>TARA_R110002153_G_scaffold94179_1_pt1 | contig 20923 bp, 16 predicted proteins | sample TARA_R110002153 | Tara Oceans TARA_R110002153 (sample SAMEA4398193) | marine metagenome | biome: Polar Biome; feature: [SRF] surface water layer (ENVO:00010504); material: water (ENVO:00002006), including particulate matter (ENVO:01000060) such as... | depth 5 m
CTTGCCGGCATTTATCCCGTAGGAATGAAAATAGCTGCTGATTACTACGAAAAAGGATTGGGTAAAGCATTGGGTTTTTTGGTGGGCGCTTTAGTTTTAGGTACTGCTTTTCCTTTTTTAATTAATGGAACCTCTTGGGGTAGTCATCCTGATAGTGTTATAAAAATAACTTCGAGTATTACGGCAATTGGAGGTTTGCTCTTGTTTGTTTTAGTTCCTAATGGACCATACAGAGTAGTAAGTCCTTCTTTAAAGTTAGATGCAGGACCTAAACTTTTTAAAAATTCTGAGTTCAGAAAAGCAGCCTTTGGTTATTTCGGACACATGTGGGAATTATATGCCTTTTGGGCATTTACCCCAGTTGCTATCTTTTGGTTTAATAGGCAAACAGAGGGTGAAATTTCTATACCGTTATGGACAGGAATTATAATTGCCCTTGGTGGAGCTTCATGTGCATTTGGCGGAATGGTTTCACAAAAAATAGGTAGCAAAAAAGTAGCGATGATTGCATTATCGGTATCTGGGTTACTTTGCGTAGCCTCCCCTCTTCTTTTATCATCGCCTGCACCTATTTTTTTATTAGGATGGTGTTTATGGGGAATTGCTGTTACCGCTGATTCACCCCAATTCTCTAATCTCGTTGCTTCTTCCGTTACACCCGAATTAAAAGGAACAGCACTAACACTGGTCAACTGTATTGGTTTTGCAATTACAATTTTAAGTATCCAACTCTTAGGATTGCTTCAAAATATCATCCCTATTTATCTATTGTTTATTCCCTTGGCCATAGGTCCAATTCTGGGAGTTTATAACCTAATGGATAAGAAGGTGAGATAATTCATGCCATCGACTTTGCTGCAACCAAAATCAATGAGAAAATATGATGTATTTATTGTACTATAAAATTCATTTCACGATTTTTGTTTTTGTAGGTTTAATACCTCTAAAAATCATACAAGACTAAAAAATAAAGTTTTCGTCCATTTAGTGGACTTCACACTAATTACCATTTTAAAATTATAAACCAAATTGAAATGAAAAAATTACTACTTATTGGTCTTCTGACCTCATCGTTTGTTATGTCTGCCCAAACCGACCAACGTATTTATGACATTATCAATGCCGTTTCAGCAGAGCGTATTGAAAATGATATTACAAAACTGACCAATTTTGGTACTAGACATACCTTAAGCGATACCGTTTCTCAAACAAGAGGTATTGGAGCCGCAAGAAGATGGATTAAAAGTGAATTTGAAAAAACATCAAGTGCTTGCAATGGTTGTTTAAATGTTATCTATCAAAAAGATTTGATAAAGAAAGGAGCTAATGATCGTATTGTAAAAGATGTAGAAGTAGTTAATGTACTCGCTATTCAAAAAGGTACTACATATCCTAATCGCTATATTATTATGAGTGGTGATATAGATTCTAGGGTAAGTGATCCAACAAATTATACTGATGAATCTCCAGGTGCGAATGATAACGCGAGTGGTATGGCAGGTACTATTGAAGCAGCAAGAGTACTTTCCAAATATAAATTTGAGAACAGTATTATTTATATGGGACTCTCTGGTGAAGAACAAGGTTTATTCGGCGGTGGCGGCGTTGCGCAGTATGCAAAAGACCAAGGTTGGGAAGTTATCGGAATTTTCAATAATGATATGATTGGTAATATTACTGGTGTAGATGGTATTGTTAGTAATGTTGATTTCAGAATTTTTTCTGAACCGGTACCTCCTACTGAAACTGAAGAGCAACGTAAAGCAAGACGTTTTTATGGCGGCGAAGTTGATGGTATCTCAAGACAACTGGCTCGTTATGTTCATAAAAATGTGAAGCAATACATGCCAGAAATGAACCCTATGATGATATATCGTTTAGACCGTTTTGGTCGTGGTGGTCACCATCGACCTTTTAATGATGCTGGTTTTCCGGGTATTCGTATTATGGAGGCTCACGAAAACTACACACAGCAGCATCAAGATATTCGTGTTGAAGATGGCATTGCCTATGGCGATGTTTTAGAACATGTGAATTTTAAATATGCTGCTAAATTAACTGCTGTAAACGCTATTAATCTAGCATCTTTAGCTTGGGCTCCACCTTCACCTACTACCGTAAAAATTGGCGGAATTGTTCAACCAGCGGCGAAGTTTCAATGGAGTAAAGTAGACGGCGCAAAAGGATATAAGATATATTGGAGAGATACCACTTCTCCTACTTGGGATAACAGCCGCTATGTGGGCGATATTACTGAGTTCACCTTAGAAGGTATTGTTATTGACAATTTCTTTTTCGGAGTTTCTGCCGTAGGTGAAAACGGATTTGAAAGTCCAGTTGTTTTTCCTAACGGGATATTTAGATAAAATCGGCCTATTTAACCTAATGCGAATATATTTTACAAGAATAATTTAATTCATTACAGGATGAAAAATATAGTAATTGCCCTTGCCTTAGGATTTTTCACTTTCGGTCAAGCTCAAACATTCACAGAACAGGACACCCTTAGAGGTAGTATTACCCCTGAACGTTCTTGGTGGGATTTGAATTACTATCATTTAGATATCGATGTCAATCCTGATGACAAATTCATAAGCGGCAGCAATACTATTCGCTACAAAGTATTAGAACCTCATCAAGTATTGCAGGTTGATTTACAATCACCATTACAGATTGAAAAAGTGACACAAGATGGTCAGGAATTAGAGATTGCCCATAATGGCAATGCCCATTTTATTCAATTAGAGAAGCAGCAAAAAATTGGTGAGTTTAATGAAATTATAGTTACTTATTCAGGACACCCAAAAGAAGCCGTTAAAGCTCCTTGGGATGGTGGTTTTTCTTGGAAGAAAGATGAAAACGGTAAAGATTTTGTGGCAACTTCATGTCAAGGTTTAGGTGCTAGTGTCTGGTGGCCGAACAAAGACCACATGTATGATGAAGTAGATAGTATGCTTATTAGTGTAAAAGCCCCTAAGGGACTTATGAATGTATCTAACGGACGATTAAGAAAGATAGATGAAGATACAAACACGTACCATTGGTTTGTATCTAACCCTATCAACAATTATGGTGTGAATGTTAATATTGGCGATTATGCTCATTTTGGTGAAAAGTACGATGGCGAAAAGGGAGACTTAGATATGGATTACTATGTTCTAAACTATAATTTAGAAAAGGCTAGAAAGCATTTCAAAGATGCTCCTAAAATGATGGAAGCTTTTGAAAACTGGTTTGGCCCCTACCCTTTTTACGAAGATTCATTTAAGTTAGTTGAAGTGCCTTATTTGGGAATGGAACATCAAAGCTCTGTGACCTATGGTAACCAATATATAAATGGCTATTTGGGCAGAGATTTATCAGGATCTGGTTGGGGTTTAAAATTTGATTTTATCATTATTCATGAAGCTGGTCATGAATGGTTTGCCAATAACATCACATACAAAGATGCTGCTGATATGTGGGTCCATGAAGGTTTTACCTGTTATTCTGAAAGTTTGTTTTTAGATTATCATTATGGCACCGAAGCCGCAAATGCTTACGTACAAGGAATTCGTAAAAATATTAAAAATGACAGGCCAATTATTGGTATTTATGATGTAAATCATGAAGGTAGTGGTGATATGTACTATAAGGGTTCAAATATTTTGCATACACTACGCCAAGTAGTTAATGATGATGATAAATGGCGAGCTATTCTACGCGGGCTTAACTCAGAGTTCTATCATAAAACGGTAACAACAGACCAAATAGAACATTATATCAGTATGCAGATGAAACGCGATTTAAGACCATTCTTTAATCAGTATTTGCGTACTACTAAAATTCCTGTTTTCGAGTATTCCATAAAAGGAAAAAAGCTACTATATCGTTACTCAAATACTGTAGAAGGTTTTACCATTCCTTTACGTGTTCTTATTGAGGATAAACCTGTTTGGTTAGAACCAACAATTACGTGGCAAACTCAAAAAATTAAAGGAAATTTAAAAACTATTACAATAGACCCTAATTTTTATATTGATTCAAAATTGAATTAATAGTATTGTATTGAGCTCATCATAAATAGTATAAGAGCAATAACCTCTTTTTATTTAATTTACATTTAACGATTATTACCCTAGGTCTTCATGAAAAGAACAATCGTTAGATTTAAAAACAGTGCCTTCAGAGATTTTATTCGAAGGAACGCTAAGTATGCGCCAATAGTATTCTTTATTGGTGGTTTTATTTTTGACACGTTAACCTTAGGCCGTATTGACCGTACTTATGATTTAACGATTTTATGTCTGCATATGACATCTCTATCGATAGTATTGTATTTATATAATTTGGTTGATGATGGTAAATGGAAAAATACCTTCTTAGAACGATATGAAGAGTATTTTCCATTGGCGATACAGTTTTTCTTTGGTGGCCTATCTAGTGCATATGTTATTTACTTTTCAAGAAGTGTTTCGCTTTCAAAGACTGCATCTTTCTTCATCATACTAGTCTTGTTGTTGATTGCCAATGAGTTTCTAAAAAAGAGAATCTCGAATAAATACTTACAATTTGGAGTGTATTATTTTATTAGCTTCACCTTTTTCACCTTCATGATTCCGGTTTTTTTGAAGGAATTAAATACCACTATTTTCCTAATCTCAGGTGTTACCAGTCTTGCTGTTACATTAGTGTTATTGATATTTATTTATGGTAAAAGCCCGAGTACAAGACAAGAAATAAAATTGGGTAAAATGATTATTATTATACTAAGTATCTACGGTATAATTAATCTATTCTATTTTCTGAAACTTATTCCTCCTGTACCATTAGCTTTAGATAAGGGAATTGTGGCACATAATGTAACGATGAAAGATGATACGTATCTCGTTAGCTATGAGCCTGAAGATTCTTTTGTTTTTTGGAGGAAGCACAAACTTGATTTCGCTTATGTACCCGATGAAAGTGTTTATATTTTCTCTTCTATTTTTGCGCCTACCGATTTAAAAAAGGCTGTTTTCCATAGATGGAAATGGTATAATCATAATACCAAAGAATGGGAAATCACTGAAGACATTGGTTACAATATAACTGGAGGCCGCGATGGCGGATTTAGAGGTTATACCTATAAGAACAATGTAAAACCAGGTGAATGGGAAGTACAAGTTTTAACTGATGAGGAACATGTTTTAGGGGTTATCAAATTTGAAATTAAAGAGCATTTGAATGGAGAACCTATAGCTATAAAAACAGAGCGATTTTAACGTAATTCTGACACTTTCCACGAAATATTTATCTCCAAAATGGAGAGAAGTATACAAATATAAAAAATTGATTTTCAACTTATTAGCACCTCCTTCTTCAAAATTAAATATTATCGTATAAAACATTGTGCTTTTGTTCAGTGCATGTAAACTTAGTCTACCTTCGCCGGCTTAAATTAGACTTTGTCGATATACCTAAAAGTTCGAGCGGTAGAACGTGTTTTCAACCAATTGGAAAAGGAAGTGGGCTCCTTTCAAAAATCCACAGGACTGGGCTGCATGCCCAATTGCGGCAAATGCTGCAGTAAACCCGACATCAATGCTTCAGCCTTAGAGTTCTTACCCTTGGCGTATTCACTTTTCAAAAATGGTGAAGCAGAAGAATGGCTCGATAAATTGAATAACGATAAGTCTACCACATTATGCCCTGTTTTAAATACTATTCTGGCTCCTGGTGATATCGGTTTCTGTTCTGACTATGCGCATCGCGGTCTAATCTGTAGATTATTTGGATTTTCGGCCATGCTTCATAAAAATGACAAACCTATACTGGTAACCTGTAAACCTATAAAAGAGGGAATGCCTGTTGCCGTTGCTAAAGCGGAGTCGCATATTGCTGCAAAAAAAGATTATCCCCTTATCAGTAATTACTACATGCAATTACGTTCTATTGATGAATCATTAGGCGAAGAGTTATTTCCTATCAGAATAGCTATTGCCAAGGCCATAAATGCTGTCTTAGGATACTATGCTTACCGAAGACCACCAAAAGGAACAAAAGTTGCTTAGCGGTTACTATTATCAAAAACAGATTAAACGTACCTTTATCATACTATAACTTAAATACCTTCTTAGTTAATCGGTATTATAGAAATGATATAAAATGAACAGCACAATTGAAATACCAAAAACGGTAAAAGTTGAATTATTGAAAGATGCCCCTAACTGGGAAAATCTATTAAAACTAACCTTAGAGCATTTCAATTGTTCTACAGGAACATTACACTTTTTAGATAACGACTCACTATTACAACTGCAAGCTCAACAAGGTATTCCTGAATTTTTAATTCCAAAATTATCTACTATTCCTATTGGAAAAGGAATGGCGGGCATTGCAGCGGAACGTAGAAAACCTGTAGAAATGTGTAATCTACAAACAGATGATTCTGGTGTAGCGAGACCTTCTGCAAAAGACACCAAAGTTGAAGGTTCATTGGCCGCTCCATTGATGTACAATGAAAAATTATATGGAACCATTGGTATAGCAAAGCCTGTACCTTATGATTTCACAGAAGCAGAAACTAACTTATTGATGAAAATCGGCGAGTCGATAAGTCAAAAATTGAACAGGTAGTCTTATTAATCATACATAGTAAGCAATAGAAAGATTGAACATACCAATAAAAAAAGCCCGCTCAATAGCGGGCTTTTTAATTCAATTATAAAACTAAAATGTTATTTAAAAACAGCACCGGTTAAGGCTAACTGAGAAAGCTCTTTACCTTCTTCACCTTTAAAAGTGATATAGTAAGGACCTTCACCAGTAACCGTTTCAGTAATTGGAATTGTAAACATTGTTCCTTGAGAACCTCCTGCTTGTGCCGGTAGTTGTCCTTTACCAATTAAAGGTCCATTAGCAGAATTCTCATGAATTTCAAAATCAAAGAACATTGTAGGTGGTGCTTGCCATCCCGCAGTTAGCGATACCGACTTAACTCCTTTTAAAGAAACATTCTCCAAAACGAACCATCCTGAAGATTTGTTTATTAATAATAAATCCATACCACCAAAACTCATTGCTTGCATACCATCAACTTTCATTGTATCAGAAAATTTAACTGTACTACTTGGTATTGCAATAGATTTAGATCCTGTAAGTGGAATTGTACCTTCTGCACCTTCATCGGTATAACTTGCTGTTATAACAAGCATATGACCTGGCGTTGATGGCGCTGCCGTAATTGTACCTTTAGCTGGCAAAGATTCCTCTTTCTTTTGATCACCAGATAATGAAAGAATATATAATGCAATCTGTCTAGATTCATCTGATGAAATCTTCGGATGCGCAGGCATAGTAACCTCGCCCCAAACACCACTACCACCTGTAACAATCTTACCTTGTATGTAAGTAGCTGCATCACGACGTTCTTTATACTTATTCGCTACATCTTTGTAATTCGGACCAATAGATGCTTCTGCTTCTTTATGACACGTCTTACAATCCATTGACTGGGTCAATGCTTTACCTGTAACCGCAGCAGAAACTTGTTGGTGACCTAAGCTCATGGCTACCTTATCCATTCCTTCCAAATAATCAACACTTACGAAGATATTTTTTGGGTCTATGGTAGCACCGTCAGGATCTGTAACCGATACATCGTAATCGATTTTTTGTCCTGCCAAATAAAATGACGGTATGTCACCCCCTAAAGAGATAGCAACTTCTGGTCTAGAATTACCTGCTACAATACTTGTACTTTCACTAGTAGCTGAAGCACCTTTATCATCAGAAGCAGTTACATTCAATTTGTAGGAACCAGCATCAGTATACGTATAGCTTACATTAGGTTCTGTTGTTTCTTTGGTTTCACCATTACCAAAATCCCACATGTATTTAACAGCATCACCTTCACGGTCAACAGCTTCTGTGCTTGCCGTTACCGCTAATGGTAGTTTACCAGATGTGTGCTCTACAATTAGATTATCAATTACCGGTGGTCTATTACCGCCGTTAAATTCGATATATCCTAAAGCAGAATTTGCATTTTGAGAGAACCAACCACTTCCGTACTCTAGAAGATAGATTTTACCATTCGGACCTACTTCCATATCTATTAAGTTATTCAACTTTACATTAGGTGCAAAAGGCTCCATTTTACTGAAACTACCATCTTCAGCTAAGTGCACTGCGAACATCCAACCTCGCATCCAATCATAGATGATAACTTTACCGTCATAATAACTTGGTAGCTTCTCATCACCTTGGTATAAATCTGAATAATAGGTTGGACCTGCCATTGCATTTCTACCTCCTGTTTCAGTTTGAGGAAACTCACCTGATTCTACATAAGGATAATAAACATATGCTGGCATTGCAGGTGGCAATTCTGTTAAACCAGTATTGTTTCTAGAAGTATTCATCGGTTTTTCAGGGTCAAATGCCGGTCCGCTTTCACCTGTTTCATAATTATACTCATTATAAGCATAGTTATTACCAATAAATAAAGGCCAGCCGAAGTTACCTGCCTTACGTGCTTGGTTCATTTCATCATATCCTCTTGGTCCTCTGGTACTTAAACTATCTGCTCTAGCATCTGGCCCAACATCACCCCAATAAACATATCCTCTTTTCATGTCTACGGATATTCTATACGGATTCCTATGACCCATAGTATATATTTCAGGTCTTGTTTTTTCAGTACCTACTGCGAACAAGTTGCCTTCTGGAATATCATACGTACCATCTTCCTTTACTTTTATTCTTAAAATTTTACCACGAAGATCATTCGTGTTTCCCGATGAACGTCTTGCATCAAATTGCTCGTGACCTGGTGTATCATTCAAAGGAGCAAAACCGTTGTTTACATATTTCTCGCCCTTCTCATTAAATGGAGTAGAGTTGTCTCCGGTCGATAGGTAAAGTAAGTTATCAGGACCAAAAGCAATTGAACCACCTGTATGACAGCATATTTCTCTTTGAGAATCAATTTCTAAAATCACCTGTTCAGAAGCTAAATCGAAATTACCATCCATGTATTTGAAACGTGAAAGACGGTTTATCCATTTATCACCGGTTGGTGCATAATACAAGTAAATCCAATGATTATTAGCATAATCTGGGTCTTTCTGTAAGCCCATAAGGCCTTCTTCTGCATTAACTCCAGGAGTCTCCAATGTTTTACAATACACGTCTAGTTTAGCAACCTCTGTTAATTCTTGAGTTTCATTATTAAATAACACCACTTCACCCCTACGTTGTGCAACTAATACGTCGCCATTAGGTAAAACTGCCATTTCTGTAGGCTCAAAAAACTGACCCTCGCTCAAAACAACTTTTGCAAAACGATCCGCATCTGGTGGAATTTGTGACTTTACCTTAGCATAATCTAAATTCAAATTATCACCAATGGCATATTGAATTCCTCCTAAAAGATGTTTTACAAATAAATCTTCAGAAAAACTTTCATCTGTATGACCGCCACCTGTATAAAATGCACGACCACCATCAAAATCATGGTACCATGCTATCGGATGAAAATCACCGTTCTGTCCTCCTTCATAAGAAGATTCATCTAATGTCATTAATACATTTATATCTGGATTGATGTTTTTGTAGTTATACAACTCATCTGTTCTATTCCAAACACTATCTGTAAAAAATTTAGTCGCTATGAAATTTTTATCCTTAATGATAAAATCAGCAGTAGGCGTACCACTTGGATGACTTAAAAACTGTGCACCAGCCAAATCATTATACCATCCCCAATCGTACTCAGTGTCTGCTGCGGCATGTACCCCAACATAACCTCCACCGGCTTGAATATAACGCTCAAACGCGGCCTCTTGAAATTGGTCAAGTACATTACCAGTTGTACTCATAAAGATAATAGCAGAATACTGTTTAAGATTTTCATCAGTAAATAGTTCTGCATTCTTGGTCGTATCTACGGCAAAACCGTTTTCTTGACCTAATTTTTGAATAGCCGCTATTCCTGTAGGAATGGAAGCGTGTTTAAAACCCATGGTTTTTGAAAAGACCAAAACCTTTGGTTCCCCATCACGTTTATTGCCACCACATGAGACAATAGTAAGTGCAAAGCCCAAAAGCAGCACCATTAAAATTTTCTTCATACGTAAAATGTTGTTGATTAGTTGATTTAAGAATTGATAAAAATAGTGTTCGAATCTTTATAAACCAATAGATTACCTATGAAACATTGTATTTTTATGAAAAATTTATCTACAAATAATGAATTATGACAAAATTACCAGAGTTATATTTCAGAAATGACATAGATTTTAAAGAATGGTTACATAATAATCATTCTAACTATAATGGTATCTATCTCATTTTCTACACTGTAGCACACGAAAATGATAGTATGCGATGGGAAGAAGCTGTGCGTGTTGCCCTTTGTTATGGATGGATTGACAGTACGGTTAAAAGTTTAGGAGATGGCAAGAGACGCCAATATTTTTGTCCGCGAAAACCCAAAAGTGTTTGGAGTAAGGTTAATAAAAATCATATAAAAAAATTGAAGACCGAAGGACTTATGCATGCTACCGGATTAGCATCAATTAAAATCGCCAAGGAAAATGGCTCATGGACTTCACTAGATAATGTTGAAAATGGAGTTATACCCGAAGATTTACAAGCAGCATTTAATAAGAACCCCAAAGCATTCGAGAACTATTCTAATTTTACCCGAGGTCAATGTAAGAGTTATCTATACTGGCTTAACCAAGCTAAAAGAGAGGAAACCAGACTAAAACGAATTGTCGAAATCATTGGGTTATGCACAGAAAATGAAAAATACAGAAATGGAGGCGGTCGATAAAATAGAAAATAAATTGCTTAAACCCCACTCTACCCGTATTTACTTAATTGTTAATTAAGCCTTATTTTTACATTCGCTTTTGTGGTGTACCAAGCCAACGTGTTTCCGTTATTGGTTTTCCCGAAGATGTCTATTAAATGTCTAAATTACCTAAGGAACATCAGTTCCTGGACTTATCTGATTACGGTAGGCCCTTTGCCTTCTTAATTGCTAACCGTTTAAAAACAACAATTTATACACCAATACATGTTACAATAGCCTTTACGGTCTGCGGACTTTTGGCAATTGCTTTTATACTAAACAACTTTTATTGGTCTGCTTTATTTTTTCTTGTTTTAAAATCGGTTCTCGATGCTGCAGATGGTGAATTGGCGCGATTAAAGAATACACCATCACATACTGGTCGTTACTTTGACTCTATTTCAGATTTCATACTTAATCTGCTTTTCATACTTTCTATTTGGTATATCACCAATAGCGATTTTTTCTTAGCATTGCTAGCTTTTGTTGGACTAGAATTACAAGGTACACTCTACAATTATTACTATGTAATTTTAAGAAATAGACATAATGGCGATACCACAAGTAGAGTATTTGAGAATAAAACTCCCACAGCCCTAAGAGGTGAAAATCAACAAACCGTCGACATACTGTACCGCATCTATTCATTTTGCTATGGCCCATATGATCGTATTATTTATGGTCTAGATAAGAATGCCATAAAGGGTAAATATTTACCCAATTGGCTTATGACCGCAGTCTCAACATTTGGTCTAGGCTTTCAATTACTGCTAATCGGACTCTTTTTAGTCTTAGGCTTTAAAGCCTATATAATTCCTTTTTTTATAGGGTATAGTCTACTAATTTTTGTATTTATCTTGATAAGACAATTAATGAATACATAATTATTTTTACCTTTCTACCTTAACCAATCTAACATGCCAAGCTCAATTAAAATCAAACAACTCAGTCTAAGCATGTTTTGCTTTGCGACTATGTTTTCCTGTACATCAGAACCCGATGCTGTATATGATGTCGCTATTAAGAACGTAAACATCATTAATTTAGAAACTGGACAAATAGATGCATCGAATATTTACTTAAAAGATGGTCATTTTGCTCGTATAGAAGCAGCTTTTGAAAATTCAAAAGCAAAAGCAAACCAAACTATCGATGGTTCAGGTAAATATGCATTACCAGGTTTTTGGGATAATCATGTGCATTTTAGAGGTGGTGATTCTTTAATAGAAGCGAACAAAAATTTTCTAAATCTTTACATAGCAAACGGTATTACATCAGTTCGCGATGCAGGTGGTGATTTAACATCATCTGTAATGGAATGGAAAACAGCAATTGCAGATAAAAAATTAACAGGTCCTTCGATCTTCACCTCTGGACCTAAAATAGATGGCCCTGGGGCCACTTGGGCTGGGTCATTAGAAGTTGAAAATGATGAAGACATCAATAAAGCATTAGATTCCTTACAAGCTATACCTGTAGATTTTGTAAAACTGTATGATAGCCAAATTTCTGGAGACAATTACCTGAAGACCATTCAAGAAGCAGAGAAGAGAAACCTTATTACTTCTGGGCATATGCCATTTACGGTTGAGCTTGATGCTACCATTGATGCAGGTATAAATGCCATTGAGCATTTATACTATGTTATGAAGGGCTGTTCTTCTAATGAAAAAGAAATAACTGAACAGTTAATTAAAAAGGAAATAGGCTTCTGGGATGCTATGCCCTTGTTACAATCCTCTTATTCTGATTCTACTGCAATGGAGACCTTCACGAAGCTAAAACAGAATAATGTCTTTGTTGTACCTACGTTACATATTGGTGGTGTATTGAGCTATTTAGATGAAGTAGACCATTCAAAAGACACCTATTTACAATTTATGTCTCCTGGTATTCAAAAAACATATCAAGGTAGAATTGACCGCGTGAAAAATGCATCAAAAAAGCAAGTAACTGACCGTAAGGCTTTAGACCAGTTTTTTGGGCAGCTCGCATTTAAATTAAATAATAACGGAGTTTCACTCTTGGCGGGTTCAGATAGTGGTGCGTATAACAGCTATACATACCCTGGTATTTCTTTACATAAAGAATTAGAAGCTATGGTTGCTATCGGCATTTCGCCTTTAGATGCCCTACGAGCTTCTGCTTACAATGGAGCTAAGTTTTTAAAAAAGAGCGATGATTACGGTACAATATCCAAAGGTAAAATAGCCGATATCGTATTACTTAACAGCAATCCATTAGAAGATATTAAGCAAACCAAAAATATATTCATGGTGCTAACAAATGGTGTTATCTATACCGAAACATCACTTGAAAACTTATTGAAACCAATCGCTAATCACATAAAATAAATAGTTATGAGAACACTATCCTATCTTTTTCTAACACTACTATTTTTTACCTCCTGCAACGAATCAAAGGTTATTCATAAAAAACAGGATATGCTTATTTCTAACATTACCATAATAGATGTAGAAACAGGTAAACTATTAGAAAACCGAAACGTAATCATCGATTCTGGAAGGATTAAAGGTATCACCATTGATAAACTTAATACTAATAACTTTGATACGCTGATAGATGGCAAAGCAAAATATCTTATGCCGGGTTTGGCAGAAATGCACGCCCATATTCCGCCGCCCACTACCTCCCAAGAGCGAATTGAAGAAACCCTTTTTCTATACCTTTCAAATGGTGTTACGACAATACGAGGTATGTTGGGAGACCCATTGCATCTCGATTTAAGAAAGCAAGCTCATGAAGGAACATTGTTAAGCCCAAGAATTTATGTTTCCAGTCCATCATTAAATGGTAATTCCGTAAAAACTAAAGAAGAAGCAGTTGAGAAAGTAACCCAATATCAAAAAGACGGGTATGACTTTCTTAAAATACACCCAGGTATACAAAGAGATGTTTTTGATCAGGCTGTTGAAACAGCGAACAAAGTTGGTATAACCTTTGCTGGCCACGTGCCTGTCGATGTAGGTGTTCGTCACGCCCTTGAGAGCAATTATGCCTCCATCGATCATGTAGACGGTTTCCTTGAAGGTCTAGTGCCCACATCAGCTAATGTAAAAGCCGATGAAAATGGCTTCTTTGGATATGCCTTTACCCCTCTGGCAGACACTACTAATATTGATGAACTAGTTGCTCTTGCAAAAAAACATAAGGTTTGGATCGTACCCACACAAAGCCTTTTTGAAAGATGGTTCGCTCCAATAACCGCCGATGAATTACTGAATCAACCAGAAATGAAGTATATGCCAAAATCTACATTAGAGAAATGGAAGACTACCAAAGAAACTTCCATGCAAGATGAAAGTTTCAGCGAAACCCAATGGCAACAATTTGACGACATTCGTAAACAACTTATTAAAAAATTACAGGATAATGGCCACGGAATATTGCTTGGGTCAGATGCACCACAACTTTTTAATGTACCTGGATTTTCGATTCAGCATGAGGTTAAAGGAATGCAAAATGCAGGTCTTACTAGTTTAGAAATTATTCAGTCCGGAACTATAAATCCTGCAAAGTACTTTGGTGCTTTGGATGAATTCGGGCAAGTGAAAGAAGGTCTCTCGGCCGATTTGATTATCCTTGATAGCAATCCTTTAGAAAACCTAGCTGCACTTCAACAAATTGAAGGTGTGGTTGTAAAAGGCAAATGGCTATCAAAACAAGCCATTAAAGAAAAATTAAACAGCATTGCGGAACACGCAGCACAAAACTAAGCGAATGAAAATTTGGTTCTATGTATTACTTTTTACCTTCGGAAATCTTTATTCCCAAACATTATTGAAACCAGACCGTATATTTGATGGTATAGAAATGCATGATAATTGGGTCGTTCTGGTAGAGGGAAACTTGATTACTTACGCTGGAAATCTCAATGGATTAAAAAAACCAAAGAATACAACTGAAATTGATTTAACCGGCACTACCCTAATGCCTGGCATCATTGAAGGACATTCACATGTACTTTTACATCCTTACAATGAAACGGATTGGAATGACCAAGTGCTCAAAGAATCACCCGTTGAACGTGCTATAAGAGGAACGAATCACGTTAAAAATTCACTTATGGCGGGAGTAACGACCATGCGAGATTTAGGTGCAGAGGGTGCAGGGTACACCGATGTATATTTAAAAAAGACCATTGATGATGGTATCATAATTGGGCCACGTCTTTTGGTCGCCGGACCAGCTATTGTTGCAACAGGTGCATACGGACCAAAAGGTTTTCATGATGGCGTAACCGTACCCTTGGGTGCAGAAGCTGCTAGCGGAGTTGACCAATGTATTGAAACTGTGCGTAGACAAATGGGTAACGGAGCTGACTTAATAAAAATTTATGCCGATTACCGTTGGACACCCGGTGCAGATTCTCAACCTACTTTTTTACAGGAAGAAATTGATGCTATGGTCGCCACGGCAAAAAGTGCAGGAAAATATGTGGTTGCACATGCCGGTACACCAGAAGGCATGAAAAGAGCTATACAAGGTGGTGTTGAAACCATTGAACATGGTGACGGTGGTACGCTAGAAATTTTTAAGATGATGAAAGAAAAAGGAATAGGCTTATGCCCTACCCTTGCCGCTGGTGATGCTATTACACAATACCGAGGTTGGAACAAAGCTACCGATCCAGAACCTGAACGAATTCAACAGAAACGCAAATCATTTAAAATGGCCTTAGAGTCTGGTGTACAAATTGTCTTTGGTGGTGATGTTGGGGTGTTTCCACATGGCGAGAACTACCGCGAAATGGAACTAATGGTCGATTACGGAATGAAGCCTTTAGCTGTATTAAAATCAGCCACATCTGATAACGCCAACATGTTTCATTTAAATCAACTAGGGGAGCTAAAAATAGGCTTCTTAGCCGATATCATAGCCATTAAAGGAAATCCTGCTAAAGATATCACTACTGTAAAAAATGTTTCTTTTGTAATGAAAGATGGGTTGATTTATAAGGAGTAGTTAATCGTTGACGGTTGATTAAAAATCTTGAACGTATGCATCAATTTAATTGCTATTCCTGATTTTTAGTGCACTTGAAATAATGAAAGTAATAAAAGAAGTTTCGATTACCCGTTGAAGTAAACCTCTATAGCCCGATTCTGGATTAGAGAACAATACAAAAATGAAGATGGCACTGATAATTCCCGTAGCCATGGCTATTTGTGATAACTTACCGTAATCTTCAAATTTTCTTAACCCAAGACCAATGGCTATAATGCAAATGGGCAGAAAAACATAGGTCAAAGAAGCCATGGCATTATGTATTAATTGCGATGTGCTAGAATCTAAAATGTTAGTTGGGCAGCCTGCATCACAAGGGAACAACCCAACTAATATAGTTCCTAATCCGTAGAAAATTGCCAGACCAAAAAAGCCCGCTTTAATCAATCTTGAACTTGGAAGAAATTTTGCTACACTGAAACAAAATATAGTAGTGAGAATTCCACTAGGTACATATCCAAAATATTGTAAATATGAGCCATATTCAGTGTTAGAAGCAAATGATTCACTTATATACTGACTAATAACACTATAATCATCGATTAATAACGGTCCAATAATGGCAGCAATTGCAAATAAACTTACGCCTAGAATGCCAATATAGGCTATTAACTTATTGCTCATTTTAATAGATTGGTTGGTTTTATGTCTTTCTGACGATTGAGCAATTGAAATGTTACAATACTACATTTTCAAAAATAAATAGCACCTCAATTGAATTCTGATTGAGCGGTTTTACCTTTTATTAGGTTCTATATTTTTATTGGCTTCTAAAAACTTATTAAATGAAACCGGCTTAATTACCTTGTCTTTTCTTGGTGGGTTTTTAATTAGCTCGTTTTTTGGTCTACTAGGCCTTTTTTCAAATCCACCACCACAATTCGGACAAACGTTTTGAAGAATGTTTTCAACACATTCTGCACAAAATGTACATTCGTACGTACAAATCATAGCTTCTAAACTATCATTCGGTAAAGCCCGGTCGCAATTTTCGCAATGCTGTCGTATTTCTAACATTTCTCTAAAATATTTTTCAAACCCTATAATTGACCATCACTATCCAATAAACTCATCTCTTTTCGTATTGCCTCATTTTCATATCTCGATGGATGAAAATACTTTGCATACGTCGGTAGTTCATTCTCACCTAAAATATAGTTAGCACAAAGTTTACCTGCTGCACATGCGCTCATTGTACCATAACCCGCAAGAGCACCGACTACAAATACACCATCTACTTCTGCATTTCCAATTAAGGGCCAATTTTCGTTAGTTCTAGTATAATACCCAGCATATTCTATTAAAGGGGTAGGAATATTATTTTCATACTTAGAAAGCTCGGGAATAAACCGACTAGCACCTTTTAAAACTACTTGAGGAAAAAATTCAAAACTAGGAGTTTCCCATGTCGGACTACTTTTTTCCGTTTGAAATGCCCAACCTAGTTTAATACCTTCTGTTTCGGGCTTTATATGCAAGCCCCCCGGAAATTTATTCAGTAACCATGTGTATTTTTTATCGGAAGCAAAAAATTCTGTTTCTTCTGTTGACCAATCTAAATATTGAGTGTCTGCATAAATAGTGAAAGGCATGTTCTTAGGAATGATATTATTAGGGTCTGGAATTATAAATTTTCTTTGCAATGTATTTGATATCGGAAATTGAAACCCAAACATTTTAGCAATCGTATTTAAAAAAGGACCAGTTGCTATTACGACTTTATCTACATCAATAGATTTCTTTGAATCTAGCATTACTTTAAATTTTGAATCTTTTTTCTCCATATTCAAAATTTCACCTTCCACTTGAACAAGTCCCATTTTCTTAGCTTCACGAAGCAACAAGTTTCCTAAATCATAGACATCTATTTTACCCGCATTCTTAATTTTAACTACTTTCTCTATTTTTTTATCTAGGTAAGGAAAATTGTTCTGGATTACCTGTGCGCTTGTTATTTCTTCTAAATAGTCAGCAGAACCGTCTTTATTACCTGAACCAAAAATGGGATTATCAGCATCATGACTAATAAAATTATATCCAGAATTTTTCATTTCGAAAGAATCATCACCAAATTCTGCCCTTAATTCTTTCATTAATTGAATACTATCACCAACAAATTGACGCATGTTTTTTTCAGGCCAGTAGTCCCTGAAATTTTCACCAGACTTGCTCGTTGTAAATGATAAAGGCTGATTTTTATCAATCAAAATAACTTTACAATCCTTTCTTTCTTTTAATAAAAAGTAAGCGGTCGCTACCCCAGCAATACCGGCACCACAGATTGCAATTATATTATTTGCTGACATAGATTTCAAGGTTTATTTAAAGGTGAGATAGTAACTTACGATACATTTGCTTCGTTACTCTCCTCCCACTCTTTTCTTAAATCAGACGATAGCACACTACCCTCATCATGTCGCCAACCTGGTGGTTTTATGAGATACTTAAATCTATTTACTATAGAAGTTTTAACTGTAAAGAAATCTTTAAACATCATATACCACTCTGCAAAGGCAATTTTAAGGGGATTATAGGTATCTATATTTTTCACTAAGCCATAAACAGGTTTTTCTATTTCTGGCTCGAAAGTACCAAACAGCCTATCCCAAATGATAAAAACACCTGCATGATTTCTATCTAAGTATTGTGGATTCGTAGCATGGTGTACTCTATGGTGACTCGGAGTATTAAAAATAAATTCAAACCATTTTGGCATTTTACGAATCATTTCAGTGTGAATCCAATATTGATAAATTAAGCTAATGGACATTTGAACCAACACCATAACAGGATGAAAGCCTATAATGATTAAAGGAATCCAAAATATAAACGTATAAAATCCACCAGACCACGTTTGCCGTAATGCTGTACTTAAATTGTATTTTTTTGAAGAATGATGCACTACATGGCTTGCCCAAAAAAACCGGCTCTCATGACTAATTCTATGAAACCAATAATAGCAAAAATCCTCCGCAAAAAGTAATATCATCCAAGACCACCAAGCAAAAGGTATTTCGAACAGATGGTAAAAATTATATAGTAGATAAAACAACCCTAATGCTATGCCTTTGGTAAGTAAACCGATTGCTACATTACCCAAGCCCATAAGAATTGAAGTGCCTGCATCTTTATACTCATAGTCTTCAAGCTTAATTTTCACCGTTAAAATGACCTCAAGGATAACGGTTGCTGCAAAAAAAGGAATGGCGTAATGAATTAAATTGGGTATTTCTGGTATCTGCATCTCAGGGATTAATAATTTTGCTTTCCTAATTTACAAAATCTATTCGTTACAATTAGCTAACTATATTGACAAGGTTATTTCTCATTCTGAAATTTTCACAATGAACCCATTAGATTGTCTGAGGTCATTGCGTTCAATTAATGCAATGATATTTCCACTAGGAAGCTGTTTAATAGTTCTTACCCTACCTTCTATCTTCAAACCAAATGTTTTGCCGGTTTCACTATTGTATTTCATTAGCCTTCTATAGGCCAAGGAGCCAATAAGAAAATAATTATTCCAATCGGAGATAGTACTTCCTGTAACTTGTAGCAAACATGCCGGTGCAATGGCTTGCCCCCCGTCATTTGTTGGAACTGTCCAATAATGTTCGGGAAAAACAGTAAATGTGGCTGCCGAATCTTGAGAAATTGTAGACACCCAAGCTCCGTCATAATTGATGCCATACGAAAAAAGAGGCCAACCGTAATTCTTGCCCTTTTCAATGATGTTGAATTCATCCCCTCCTTTTGGTCCGTGTTCAACCCCATAAAGCGTATGGGTCAACGTATCTAAAACCAACCCTTGAACATCTCTATGACCATAGCTCCAAATAGTTGAGGGTGAAGTAAAACCTTTAAAAATCGGATTATCTGCAGGTATACTCCCGTCTTCTAATAACCTATGAATTTTTCCGGCATCGTCATTGAGGTCTTGGGCATTTAAAACCGGATTCGTACTGGTGGAAAAATTGGAGTTTCCAACATTTAGAAAAAAATGAGTTTCATCTTCCCAAACTATGCGCATGCCGTTACCTGTATAATTAGTATGTCTAGTAGCAAAAATTGGCTGAAATTCAGTAGCTGTATTATCATGTACTTTTAGCCTAGAAACCTTTGCTAAACCATCTTCACCTAAATATGAAATGTAAACCCAACCGTTGGAAGCATAATTAGGGTGCAGACTAATGTCCATTAACCCACCATGCATGATAGCAGGGAGACCAGGTGTACCAAAAGTGACCACCTTAGGCATACCAGATATTTCAGTTTTGTTTCCATTTTGAATGTGAAACATTTTACCTATTCTATCGGTGATATAAAATTCATCTTCTTCCAATATGGCTATACCATATGGTATTACAAATCCGGTTGCAATAGTATCCATTGTAAAAGAGTCATCGCTAATTGGATATGGTGAATCAGGAACTTTTACTTTATTGCTTTGGCAGCCAATTAGATAGCTAGATAAAAGTATTGCACATAAAATTTTAGTTGTTTTCAAAGTAATTTGATTTAAATCCTAAGCTATTATTTTATCGTTGAAAATTTTGAGGTCGATAAAACTATTGCCCATCTAGTAGTATTTGCAACCATAAATATAAAAAGCATCAAGATACCCCTCACTAATACCTATATGTCCACACTAAGTTTAATTTGTTACGAAGAATAGCAATTAACTTACTCATCATGTTCATTAGGCTCCAACAAATCCCATTTATTACCGTACAAATCTTTAAAAACGGCAACCATGCCGTAGGGCATCTTTTCTGGTTCTCTACTAATTTTAATACCCCGCTCAACCATTTTATAATAATCTCTCCAAAAGTCATCAGTGTACAAGAATAGAAAAACTCGACCACCGGTTTGGTTACCAACACGTGAAGCTTGTTCTTCGCCGTCAGATTTTGCCAAAACCAAAGCACATTCTTTTGAACCTTGTGGCGCTACTACAACCCATCGTTTACCATCACCCAAATCGGTATCCTCAACGAGTAAGAAGTCTAATTTTTTGGTATAAAACTCAATGGCTTTATCATAGTCATCGACTACTAACGCTATACGTGCTAT
>TARA_R110002153_G_scaffold84197_2_pt1 | contig 20911 bp, 31 predicted proteins | sample TARA_R110002153 | Tara Oceans TARA_R110002153 (sample SAMEA4398193) | marine metagenome | biome: Polar Biome; feature: [SRF] surface water layer (ENVO:00010504); material: water (ENVO:00002006), including particulate matter (ENVO:01000060) such as... | depth 5 m
AATGGTGGAGACGATGAACATGGGATTCGTAGGCGCACTGATCGATTACTTCTAAAGGTAGTATTTGACCGAATTTCAAACTGAAACTAACAGCTATGAGCAACGAAGAATATGAACAGAAGGTAGAGGCTCTAATACTAGAGGGTATGTCTCGCGGGGATGCACAGGGCATAGTCGATATAGAAGAGAGGGAGCAATCAAACTAACAGATATGGAAGAAAATTATAGTGCCAATGGCGATTGCTTCAAAGCTGCGGTAGAGATCCTATTCAATCTAGACGATAGCTGGACGCTCGTTCACGCGATGGTGGACGGGCAGAAGCATCTGAAGGGGTGGAGATACTCTCACGCATTCGTGCTGAATGTAGATACTCGGATGGTGATGGATACATCGAACGGTAAGAAGGATTCCCCACTGGTTATGCCAGCCGCTCTGTATTTCGCCATAGGGGGAATTGACCCACACTCGAAAGGGTTTAAGGCGTATACAAAGATGGAGGCTACAGAGAGGATGCTGGAGGCAGGTCACTACGGAGCTTGGGCTATCGACGGGGATCTGTCCATGTGGGAGGAAACAACACCAGAGACTGACAAATCACCTATATAACAAACAAAACCAAAACCAAAACCAAAACAATGAAACAACCTAAATTCATCATTCGCCGTAACCTGCTCACACGAAAATATCGCTTCACATTAGTCGCAACTAATGGTCAGGTCATCCTACAATCCCAGAGGTATAAAACTCTAGCAGGGGCTGAGGAGGAGATACGCAGCATTCGGTGGAACGCTCCTATCGCCACCATCGAACACGCATACGACGCATGAGCATAGAACATAAATATTATCTAAACCTTTCGTGGAAGGAGAGAAGAGAACTCAGGGATGCCTATAAGAAGCACCAGAATGGCTTGTGCTGGCATTGCCAAGCTCCCTTGTCGGGTGATCCGTCCAATGCCATGAAGGTTCTACCCTTGGATCTGGCGAGGTTCCCGCAGGGATTCTTCACCCATCCAGTGCATCTACACCATAACCATATAACGGGACTAACAGTCGGAGCTACCCATGCGGTCTGCAATGCTATCCTGTTTCACTACCACGGAGAATGACACTACAATACACAGGTATCGAATTGACGTATACCCTCCCCGATGCGGTTAGGGCTAAACTGTTAGCGGCTGTCAAGGCACAGGGAAATGATGCCCGTCTGGAGCAGAGGTATAACAGCACGGCACAGTTCCTCTTTACGGCATTCGATTGGACGAAAGATTATGATACCCTATACTGGATCGATCTGCATAGGGAGCTACAATCGGGGGAGGTTCTCAGTGAGGAGTTCAACCCTACTACTAAGATAGTGATCCACGATGCGAGGTGCTTGGAGGGTGCGTCAGTGAACCCACAGAATATAAAGAAGGAGGGGAACACCCCTTATAGGAGGCGTAGATTTATTGAGTGAAAATAGATGATCTTTTTATTGCAAAGGAACGGGGTTGATGTATTATGTATTTAGTGAGAGGGAAACAACCTGATCCGAACCAACAAAAACAAATGAAACATTACTATATTCACATTGGACAACACAGCAATTCAGACTGCACTACTTTTGAGTGCGCGGCTTTCCCCGCTTGGAACTTTAAAGAGGCATTAGACTATGCCTTAATGGAGGCTGAGGAACGTGGAGGACAGATTACAGAAATACGATTAACCTGCCCATCCTAAGAACAACAACAATGAAGACAGCAAAAACTAAGCACGGCTACAAGGTGATAGGCACAAATCACACCGTTAGAGAACAACCGAAAACAAGCTCTCTGTCATGCGGCTGGGAAGTAGGTATAGTTACATACGATTTGTTTTATCCTACACATTGGGTTTACGATAAAAAATCAGCCCTGCTATATATTGAATCACTACAACAACCAACCAAATAGAATTATGATGAACAGAGTTAAAATGGATAAGCGGGGGTTCCCTACTAACTACAATATGGAATGCGGTGACGATGGCGTTATGATGGTCAAGGACGGCAGGACTCTGGGTGAGTATCTGAACAATCCAGAAATAGTAGAAGCCCGAAAGAAAAGCAAAAACAGCAATCAAGAATGGATACTGGTCACTGCTGACATGTATGAGTCAGGGTTGATGGCTGGGTCTGCATAACAAAACCAAATAAAATAATGAGCGAGAACACAGGATGGATGCTTCTCTGTAAACTTCCAGATAATCTGAAACAGGCGGTAATAGTGAATGCCAAACTTCAAGGTAAGGAGGGGGATCTAGCAGTCTACTTCCCTAGTATTTCAAGTATGGTTTCTGGTTGTTTTGTCTGGTCGGAATCATTAGAGGGTAGTGATTTCTGGATCGACATACACGCTCAGTTATTAGCTGTCCCGTTAGGTTCTTCTGTAACTCTGAAGGATCTTGAGGTTCCTTATATGGATTACACACCTACTCCTCGTATTAGGCGTAGATTTATTGAATGAAAATAGATGATCTTTTTATTTGCAAAGGAACGGGGTTGCTGTATTATGCATTCAGTGAGAGGGAAAAAGCCCGATCCGAAAAACATCCAAACCGAAAGACCATGATTAAACTATCCTATACAACGAAAACTGGAATGAAGAAAAACAAGCTCGTATCCAGCAAGCGAAGTCTCCTACCCGCCAAGATCAAAATTTGGAACTCTGGCGGTGAGGTTGTATCCACTGAAGAGGTTGAAGGGTTCGTGGTCTGGTTCGGGTTCAGCGATTATTCGGTGCGTTATGAGTATGGCACTAAGGTTGAAGCAACCAAGAGGATTTCCGATTCACGCCGTCCCGCTGTTCACACTAATTTCTAATCCCGAAAAAATAACCTAACAAAGAAAGACCATGAAAACTATCAAACCTAACACAACCATTGAAGCACGTTCAGCATTCGACCATGAGTGCATATTCAAAATTACAGTAATTTCGAGAACACCGAAGATGGCTACAATCAAAGACCCATTCGGGGAGACTCGTAGGGCTAAGATCCACACCGACCATAACGGAGATGAATACATCAGTGGTGGTAGCTACTCCTTCGCTCCAATATACCGCGCAGCTTAAACTAACAAGACCATGAGTAAACCTAAATCAAACTACAAAGCCGCTGCAACAATGACCAGAGGCTGCAAGACAAAGAGGGCATTGGCTGATCGTGAGGAGAGCAACGAACGGCTCTACCGAAACGGATGCCTCACCTCTTCCGAATACAGGAGACTAACAGTAATCGAGATGGATAAATTCTCACAACTTAGCAGCCGATGAAAACATTACCTAAAGGAAAACTGAACATACGAAATTTACAGGGGCGGGGATGCTGGCAAGTATATGCTGGCACGACTTACCTAGCTGGATGCTCTGGCGACTCAACTGAGGTAGCCGTGAATCAGCTTTGCGGATACTATGAAGTTCCTCAGGGAACTAAGATCGCAGTGCATGGATATTTTGAAGCCACAACAATAACAATCACAACACTATAACTAACAGACAATGCAAAAGAACCACACATTACAAGTAATCGCAGACGAGCTGATCGGAACAACTAACAGCTTCGATGGAGACAAGGATCTGATCTTGGAGGCTCTGGATATGGACTTTCAAGATAGAGAAAACTCAGAACTAAAGGAGTTCTTACAGGCGGCTGAGTGCATCGTAGAAACTCCTCTACCTGAGGGTGAGATTTTTGAATACTACGAATCGTTTATGAATGGATCTCCTACGGCGTGGGCAGCGTGGATCAGGAATACACTAGGAGACTTCTGGGGAAGCGTGGCAGACTATGTAGCTGAACATGGCTACTAAGATTTGACCGAATTTCAAATAAACTAACAGACCATGAAAATACTAGATTTTAACCCTCCTCTACTGTGGTCGTGGTAATAACTCCTAGACTTTTGTGCGCGAGTCAAATACGATCCGTCGCACATGAGCAAACCTTTACACCATAAACATCTGATCGTCAGAGCCGAAGTCTTAGAAACTCCCACCGTGGAGGTCGAGGCAGAGGCAGCCCTATCAGAACTTATCTCAGCGGTCGGTATGGTTCCCATGATTGGACCACTCGCCAAGTATTGCCCGATGGAGGGGAATGAGGGGATCACGGCGGTAGCGATTATTGAGACTTCCCACGTTGTCCTACATGCGTGGGATGCGTGTGATCCGAAGATGATCCAACTGGACGTCTACACATGCGGGGAGTTAGATCCTGAGATAGTATTCGATTGGCTCAAGAGATTCAGCCCTCTTGCCGTCTCCCACAAATTTATTGATCGGGAATACAATCTCAAGATGGTTCCGTATGACCGCAAGACTATCTACGAGGGGGAGAGTCAGGATGATGCGTAGGAGGCTCACAGTCCTCCTGTGCGGTGTCTCAGTATATTCTGTGGGTGGGAAGTCGATATTCTCATTAAGACGCCTTAGTGCGTATCCTCGCGCATGGATTCAAGGCATATCTAGGGTATATTAAATAAATCACTTTTGTGGTTGCGAAGGTTCGGGGTATGTGTATTATGCGAATGGTTGCTAGGCTTTGAAGGTCTGGCGGCGAAAGACCTAAATATTATGGACACCAAAACTGATAACAGACAGGAGTTTACGGAAGCTAAGTTTCCAGATGACTTACCGATATGTGATATGTCATGCACCCAATGGCTAATGACTGAATATGGGGAGGGTAATAAGGATGTAGATGGAGTGGATTGGCTGGAGTCGATAGGGTTTGATGCTGATAAACATATCGTATCTAAGGAGACTTTCGATAATATCAAATACTGCGAGGATACAGCATTTAGATGCTGGAGGCTAACAGCTTACAAGATGCCGTTCAGTGATCTGTTTCAGCCATGCGAGGTGATCGGAGATAACTGGCTGAATGTCCCAGACGAAAGATTCCCAATATACATAGGAGGGAAGCAGCGATGGTTCGTGCTAACAGAAAAAGCTGTGGAGATATTCGCCACGGTCAGCACCATCTTTCCGAGAGATCCAGCGCATTTCTCCCTAGGCGTGAATGATAACAAACATCTGATTCTACAATACCAGCAAATCATAGGTCATTTCCAACTCGCTACTGTTATCGATTATCCTGAGGTAGACGCAATGTATGGAGGGAGAACACTGTGAGTAGAAAAGAGAGGTGGATAACTAACAAGAAATCGATCCGACACTATTTGCGGGTTAGTGCGGTGAACTACCTAACACATGGAGGTGATCGAATCCCAGATGCTTTACTGAGAGTTCTAACTAGGGAGGTTAAGAAATCTAGACCCAAGCATATCAATGATCTGCTAGGGGATAATAATTCAGTGCGTCTACTCTCATCTACGGTATCGCAACGGCGAAAGATAGACTTTGGTTAATTTGACCGAATTTCAAATACAACAAAATTTATGTATACAACAGCAAAAGAAAAGAAGGAACCCGCCGCTAAAGAAGTGGTGGATATGGTGAACAGTCCTAAGCATCCTAGCGGTGTGGAGTGTATTGATATTACAGAGCATTTCTGCTCCAATATCGGGAACGTGATTAAGCATGTCTGGCAATGCGCTTTCAAAGGGAAGCACTTGCAGGATCTACTTAGAGCTGAATACTATCTTAAGAGGGAGATAGCTAAAGTTAGAAGGGAGCAGTTTGAGGAGGATACCGATGAACTCTGGGATGCTTCAAACGATCCCTCTATGTTCTCGCCTGATATTGATAGAGGGGACGGTGCAGAAAGATCAAGTTGAGACCCCTTACATCCATACTATCTACGTCTGGAGATCGATAGATTGACCGTGACAAAGGAACGTGAGTGTAATATATTAAAGACTCACTAAGGGGTAAAACTAACAAATAAATTTATGCTACAACCAATACAAAACAGAGTTCTCGTTCTACTGGACAGAGCCAAAGAAGAGTCGAAAGGTGGAATCTTTATTCCTAAGAAATCTCAGGAGACTGAGAAATGGGGTGAGGTGATCGCCGTAGGGAAAGACGTCGAACAGGTCGCAGTCGGGGAGGTCGTGTATATCACACCGACTCAGGGAACCCTGTATAATGAGGGAGGTAGGTCACACGTAATCGTTCAAGATACTTCCATCCTCTGCAAGAAGTTCTAAACCTCCCCATTGACCCTAGGATCGCTTCTGAGACGTCGAGTAAGATCCACGGGTATGAAGTCGCGATTCTGACTAGGACGCCAAATCGCCCTAACAGGTATTACTCGAAAACTAAATTCCCTTGCACCGTATGGTGTAGGGGTTTTTCTTTGAGATAGATGAAAATAACTATTGCAAAGGTTCGGGGTATATGGTTGAATATAGATGTTGGAGGGAGAAACCCGAAACCAACCCGAAACATCCAAAACCGAAAGACCATGAAAACAACAGCCGAGAAAATCAACGAAAGCCGCAACGAAGTTTCTGTCCTGATCGAAATGCAGGACGGGGAGAAATTCACCAAGTCATTCAAGTCCTGTGATGATGCTTGGAATTGGGAGCGCGAAACGAAACGCTACCATGCGAAGCGCAGAGCGATTGCTGATCGTCGTTTCATCGAAACCTCGTTCTCTTATGGCTGCACGATAACGGGGAAGGAATACGGAAATGTCCTGACTAACAACGCTGGTCACAGGCAAGAGTTGAACACTAAGTTCAAACTTGATGATCTCAAGAGTGAAGCTCGCAGGGAACTTCGCCGCACTCTCCTTGAGTCTGGTGAGACTTTCTGGACTCAAGACTTCACCGATGCCGTTGAAGGAAACAAACGCTCTATCTAACCTCTAGCCCTTCGGGGCAAGTCTGGTATTAGGGAAGCTGATCGATGAGTAATTTGACCGAATGTCAAATCGTTAGGATGCCTCACCATCAGGGTGGGGTTTCTTTGGTGTAACGATGGCTTGCCTTACCGCGCTGGTCTGGTAGGTTTACTGCACTATGAAGACAGACACAGAAAAAAACACCCTCCTTATAGACAATCCTCTGACAGGAAACGGTGTCTTCGCAATGGCTACAGGCTTGGACGTGGAACGTAACAAATGGACTTTACCCTCTGAGGTTCGGGAGGGCATAGGATTCGACTCAGCGAAGCGTGTGATCCTCGTAAGGGATGTGTTCTCACGTTTCGAGGATGGTGTATCACTTCTTATGCACTCCCTCTCAGAAGATCGTAGCATTCATGGTGCGTCAGAAGAGTTCGCATCAGAGGTATCGGAATATCATCTAGCCGACTCAGAGATCGACGTGAAGGCGTTCACAGACTTCCTACTTGGACTGATGACGAAACATGGCATGGACGCCTCACCGACATACCTCCGACCGCAGAGCTTGTGGCTTACAGCTAAGTTTGATCTGGTTCTCTGCGCTAACGACATCGCAGAATATCTGAACCAAGGGAATGCAGTTCGGTCAGGTCATAGGGTATCTGTGAAGCAGTTCCCCTACTCCGCAGTATTGACCACCGAACAGATGCTGAAGGTATCGGAGGCATACAGCGATGATGTGGAACTTTTTAAAAAGCTACTTGTCTGGTCGCCAGTTAAGGGTAGAATCCGTCTCGTTAGTGGTTATTGCGTCGAATGTGAAATGGAGGCAGATAAGTTGGCAGAGGTGGAAGCACCTGCCATAGCTGCGGAAGTCGAAAAACCCAAGAAACGCCAACGTAGATCTAGCAGGAAGTCTGCTATCAATAAAAAACAAAACTAATCATTCGACATGCCAAACATATTTAAGCAACTCTCCAAGTCGTTCCGCTCGGAGAGAAAAGAGTTAGCTACGATGGAGCAGGTGTTCTCCAAGCTATCGCGCAAGGAGGTAGCCATGCTGTCTCGTATGCCTAACCAGAAAGCTAGGGATTACATTGAAATGCGGGTAGGTGTTCCGATCAATAAATTCACTGACTATGCGTCATACCTAACAACTGGTAGCAAGAAAGTATGGGCTACATATCGTGCTTGTAAGATTATCTCAGCGATGATGATTACAGCTAAGTATAAGATCGTCAAAGAAGGGCAGGAGGGGAAGGTAGAGGTAACCGAACAGTATGGGTGGTTTCTGAAAAAACCAAACCCATACGACTCATGGCAGGAGATCATGGAGATGTGGGTGTTCCACATGGAGCTAACAGGAAACTGTTATTGGCTCAAAGATGAACCTGATCTATTAGGAAGACCTAAGGCTATCTACCCACTACTCCCTCAGCACATGGAGGTGATTCCCTCTGCAACTAACAAGGTTTCAAGTTTCCGTTATAGGGTGAATGGCAGGACTATCGATTTTTCTCCTGATGATATTATACATTATAGATCTACTCATCCTACTAATCTGATTATGGGTATGGGTTCTGTAGAACCTTCTGAGGCACTCTATAATAAGTTTATAAATAGAGACTCATACGAGGAGAATTTCATGGCTAATGGGGCGCAACCATCTGGAATCCTAATCAAAGAAGATGCGGTGGAAAACCCTTCTCAGTGGGAGGGATTAAAGAAGAAATTCCAACGTAATTACGGAGGGAAAGCCAATGCTGGTAAGACCGCATTCCTAAACGGTAAATGGTCATACGAGAAGCTAGGTCTAACAATGGGTGAGATGCAATCTCTGGAGGCAGAGAAGTGGACTATCGAACAGATATTCCTTAATCACGGTGTTCCCCTTTCCGTAGCGGGTGTGGACGGTGCTGCAAACTATGCAACAGCTAAACAGGATGAAATCAACTTCCGTAAATATAAGGTGGTTCCACTATTGGATATTCTGGTAGGCAAGGTCAATGCTGATGGGTTCTTCAAGTCTCCGTTAGAGGAGTTCGTTCGATTCGCCTACGAACTGTCTGGTCTGATCGATGTGGAGCAGATCATCAAGGAATACATGCCGCTCGTAAAGGATGGTGCAATGACTCGTAATGAACTCCGAGAATTGTGTGAGCTACCTCTGTCAGAGAACGTCATGCTGGATCAGTATCTTATCGCCGCTAATGTGATCCCAATCGAAATGGCTGGATTCTCAGATCCTAGCTCTGTGCTTGAGGATGAGGAAAAAGCATTAGCCGCTAGGCGTAGTAGAGCCGCTAAGGAGATCGATTTAGAGGTGGTATAATGGCAAGAGAATTACAGGCATCCCACAGGGCTAACAAGAACGCTGTTAGGCATCACCTATCCAGTGCGAAAAAGTTTGCCCGATATAAATCAAGCACTGTCCCAGAAGGAGGATGGACGCATGAGAATTACGTAGGGGATGCCCGTCTACGGTATAGGCGTGATGCGCTGTTTGTCCACCGATCTGCTGTTACGAACAAACTGAGAACGCTTACGCCGCATCTGAACAAGCTTATGGTGGGTCAGGTTGAGCGTATTCTAGGTATGGTTGAAAGCACTTACACCAGACTTTACGGAACTCCTCTCGATAGCTTGAAAGCTGAGTATGTAGGTCTGGTAGAGGTTCCCTCACACGCTCCTCTTTGGGCGCACGCGATACAGGCAGAGATGGGAGCTGCGGCAGACTTGGAAGTTCTCTTGCTAATGAAGCCAGCAATCCAATCGGTATCGGATGACGTGTTTGAGAAGGTCAATGTTTTGTTAGGAGCGAAACCTACACGCCAACAAGTATTTGCTCTGAATGCGCGAGTTAATTCCATAGCTAAAAAGGTGACGGTGATAAACGAAACCACTAGGAAGAAACTAGCCTCCGTTGTCGCACAGGGTATCAAGGAGAACCTAACAGTATTTGAGACAATCGAAATGGTGAGATCCAAGATGCCCACCATAGCATCTAACAGGGTTGCCACAATCGTAAGGACAGAGATGGGTAGAGCTTCTGATGAAGCAACTAAACACGCAATGAAGATGTCTGGCATAGTTACCCACTTCGATGTGATCGGGTGTGAGAGGATTGAGCCAAACATACCTACCTTCCAAGGGACTCCAACGTGCAACATCGAAGGTGTCCCGATTCAGTATGAATACGATTTAGAGTTTCATATCAATCACACTGGTTGCATTGTGTCTGGGGTATTCCGTAAAACAGATGGGACTGTCCAGCAGGGTGTAGGTCTGGGTAACGGTGAGGAGCTTGGAGATCCTGATTTTATCTAATTGAAAATAGATTAAGATAATTATTGCAAAGGTTCGGGGTTTATGGTTTTATGTAGATGTTGGACGGGGAAAAGCCCCGAAAGACGAAACATCCAAAAACCAAAGACCAACCATGAAATCAAAATTATACTCAGGCGATATAGTATCCAAAGCACACAGCATTCGACGCGCAGCCGCTGAGAGAAAATCATTACCGCAGAGCGCAATCTCTTGGAAGACCTGTTTGAAGCAATCCGCTAGAGGGACTAAGGTAATCCAAGATGCTTGGGGAGATAATATCGAATCCATCTACCACAACATTAACCGTTATTTGTGGTCTGGTGAATGTGCAGTGAATGTGGATATTCACAGCATCTCTCTGGCTACAGGGATTCCACTACACAAGGTGTCTAAGCAGATTACTTGGCTACTGAGCGTGAACCTCTTAACCCTATCGGCTACGGGATGGTTGACAGTAACTAACAGTTCGCGTCCTTTCCCGCATCCAACTCTTGAGGATGTTAAATACAAGCTCGTTTAATCAATGAAAAATACACTAGCACATCTGAAAGCAGCCGTTAAGAAGTCGGGGCGTAATATAGAGATCGAAGAGACTCCACCGCATGAGATGGACAACGAAGGAGTCATTGCCGTATACCTCGACCAAGGGAAGGGTGAGCAGTTCGTAGCGACGAATTGCTGCTCCATATGTAATCCCTACTACGATGACGTTAAGGGTGATCGTTCCGATGCTATCCAGTATTTGATCGATGACATAACCTCTGGATTTGAACCCATGTCAGAAGACACAGCATTCGCCGCAGGAATTGATCTACCAACCTAACAATCTATGAACACTATATTACAACTAACAGTATCCGCTATCCCACTAATATTCTTACTCTGTATTATATACGATCTGGCGATAGGAAATACTATGCGAGTAGTCATGGCTACCCGTAAGGCATGTAAGCTCCTTGAGGATTTCGAGGTCGTAGCTAACAGGAAAGATGTAGCGGGTATGGTGGGCATACTTAATGCTCATAGGAAACTGAAGATGGACGACAAGATGCAAGCCTTAGGTAATAGGGTCATGCAAGCACGAATAACTTTCGAGGTGAAGACAGCGGCTGGAATTAAGCCACGGTGGTAGCCGTAATCGCCTACCTGTTGATCCTGAGACGTCGTAGGACTCCTCCCTTGTCGATACCCGAAAATATCCGTAGGACGTCTCAGCGTGGATCTGGGAAGCACCATATTTGAAATTCGGTCAAACTTCCCGCTTGCTTAGGGGGATCTGATAGTTTAATAATCATGCATGTCAAAGATCATTATCCGAAAGCAGAAGCGTGTAGCCCCACAAAAGAAAACTTCCCGTGCGGTAAACGAGATCGAAGGGAAGACAGTTTTCTTCCGCATGTCTGGGCAGGGTCAGGATATTGGTGGAGTCGTAAAATCTATCACTGGCTCGGTAGCTGAAGTTACCTTAGCCATTCCCAACCATGCGGGTGTTCTAGTCGTAGCGAAAGACGCCACTGTTCTAGTCCCTGTGGGTGATCTTCGCCCAGTGGATGCAGCTATCCTAACAGGTCGCGATGTCAAGAAGTGGGATTCCGTCACCGCTGTCACCGACAAGAAAATGGTCGAGGTTATTGATAGTGAAAAAAATGTCGTGGACTACAAGGATGTCACCTTTGAAGGATATGGTTCCACGTTTGAGGGAACAACCCCAGAGGACAGAGATGGTGACTACATTGAGGAGGGTGCTTTTGCATCCACCCTTGCAGAGTTCAGAAGGAATCCTGTAATGCTAACAGATCACCACCGCACTGTAAATAACCTGATGGGGTCATATAGTAATATCGGAGTCACCAAAACAGGTCTTGCCTTACGAGGAAACCTAACAAACTCAAACCACCAAGATGCCGTACATGCCCGTGCGCTGGTAGCTGAGGGTCACTTGAAGACTCTATCCATCGGAGGGATGTTCTACTATAAAGACGATTGGAGAGGTATCGAAGAAATCAAACTACACGAAGTCTCCCTTGTCGTTATACCCGCAAACCCAGACGCAGAAGTTCAGGTTCGGTCGATCTCTACGGAGACTACTGAGAAGGCTTTTGCTATCCATGAGAAAACCCACGGTGGAGAAATCCGCTGCAAAGTAGAACTTTAGGGTTGACCTGATAGAAAAAATATACAAATCTCAACGTGTCTAAGTTCCCCTCACTCAACCCAAACCTTTCTGGTATTAAGTTTGATAGTGGAAAACAGTAATCGAAAGAAAACCAACAAACCACTAATACCAACAATACAAAATCATGAAAATGACTATCGCAGAGAAGCAAGCACTTGCTGCACTTCTTAAACTAAACGAAGCTGACTTCACCGAAGATCAGAAAACACAGCACGCCTCACTTGTTGCTAAGGCAGATGCTGACGGTATCGACTACAATAATACTGAGTTCCTCACGGAGTTCGGTGAGAAGTCTACCGAGACAGACGAAACTGAACTAGCCTCCCTTATTAGTAAGGCAGTCGGAACAGCCGTCACCGCCGCTGGAATGGATCAAGGTGAAGTCGTTAAGGCTCTCCAAGCTGAGATCGCTAAGAACGGTAAGGACGCCCTTACTGCCGATGCTATCGACGCAATCGTTCAGAAGCATCTTGGTGGTGCAAGTCTCGATCAGGATGCTCTCGTATCATCCATCAAAGCTGCCATCCCTACCAACTCGCTTACCTCTGAGGGTCTAGCTACTGAGCTTTCTAAGTTCGCCAGCACTATCCGCAAGGAGTCAAAGATGATCCACTCTGCTCCTGCAAGTCGTGAGTTCCCCGTCGAACACCGTGGAGGTAACTTGAGTGTTGCTGAGAAGCAGTTGCTCAACCTGTGCGTTCGTGACGTATCGGAAGAACGCAAAGAGGAGATCATCTCCAAAGGCGGCTCTATCCCGAAGAACATGAATGATGGTATTACCGACGAGCAACTTACTTACGCAAAGAGCCAAGGTGTCGCCCAAACCAAGAAAGCCCGTAACATGGCTCGATATGGTAAGGCACTTACTAGCACAGTCGCTGGTTCTGGTCTTGAGTTGATTCCTACTGACCTTTCAAGTGAGCTTCTCACTCGTATGCAGTTGGAGTCGCAGATTGCTGCTGAGTTCCTCAGTTCTGAAATCGACATGCCTACCAACCCGTTCATCTTCCCGATGACCACTTCCCGCACTCAATTCTACACTGGGTCTGAAGGTGGAGCAACTACTGAGAATACTCCTACTACTGCTGACCTTACCTTGAAAGCTGCAAAGCTTATCGGTCTGTCCAGCTACAGTTATGAGGCTGACGAAGATGCAATTATCGCAACTCTCCCACTCATGATCGCTTCCCTTGCAGAAGGTGCAGCCGATGCGTTGGAAGGTGCTTTGATTAACGGTGATGATACGGCAACCCACATGGATACCGACACCACTGGAACCAACCACGCCAAGCTCCTTAAGGGTCTTCGCTACTACGCCGTAAATGGCTCTAGCGTGAAGACACTTTCTGGTGGAATCACCTCAGCTAACATTGCTGCCATGAAAGCCCAAATGGGTAAGTATGGTATCAAGCCACGGGATCTTATGATCGTATGTGGTGTTAAGGGATACAACGACATCGTTGGTCTTCCTGAGACTCTGACAGCCGATAAGGTAGGTAGCGATACTGCTCGTATCCTTACTGGTGAAGCTGGATCTATTCACGGTGTTCGTATCGTGATTAGCTCACAGTGCCGTGAGGACGTAGCAGCAAATGGTCTTGTAGATGGTGTTACCTCCGATCAGGGAACTATCCTGATGGTTCACCGCCCTAGCTGGTTGATGGGTGTTCGTCGTGGATTCACCGTAGAGGTTGAAGTTGATAAGCGCACTCAGATGAACTCTGTGATCGCCAGCTTCCGTAGAGCGTTCATGCCTCTTGAAACTCCATCGGCTGCACTTCCGATGGTAGTTGCAGGTATCGGTTACACTGCGTAACCATAACACTCTCAGGGACGCCCTCTCTCTGATTGTAGCCGAATGTCACCTCCTTTACGGGGGGTGGCATTTTTATTTGACCGAATGTCAAAATCCCCGCACCTTCCCTAGGATCGCCGTAGAGACGTCCACATTGTTTCATGGGTATGAAGTGGCGAAATCATTTAGGACGTCTTAGGACTCTAACAGAAACCTAGCAGAAACTCTGGAACCCCTGCACCGTATGGGGTAGAGAGTAAACTTATGAGTTAGGTAAAGTTGGAGGTCTGGGCAGAAGTTTGGAGTTGCATCATAATCGATTACAGGCTAATAAAGAGTTGCTACGGAAGTTATCGCATCAATATGAAAAAGGTAAAATACACAGGGAAAGGACTTAACCTCGGAAGATTCGGGGTGATCGTTAAGGGCAATGTTTTAGACATGTTTGAACTTGAATGGGATCACATGCAGACTCATAAGGATTTCAAACTTCTAACAGATCCATTCCCTCAGAATGAGATCGACTATGCTAAGACTGTCCATCCTAGAGACTGTGTAGACTTTGCACTGTCTAAAGAACAGTGGTCTTCACCTAACCACTTCGCGGTAATGACTGCTCGATACCCAACTAATAAGTGTGTGCTAATACTTAGATCCATGAAAAAGGTAGGTTGCCGTATCCCTAAGCTAACAGGTCTTGAAAGTCGCGCAGATCTTGCCGATATGATTATCATGTATTCCCGCTTAAGTGGGTGGGATAAGATCGGAGAAAACACTTTGGCTTCACTGCATCCCTACAGTGGTGTGGTAGTTAAGAAAACCGTTCGTAAACGTAAACCAAGAACCACAACCCAAGTAACCTAACAATGAAAACAATAAATGCCCCAACAGTAGAGAAGTATCTATTATCGCAAGGTAAGTCTCACAACGCAGTAGCCAATGCAATCTCCGCTCTAGGCGAATGCAATAGTGATAAGGAACGCCAAGCATTCTTTATCGACCTCCAAGCCCGATGCGGTGGAACCAAAGCTGCCTCACAGAATAAGTCTGTCCAAGGATCTACGAAGTCTGTCCGCGCTCGTAAGGGTGATGGAACTTATCAGGGTGATGATCTTAGCACACCAGATAAGAACGAGGCGTATACAACTGCTAAGAAGACTTATAAGAAGTCTGCTAAGAAAACAAAATAACAAATATCGAACGCAAGTTCTAACAGGCTATTGCCATGTCCCTTTCCCAACCATACTGCACCGTTTCCGACGTTAAACGTGAAACCAAAAGCTCAGACTCAGAACTGGATGCTACTTATATCGAAGCAATAAACTTTGCTTGTAGGTGGATTGATAGTTACTGTGGTCGAGACTTCTGGTTCCATGATTACCTCGCAGAAGGTAGCACTTATCTCGTTCCGAGAAACAGGGTCATAGGGGGCATGGCGATTCTACCTTTCCCAGTAGTATCAGTTACAGGTATCTGGGTCTTGGATAAGAAGTCGGATGTTCCAGCAGACGTATACGAAGTTGACTCGGATGATTATCTATGGACTGAGGATGACCCAATAATTACCGTAGAAGAGTCTGAGTTCGGCGTAGAGCCGCTTAAACAGTTCTTACGTATATCTGGATCGTTTGGGTATACCCTCGACGTAGCCGACCCTACGGGGACGCCACCTCCAACTGTCCCTACTGCTATCAGAAGATCTGCTACCCTTATCGCCGCAGCGTGGTCTGGGGAAATGAGTAAAGATGAAATAGGTCTGGATGGATCACGGGTGGAGATGATGGATTCAAGAATCCCATTAGACGCTATGAAACTTCTGAAACCATTTAAGGAAGTTTCTATGTATGCGTTGTAATGGCTAAGATTCGCATAAAGGTTTCTGGAGTAAAGCAGCAGATTCAGAAGTTTAAAAGAATACAAGCTGCAATCTCTCCTGCGAAGACTGATAAAGTTATCAAGAAGGTAGCTTGGATAGTCCACCGAAGACTTGTCCAGAAGACACCTAAGAAGTATACAGGTAACACCCGAAAATCGTGGAAGGTGACACGCAAACAGGTTGGTAGATATTCCGTGCTGAATACTAGTAAGGTTATGAGGTTCCTTGAGTATGGAACTAAAGCTCACGGAGCTAAGGGTGGTGGGTTCCTGTTCATACCACTTAACCGTAGGACTGCTATGGCTGGAGTGTCTAAGGTGATGCAAGCTAACAAGTCATCTTCGGGAAAGCCTCCTTACCGTATTGGCAAGGACTTTATTTTTACTAAAAGAGTCAAAGGTATAAAGGCTAGGGGTATCGTTAAAGCCCAAGCATCCATGACTAAAAATACTTTGACGGCAGCGATGCGATTATATATAAGGAAATCAACACAATAATAAATTATGCCAACTAACATAAATGACTTATCCATGTCCACAGCAGCAGCGTGGGAGATTGACCGTAGACTTAAATTCCACAGTGGAACAGGGGAAATGTTAGAGGGTCTGAATTACGACCACGAAGGTAAGCAGGGAGTTGAAGGTAAGGACGGGTTCCCACTTCTTCAGCCAGCAGGTATATCATTCTCTGAGAATAATTTTGCAGGTGCGAACGCAGGTATATTAAAGAACCCAATACAGGAAGAGTTGACACTGCATTACAGGGTAGGTTCACGTAAAGATGCGTTGTGGGTTAGGAGGCAGTTAGATGTAGGGGCTAAGAAAGGGTTGCTTGATTGGTTAGCCTTGATTAGGGATGCAATGGAAATATCTTCTGAATCTCTGGAAGATCCAACACTAGGTAATACAATCGTAAAGCCTATGGAATTTTCTATAAGCGAGAATGAATCTACCCAGATTGCATTCTACACGATCCTTGAGGTGAAGCTATACCTAAGACCTTGCTTACGGACTGAGAGGCACAAACTATTCTGCCTATAACTTTTAGGTTGACGATCACACTATTATGGGCAAATATAGCAGCGAACTTAAAACCATTAACTAACAAAATACCATGCCAGCTTGCGCCACAGTAGTAGGAGATACCTTAATTTTCGGTATCGCCGACGAAGAGTCTACTCTTCTAACACAATCAGTATCCATCAGTAAAAAGAAGGATAAGAAAGAAGCCAGAGATGGTTGCGGAATCGTTAAGTCTGTAGCTTACTACAACGAGATGGCTGAGATCAGCATCGACGGTATTGGAGCTTCAAGTAACACCGTAATCGGTAGCTTGCTCACTCTAGCAGCAACATCCACCATCGGTATCACTGGTAATGTTTATCTTGAGGAGGTATCAGAGGAGTTCTCCAATGAGGAGTTTTCCAAAATCTCAATCAAGGCTACTGCATACAGCGGAATCACTTAGTCTAATCCTTAGCCGAATAACCCCCAACATCTAACATACAAATATCATGCCAGTATCAGCAGCCGCTTGTGCAACAGTAGTTGGAGTAGACACTCTAGTTTTCGGTATCTCTACCGACGAAACTAGCTTTCTAACACAATCAGTCTCCTTCAGTAAAAAGAAGGATAAGAAAGAAGCCAGAGATGGTTGCGGATCTGTAGTCTCTGTAGCCTACTACAATGAGGTAACTGAGATCAGTATCGATGGTATCGGTTCGGGTGCATCGCTTGAGGCTATCGGAGTTTCAGCCGTATCCTTATCACTCCCAGCATCCACTATTGGTGAGAGTGGCAGTGAGTTAGCTAACGGAACAGTGTTTATTGAGGAAGTCTCAGAGGAGTTCTCCAACGAGGAGTTCTCGAAAATCTCCATTAAGGCAATAGCCTATAGCGGGATTGGTGGAGTATCGTAAATTTGACCGAATGTCAAACTTAGGGTGGGAGGCTCAGAACTCCCACCCTTATTTAACCCTTAGCCATTGAGCAAGGAAAATCATGAAATCAGGAACCAATATAGTCCAAGTATCTAACACCGATTTAGCGGTGTGTCTCGCATCCGTAGGAGTAAAGCTGAGGGAAGATCCTCCTTACACTCACCTCGTTAGAGGAGAAGAAACCTACTGGGTATTTAATTTTGAAGCCACTGATGTAAGTGGCACACTAGACACCAAGAAGATGTGTGAAGCATTTTCTCAGGACGCCAAGTGGATGACTGATCATCCCCAGCACCCGTTCACCTTTGCGATGGTTGCTCTGAAAAATTTCAGAACCTTCCGTGACTTCATGGAGACGAGTAAACCCTATGTCTCCTTTAAAGCCCCCAACGGTGCGTCTGTTCTCCATGTTGTGCAGGACAGTAAGAAACATGCACGGTGCATCGAAAAGGGAATGGTTCAAATTTAATATCAACTAACAAAATTATGGCTAAAAAAACGACAAAGAAAAAGGTAGAGGTAAATAATGTAGTCCCTAAGGATATGCAGGAAATAATGGATGACTCAGTAAACAGAGAAGTCTGCAATGCTCCTACTATTATGGTGGGGATGAATTTACGTCCTGTTACCCTCGCCTCTATCGCACTCCTTAAGGAGACGGGTTCCTCGCTAGTTAATGGTGAAGTATTAGACGGTAACGATAATATCGTTCTTGATTGCTGCATGTTCATCCTTATTCAGAGTGGAACTATTGAGGATGCATCTAGGCTAGTATTTGGTGCTGATAGTCTTGAGCTAAAGATGGCATCTATGGCACTAGCTGAGAAGGTTAATCCAGCTGAGGTAGCAGACCTAACAACTAATATTATTGGTATGCTCAATGACTCCATGTCTACTCAGGTTAAGCCTATCCCAGATAAGGAGGAAGGTGAACTAATTGAGTCGGGAAACGACTAGCCCCACCTTGGGTAGTTCGCATGGTGGGTGCGGTATCGGATGTCTCTAATGAGAGTTCTTCTTACATAATGCGGGAGATGCCATTAAAGCTCCTGTTCGCTTTCGAGCATTATTACTACTTGAAGAATGGTATCGAGTGTGATGTATTGAGTTACGAAGAGTCCGTTACCGATCTACTTACCAACCTATAATTATGGCATCAGGAACAACACCCGTAGGAATCAATATTCAAGCTAACTCCGCTCAGGCGATTAGCGAAATAAATCGATTGAACGCTAAGCTGGCATCCCTCACTGGGGGTACTAGATCAGCAGGGGCGGGGATGAATAAAATGTCATCCTCATCTTCTAATCTGAAGGGTAAGATTATAGGTTTGGCTACGTCCTTTGTTGCTCTTAGGGCAGCTATTGGGACAATCAAGAAATTGATCACAGTGAACTTAGAGTTTGAGGACACTATGCAATCTGTTAGGGCTGTGACTGAGCAGAACACAGGGTTCACTATACAGGCATTTAGGGGGATGCAGGAAGAGGCTAGGAAGCTCGGTGCTGTTACACGGTTCACTGCGTCAGAGGCGGCTACTGGGCTGAAGTTCTTGGCTATGGCTGGCTTTACTGCTGAGGAGGCTACTGAGTCCCTTGTGCATACTCTGAGACTCGCGCAAGCGGGTGCTTTGGATCTTGGACGGGCGGCAGATATTGTATCCAACATTATGACAGCCTTTGGTGCTGACACTAGTGAAACCCAGAGGTTCGTGGACGTTCTAGCAAAGACGGCAGCATCAGCTAACACAAACATTGAGCAGTTGGGTCAGGGCATGAAGTTCGTAGCCCCTCTTGCCGCTGGACTAGGAATCTCTCTGGAGCAGACCGCAGGTGCTATGGCTATTCTATCAAACGCTGGTCTTCAAGGATCTATGGCTGGAACTGGCGCACGGATGATGATGGTCGGATTAGCCGATGAGTCTAACAAGTCCTATAAGGCACTCAAGAAATTCGGTATCGGGTTTGAGGATCTTAACCCACAGGTTCACTCACTCACTGATATTCTGATGAAGCTAAAGACTAGCGGATTCGGTGTGCAGGATGCATTCAAAGCATTCGGTGCGCGTGGTGGTGCAGCGGCGGCAGTCCTGATTAGAAATGCTGAGGCAGTTGGCGATATGACAGATAGGCTAAGTAATGCTAAAGGTGCGGCAGAGCAGATGGCTAACACGATGGATGATTCCTTAGCTGGTGCATTCAAACGTGTAAAGTCTGCTTGGGAAGAATTTTTACTTTCTGTAGGCGATGGAGGACTAGGCGGGTTGCTTAGAGAAAAGGCTGAGGCTTTTATCAAATTCATCCAAGATATTAACGCTGCTGGAACGGGTGTATCTATAGGGCAGAAGATTGCTAACGGTCTGGATTCAGCTATAACTATGCTGAAAAGCCTAGTAGGGACTATCAATAAATTAGCTAGTGTGTTCGGTGGATTCTCCAGAATACTTAAAGCTATGGCTGCACTCTGGATACTGAATAAAATTAAATCTACAGTGTTCTTTTCGGCAGCAATCGCAGGGGCTGCGAGGTCTTCGGCAGCGATAACTAGGTATCAGCGTAGGGTAGGGACGTTACCTATAACTTTCAGTAATGTAGCGCAGAGAGTCAAGCTGTCGTTTGTGTTGATGGGTAAATCTGTGAAAAGATCATTCATGTCTATGGCGGTAGCCGCTAGAACTGCGGCTGGCATGATTAAGGGTGCTATGGCAGCGGCTACTTTAGGTCTAACACTATTCATGGACGTGTTCATAAACCTTGTAACTAAGGTTATCACTGGCGGTCACACTATGGAATCAGCATTCGCTCAATTGGAAGAGGCACAGGCGCGGCTTGCCGCTACTAATTCATTTAAAGAGTGGACTGAGGGAATCCGCGAATCTGTTAAAAATCTAAAGGATCAAAAAGAGATAGATGAATTTATTAAATCTATAGAAGAGAAAATCGCAAGCCTAGGAAGGCTGGTTGTTCAGATGCGGTTAGAGGGTAAGGGCGATGATCTTATCAACGATATAAAATTTCAAATCGAAAC
>TARA_R110002153_G_scaffold142503_1_pt1 | contig 20907 bp, 3 predicted proteins | sample TARA_R110002153 | Tara Oceans TARA_R110002153 (sample SAMEA4398193) | marine metagenome | biome: Polar Biome; feature: [SRF] surface water layer (ENVO:00010504); material: water (ENVO:00002006), including particulate matter (ENVO:01000060) such as... | depth 5 m
AGAATGGTTTGTTAAATCAATATTTGAAGGACAGGATCCAAAAAAGAATAAATACGGTATTAAAACATTTATAGGCTTAGACTCTTTATTAAAGGCTCAAGAAGCAGACCTGTTTAGTGGATCTGAAAACATTGTAACTAGAACTAAAACAGAAGAAATTGAAGTAGAAGAAAAACCAGTGCTTAAACAAGAAATAGAAGAAAGTTTAGAAGCTGATGATACTTTAGAAACTGTAACAAATAAAATAGAAAATCTTGAAGGGCAATTAAACAAACAAGAAACACTAAGACAATCTGGTAAATTAAATGTTTTAGAAAAATCAAGAGTCCGAAGGAAAATAACAGGGCTAAAACTTTTGATTAATGAATTAGAGGAAAAAAGAAAAGAACTTGTTGAAGCTAATGAAAAAGAAGGTAACTCATTAAAAGTAAAAGAGGTTGGTCAATGGCAACCGTCATTTGATTACAATGGTAATGAGATTATTGTTCCGGGTATGCCTTTTTCAAGATTACCTGAAAGTTTACAGTTGTCTTTGGCAGAATTGTATGGTAAAAAATTAGGTTCATTAAATGCAGAAGATATTGAAAAAATAAAAAAAGAAAGATATTTAAATCCGGTTTACATATCAGTTGTAAATGATTATGTAGAAAAACGATTAGAAAGGCAAAACAAAGTATTAGGTGAGCAAGAAGTATTAATAAATCAAGCAAAAGTTGATTCTGCTAAAGATAAAAGACAAGCAGAGTTAAATTCTAGAAAAAAGGGCGGTAAAGTAAAACAAACACTTCAAGAAAAAATAGAAGAAATTGCTACGATAGATGGTAAACTTTTTCTAACAAAAAAAGAAATTGAAAAGCTTGCTGGTGAGGTAAGAAATCAAACTGGAAACCTTCCTTTTGGTTTTGAAGATGTTCGCGCTTATGTTATGAATAAAAAACGTATAGCAGACAAAAAACAAAAAAAGAAAGACACTATTCAATATGCTAAAGATTTAATTATAGAACGAGCTAAAGAAGCAGTAATTAAAAAAAATATAAAAAGACTAGGTACAAAAGGAAAGTACAATGCGTTTAGTGTTAAATCAATTGATGCAAAAACAGGTGAGAAAGAATACAAAAGAAATGATATAGTTATACCTGCTGGAATGCGGGATTTTCTTTTAAAGTATCATCCTGATTTGTTTATTTTAGAAGATGTTGAAATATTTAATTCTAAGTTATTAGTACTAATAAAACAATACAAGTTTGATATAAAATCTGCTGGAGTGGCTAATGTTCAAGAATTAAAAGATCTAGTTGAAGGGACAGAAGAAGAAGTTTTAAAGAAATTAGGAACATTAGTAAATAAATTAGAAAAAGATAAATTACTATACCCTGTTATTGTTAAAAGAATTAATGCAGCTTTAAATGAAGCAAATATTGATATAACTTTAAAAAGATTATCTGGTGCACGATTACAAAATGATGCTTCTTTGTATGGGCTTTATAGAACACCTAATAAAATAAAAGGTAAGGAAGTATTTTCTCCTAAAAAAGGTCGTTTTACTCAAAACAAAGCTCTTATAGATAATTTTGACTACACTGTTGATTCTGATATTTTGGGATTAGAACAAATGGCTGAAGTTTATTTTGCTAGTTTACTTTTAGAACCAGGAGTATTTTTACCAAGATCAGTATTTACAAGTATAGATGTCCAGGCTACAGCAGATGGTAAGTATGATTCTATGATTAGTGAAGATCCTAAAACTTGGTTATTTGGTATAAGCGAAAATGCATCCTATACAGATTTGGGAGATCAGCTAATTTCAAGTTTAGCGGGTTCATTAAACTTATCTGTTGAACAATTAAATACTTTTCTTGCAGGTCAAGGTTCTAGTGGAACTGCAGGCATAACTGAAGTTTATAATGTATTAGCGGATAATTTTACTAAAAAAAGTATAGTAGCTTATTATGGCGGTTTAATAAAAACTAACTCAAATGAATTTTTTGATGATGAAAATATGCTTGTACCAGAAGATATGCAATCTTTAGTAGAATATGTCAAATGGAGTACTACTGAAGAAGGTAAAAAATATCTAGCTGAAGAACTTTTGTCATTGGATAAGGATAAAATAGCATTTGACGAACTATATGCTGAGGAACAAACAGTGCAAGATGAAGAGGAAGAAGAGCCTACTAAAAATATTGCTTATGATTATTTTGAAAAAAATGTTGCTGATCAGTTAGTAAAAGCTAAAACAGTAGGTAAACAACTTAATATATTATGGGATTTGTTAAATAAAGAGTTAGAGGGTGATTTAAATTATGTTAAAGCATATGCAGCTTATGCTAAAGATTTAAACATGACGCAAAAACAAAGAGATGTAAGCAATGCATTAATAGATGCTCAGTTTAGTAGCGGTCTAGCAATAGGTGCTGTAATAAATTTAAATGGAGTTGCTTATATTATTAATGATTATCTTGAAGAAAATAATAAAGTACAAATATCATTACTTGAATCAGAAGAAGCAACTTTAACAGGGTATGTTGAATATTTAGAATTTGGTTCGCAAAGTTTATTGTCACAAATGACTGAAGAACTAAAAGCAGGAAGCATCTTTAATGGTCAAGTTATTGATACGGTTGTAAATACCGCAGAAATTGAGTATATTAAAGAAGCCTATTCTAATATTTTGACTAATTTCACTATGTACAATAAAGAAGCTGAATCTTTATCAGATGAACAGTTGTTAGAAGATTTAAAAACCGAATTAACTAAATGTAAATAGTATGAAGCCTTGTATTACACCCAGTAGTTTAAAATTATTTGGAACATATATTAATAGACAATTACCTAATCAATTAGAACAAAATAAAAACGTCAAGCAATTACTTGCTGATTTATTTGAATTAAGTACTGAGACTTTTAGTGATACTAGTTTGACTTTAGAAGAAAATAACGAAATTGTGTTACAGCACATGAGTATAGTTCCTCAAATTATTGTAAAACATTTAGCTGAAAATCCAACTATACAATTTAAACAAGAAGGTGTTATTAAAGAACTAGCTAATGATGTTTTGCAGTCTAGCACAGATAAGTCAGAAGAGTCTTTTGAGAGAATAATTAATAGGTTTGGTGAGATAGTTGGTAACAAAAATATTGTGATCCCAGGTAAAGAATTTGCTACAAGATTTAAAGGTGTTTCTATAGAGATATTTAAAACAAATAATCAAGAAGCAATTTGGGATGAAAAAAACGGATATGCTAAAAATCTACAAGATCCAAATAAAGCGTTTGAGTTTGCTGTATCTCGTAATTTAATTAAGTCAAATAATATAGACTTATTAAAGTTTGAACTCACCACGTTGGGTTCATTAATGGAGATGTCTGATTTTGTAAATACTACAGATATTTCTGATAAAGGCGCACCAATGTTAGTCTTAGTAAATAGCAATGGTGAGGTTGTAAAATTTAATGATTCCGGAAACATTGATGCTAATGGAAAAATACCGGGGTATAGTATTTTATTAAATTCTAAGTCTTTAAGTTATCAAACATCTAGAATAGCTCTTAGTTATCAAGAAAAAGGATTAACAGCAAATGAAGCATCTTTACAAGCTAAAGCAGATGTAAAAGATTTTATTGATTATGTAAAAGAGCAATCTAAATCTAAAGAAACTGTTTATTTAAATGTGAACATAAAAGAAAGCAGTTTAGGTTTTGTAGCATTTGATAGAAATAATATTACACCTTTATCTCAAGTTAGTAATTTAAACACACCAGATGCTAGTTTACAACAACAAAGTGATATTAATAAAGCATTTTATCCGGTACTAAAACTTAAAAACACTAACAAAACATATGTAGTTTACGCTCAATCTACTAATACATTTACTGAAGACGAGTTTAAAATATTACACTATTTGCTTACAGAAGACAATGTAATGTTTGATAATTTTAAAACTGCGCTTACTAACACATCTAGGTTAAAATTTATTGGATACTACTTACGAACTGAAAAAAATATTTTTGAGTATACTCCGGGTAAAAAAGCAACTAAAGTTAACGAAGCCGTTGATGCTAAAGTTATGTTAGGAACTGAAGTAATTTTAGCAAAAAATTTAACTATTGGTAAATTAAAAGAATGGGCTAATACAAAACACAGTAAAGAAGTTTTAAAAGAAAGAGTTGGTAATAGCAGAGTCTTAGATAGTGTAGATGACGTAACACACCTTGGACAGGTCTATAAAGGTAAAGATGGTAAAACTTATGAGCAAGTTGGTCCTAGAAGAACTTTTGCTAATCAACGTAATTTAAATATGGATGATTTAATCTTAGGTGGAAGTAAATTACCGGTTAGATTAAATGAACAAGGTGTAATAGAAACTGGAAATTCTAAAACACTAAGAGAGCAGGTTACTGAGTTTGGTTATACTAATATAGTTTTAAATGCAAACAACGAGCTTGTGGCCATGGGCTCTTTTTTAAAATTTGAAAAAGGTTTAGAGGAGTTAGATACAGAAGAGTTTGGTGTAGAGTTAATTAAATTTAAAAGTATATCTAAAAGAAATGAAAGTATAGCAGCAACTACAGCTCAAAATGAAGCAGCTTTAGAATGGTTTGAAAAAAGCCCGCTGGCTGCTATTATTAAACTTAATTTTATTGATGGCGTTAGTGAAATGGGTCCAAATTTTTTAGCCAGTTTTATTGGCAATGCTATTAACTTATATCAGGGATCTACTAATAGTGAAATTTATCATGAGTCGTTTCATGTTTTTTTTGATGGAATCCTTACACCTTCAGAAAGAGCAGAAATATACAAGTCACTAAGAAGTAGAAAGGGTTTCTTTAATACTACAGTAAAGGGGGAGTATAAAACAATAAGCTGGGCAGATGCTACTGAAATAGAAATGGAAGAATTTTTGGCTGAACGGTTTAGAGAGTTTGCATTATCTGATGGAACTAAAACTACATTTAGTGATAGTAAAATCAAAGCGTTCTTTCAAAAGTTATTGGCTCTTCTAAAGTCTGTTTTTAACAACATGACTTTATCTGATGCTAGGGCTCTTAATAAAAGTAATGCAATGGTTGATGTTTTGTTTAACTCTCTATACAAAGGAGAGTTTACATCTGACATGTTTGTTGCTAGAGATGAGCAGGCTAAGTGGAAGTCTGAGGAAATTAAAACTACAACAGGTGATATTTTTTCTTTAGAAGAGATGAGTTTGATTATGTCAAGCGTTCAATCATTAATGTCTGAGTTTATAAACAAAGGTTTAAATATTTCTAGAGATAAAGCTATACAGCAGAAAGCACTTACATATATTAAAGTCATGTCTTTAAATCAAAAAGGATCTGATATATATAACAAAGCTGCAGCGGCATATAAACAAATTCAAAAAAGTGGTGCTAGAAACGGTACAGGTATTTATCAATTACAAAATAGTCCTGTTCTTTTAAATATAGCAATTGATTATGTTAAAGCCCGCCTGCAACAAGAATTAAATTTTATTAAACTTAGAATTAAAGAATTAGATTCTACTTCTGGAGAAAGCGTTGCTTTAACATATCAGGAAGCTTTGCTTACTAAGACATTAAAATCTGAAAACTTTGGATCAATTGCTGCTTTTGATGAGATAATTAATCCTATAGAAGTTAATAGTACTTTGTTGGGAACATATCTAAACAACTATAGTTCTTTAGATTTATCTACATATTTAAAGTATCCGGAACAATTTAAAGTATTAACTGATGCTGAAGAAATCACAGAAGGCACTTTTGAAGTATGGTTTGGTAGATTAGGTAATGAAGTAATGTTGGCAGACAGTGTTTCTGAACAAACAAAAGATATACTTTCTTCTGTAAGAAAATTTGATAATCAAGGGAAAGGTAATCCTGTTTTAAATCCATTAGGTATTCAAAACATGGTTCCGTTTACTCAAACTTTAGCAAAAGTAGCAAGGCTGTTAAGGAATCAAAATAATGCTATGGACATGTCTCGTGTTTTAAAAAATGCAGCAGAAGAAGATATGGAAATTGCTCAAGTTTTTGAAAGACTTGGCGATATAAGTACATTAGAATTATCTAATCAAGCTTCAGATTATGAACAAAAACAATGGACTAGTTTTTGGCAATCGTTAAATAAACCGGAAGTTTTATTAAAAGAGTTTATTGCGGAAAATCAAGTATCTGTTGTTGACGTTATTGAGGGTAAAAATGAAAGTACTGCTACACTAATAACAAAAATAGGTAAATCGCAATCTGATAGTTTAAGAGTAGACCGTGTATGGAATGCTCAATTTAAATTTAATCTTTTATCTAAAGCCAACGTATATGTTGAAGAGGTAGATAATCCAAAAAATATAGGGGAAAAAATACCGGTATTAAAAATAGATGAAATAATGGAAGATTATTTCCAGGCTGATGATAAGTATTTTAGAAAAATTTCTGGTCCGGGGCCAATTCTCATTGAAAATAAAAAAGAAGCTGAAGAAGGAGCAGTCTATTCTACTGTTGCACAAATGAGAGGATATGCTGATCCTATAGCATTTTTAGCTTTGTTTGGTATAACTATGACAGATGATTTTGATATCAGACAGTCTTTACAAAACGGAAACGCTAGTGTAGGGTATGATCAAAAAAATCTTGGATATCTAGTAGATTTAATTACTAATAGATTATTTGCAACAACATACGATAGTGTATCTGGCTCAATGCCTATGTCTGGAAGAAATTATATCACAAATCTTTCTGATTTGTTTAAAGGATTTAAATATAAAAAAGGTAATGAGTTTTTAGAACAACCTGGTTTGGGTAAGGTTAGAACTAAATTAAGAGATTTAGAATACACTTACTCTAACGAGTATACTAATTTTTCAAGCCGTAATGCTGCCGGAGATTTACAAAGCGAGAGGTCTTTTAATTCTAGTTTGTTAATGAACACTAGGGCCATTAATCAGGCACAGTCTATTGAGGAGTTAATTGCTACTCCAGGTATGGAGCATTATGATCCTGCTGTTAACCCTCAAGTAATGGCTTCTGTGTGGTTAGTTAATATGTTTCAATTAGATAATGTTAATTCAAATATAAGAGGAAAAAGAGATACTCAAATTAAAATTACTGTAGATAACTTATCAGGAAACAAATTTATATCACAAACTACATTTACAGAAAAAAATGAAGAAACTGAATCAGAGGTTTTAAAATTTAGAGAATTTGATAAAGGTTTATCTGCTTTAGGTTCAGACATAAACACAAAATTTATTAGTGACTTTTATTTAACTTTAGGTGGTTCGCAGGAAATTATGCGTTCTGAGGCTAAAGCTACATCCTTAACTGTTAGTGCTCCATTTAAAAACCAATTTGGTCTTAGAACAGACAAGCTTCCATTTGATGTTTCAGAAATAGAAAGTTTGCTTTCTCCTAAGTATGATGGTACTGCACTTTTTCAATTATTTAAAGGTCATATTTTTAATGATATAATTCGTAGAAACAGAACTAGACAGTTAAAAAATTTAATAAAAAATAACCAGATTGATACAGCAGGTTTAGTTATTGACGTAGATCAATTAAACAAAGGAGATCAGTTGTTTATGTTTGATGATATACTAAGTCCTAAAACATTAAAAGAAATAGATAAAGCGTTAGGGGCTAATTTTACAGAAACTACTTATGGCAAAGGAGATATATTTGCTTTGCCTTTGCAAAAATTAATAGAAGCAGATTTAAAAAGTGCATTAATAGAAGACTCTAATTCTCTTTTAGAAGAAGGCTGGGGTAAAAGGTTACCTATATCTGACCCGGTATATACTAAATTTAATACTTCTGAAAACGAAACTAAAGAACAAGTTATTGAAAAAATGTTTATTGCATTTACCGTTAATAACTTTTTCTCTAATGCAAATTACAGTGCAACATTTTTAGGAGATGCTTCAGTTTATGATATTAAAGGTGAAAAGTTTCACAAGAGAGTTGCTGGATTTATCTCTACAGGTAATATTTTTAGGGCAGATGTAGCGTGGTTGCAATATGTTAACAGCACAACTTTTAATCATAACGCTTTTAGTAAAAAGCATAACCAGAATAAAGGAAATCTTAGACAAGATTATTCATACAATGGAAATTTGCAAACAGCAGTGATGTCTGAATCTATTACAAATAGTGTTTTTAGAGAACAGTACGAAAAATTACTCGCTTTACCTGCAAAAGATTATGAGGGTATGGAGGAGGCTGATGGACAGGGTTGGATTTCTTTTGATACTTACAGAATGCTTAATAGGTCTTTAGATGAATGGTCTGATCAGCAAGAAGATTTATATCAAAAAATGTTAAGGGGTGAAACTTTAACACAACAAGATATGCAAACTACTTTTCCTGTTAGAAAATTTCAATTTTATGGGACTGTGTTTAATGAAAAAAGTAAACAAATTTTAGAAGAAGCTGGTGTAGATTTTACCGCTACAGCATTTCATAAATTTTCGTTGATGCCTTTAGTTCCGGAATTAATTAAAAACTCTCCTGCGTTAGTTAAACTGCATGCTTCTATGATGGAGCAAGGTATAGATTACATAACAATGGAATCTGGATCTAAGTTATCTACATTAACTAAAGTAGAATACAAAGATCTTAATTATGTATCAGTAAAAGATAATTTTTATGACGGTAAGACTAGAAAAGTTAATGAGTTAGTATGGACTAAAAATACAATTAATATTTTAAATTTAAAAAGTCAAATATTTATAAAAGAAGGTTATAAGGGTTATATTACTTTGCCTACACAGCTTAGAAAAATTGCTTTAAATGGTATTTTAAATGATGGTGTCCCTTTTGATTTCTTACCTAATGAAAAATCTAATGACATAAGAAAAGCTAAGTGGGATGCTATAACATCAGATCTTGAAAAAAGAAGACGTTCTAAAAAATGGTCTTGGTATCAAGAATATGTAAGTACTCTAAGGTCAATGGAATCTTTAATGAAAAGTGAATTGTTAGAGGACATTGCTTTGAAAGAAGAAACTATTACAGATAAACAAGGTAAAGTTTCAAAAATATATACAGGTGATTCTAAAAAACTCGTAGCGTATCTTACAGAAGAGTTAGCAGGTAAAGAAATTTTACCAGAAGAAATAGCTTACATTACAAACCCTGATGGTACTTTAAAAGGTGATTTGTCTTTTTCTTTAATAGGTACAAAAATAGAAGAGTTATTAGTTACTCTTGTAGATAAAAAATTAAGAAGGTTAAAAACTAATGGAGAAAAATTAACTCAGGTTAGTTCAACTATGTGGGAATCACTAAATTGGAAAACTGGTACTGAGGAAGCCCATGAGAAGTGGGGTACAAGTGGTTTAAAGTTTCATTATTTAAAAGACCAAAAGGGTAAAATGGTTCTTGATAAGAAAACTAAGAACATGATTGTTACTGAAATGGAAATTAAAATTTCTTTACAGGGTGATTTTAAAAAACTATTATATACTGAGCACTATGATGGTAATCAAATAATTGTATATAAAAAAGATGCAGATGGTAAAAGACAGATGCAATACAATGAATCTTTAGCTAGATTAAATGAATCTATTAAAGAAGAAGTTTGGTTGTCTAAGTATGGAAACTTAATAGATATACCAGGAGTACGTATTCCTTCACAAGGTAGTAATGCTTTTATTGCTACACGAGTTGCTGAATTTTTACCTGAATTTGCAGGACCAATAATTATTATGCCTTCCGAGGTTGTTGTTAATACTGGTTCTGATTATGATGTAGATGCAATGTTTACAATGTTTAAAAACATTATTTCAGCATATGGTAGAACAGAAGAAATAACATACAAACCTAATGAAGCAAGAACTGAACCAGAATTGCGTGATCAGATAAGCAATCTTACAAAAGAAAAAGAAGAATTAAAAAAACAAAATCAAGAGTCTTGGGCTAATTATATTGAATATAAAGTAGGTAAAAGTGAATTAAACGAAGTTGTACAAAATTTAATAGAAGCTAATAAACAAATAGATAAGTCTTTAGATAAGTTGTATAATCAAAGAGATCAAGTTAAGACTTATAGTAACTATACAGAATCTCAAAATAGAGCATTGTATGATTCTTTTACTAAAGATATAAATAGCCTTGAAAATTTACAAACTATAAACGCTTATGAAATAGATAAACGAGTTAATGACTTTTTTGAAACTGAGATTTATGATCAGGCTGATAGAAAAGAGGCTGTAAATCAAAAGTTTGCTGAATTCATGGCTCCTATTGAGGAAGTAAAAAATAAAATAGATAACATAAATACCCAGTTGTTTGAATTAGAAAAGGCTAGGCAAGGTAAAACTGTGAAAGGTTTACAAAATAGATTGGCTAGTTTAATACAAGAAAGAGTATTAGATCCAGCTAACATGGCTCAGTTAGTTAAAGCCAACACTGTGGAAGCTTTTGAAGCTGATGCTAGAGATGCTGGTAGATTGGTAGCAAAAAGAAAATCATACAGTAAGTACGGCAAGAAAAATGCGAAAGCCAAAGATAGAGCTGTATCTAATAATGTTATATTTAAATACAGATACAATTTAATGCAGCATCAACAAATGTCTGTAGCATTAGATTCTTTGGGTATTGCAGCTATTGCCAGTACATTCTATGCTGTATTTACAACTTTTCAAGCAACACTCCAGGGTAACTCTCCAGAAAAAACAAAAGAGTTTGTAAAAGCTTTAGAGTATTTATCTGATAATCAAAATTCAATTAAAAATCCTGCTCGTTGGAAAGATAGTTTATCTGTAATAGATAAATATAAATCTAAAACTTTAAAGATAGATTCTAATTTTTTAAAAATTGCTGGTAAAGAACAAACAGATGCTCTTACTGTGGGTATGGTTGAAAATGTAGATGGTCAATTAATTTCAGATTTACTGTCTCAATTAATCAATGGTTATGTTGATGCAGCGAATGATCCTTTTATTGCTGAAATGCAAGGATCAAAAGAAAATACTCCAACTATTTTATTTTTAACAATGGCTGGAGTAAAACCACAAGATGTTATATCTATAATGACTAACGGTGTTGTTTTAGATTACAATGAATATTTAAGTGAGTTTGGTGGAATATTTGGAGACATTGTTGAATCAGATAATAAAGATCGCTTAAAAGATTTAGAGGAAGAATTTTATGATGAAGAGTTTAAAAAATCAAGAAAGGCATCTATAGAAAGCAAAGCACAAAATGCATTAGTTGATGAATATGAAGAAGTTCTTGCTGAAGGAGGCGTTTCAATTGTTACTATTCCAAATTTTAATAGAATTTTAAATTTAGCTAAACCTTTTACAACAGCTGAGTTAAAAAAACACAGGGCTATATCTAAAGGAAAAGCTACTTTCCGAGACATAGAAATTTTCTCTCAATTTTTGGCTGCTAAGAATATGGCTGAAGCTTTAAATGATTTTACACAATTAAATAAGTTTGACACGGTTAAAATTAGTTCTATATCTGAGGCTCAAGATAGGGTAGAAAAAATTAAAGAGTTTAAATCTAGTGACTTAGAAGAAAAGATAATACCTAATAGTTGGTTTGATGAAATTAATAACAGCCCTGTTGGAGCATTTAACAATGATCAATTTATTGTTGATTTGTTTGCTAAATATTATGGGGTTAAAAACAATCCTGCTATTATTTTAAAATCACTAGGTATAATGGTCCCTACAGGAATGGATAGATCAAAAGTATTATCTAATTTTAAAGATGAGTTTATATGGTTTTTATATCAAAACGCTGTTTACAATAATAAAAACTATGTAACTTCTCCAACAAAAATTGTAGATAATAAAACTGCTGAACCTGGTATAGCTTATAAATTAATAGAAGACAATAGTTTAAAAACTATAGAGATTAATAAAGAAACTGGTGAGGTTAAGTATCCAAATAATATTGTTGATATTGCAATTAATACAAATAATGGTTTACTTGAGTTTGCAGCAGTCAGTAAATTCTTTAGGCCAAATAAGCCTTTGGATTATGTAAAATTTTACATAGAGTTTAAAAACTTAACAGAGGTATCTGAAAATATGAACAATGTTGAGTTCTTAGAAAGGTTTGGTGTGTTTGATTTTCAAAATAACAGTTTGTTAAAAAGGCAATCTGGTAGACTTTTAATTTTGCAAAAAGCTGCTTTATATAATACCTTGGATCCTAATGCGATGTTTGATTCATCTACCAGTGTTGTAAATGTTTTACAAAACATACATGCTAAATATAAAGATGAATTAAATAATTACGCTTTTTTTAGAGATTACAGACCTGATTATAGTGAGTCTGCGGGAAAAATGAATATATATTTTCCTGAAATAAAAAATGCTGAAATGGCAAAAGTGTATAGAGAAAATATAACAGAATTATTAAACAGTCCTCATGAAGAAGTTCGTGATTTCTTTGGTAAGTTAGATCATATTGCTTTAATGCAAACTGGATTATTAGCGACATCTAAATATGCGGTAACAAAAATAACAGCTCAAAATTTATTGGAAAATGTAATTGAAAGTCAAATAGGAATTGCTTATATACAGCAAGTTTTAGATGAAGTTTCTGATCAAGAAAGTGCCGGTGTAAAACGAAATGAAATTGATGGTAAAATTATAGATCAATTTTTACTTTTATATCAAGCCTCTTTAAACAATGGGTCATTAAAAGTTAGGGGGTATGACTATGTGGTAGAAGAACTAAAGTTTGACAAGATTAAAAAAGCAACAATTAAATCTGGTCAAGCAATTGTTACTGTTGTAAATTCACCTGATGCATTTAATGCAAATCTTACGACTCTAACGGCTGATACTTTTTACAATAACCCTGGAGATACTCCTGTAGATGTGGCTACTGTTTTATTAACAAGCAATACTGAGTTTCAAATAATGAATCAAAAAATAATGGCTCCTAATGATCAATCTCAAGAACTTTTAGATAAAGCTTTACTAATGCTTGGTATAAATAATAAGGGGACTTTACCTAAGATTCAGGCAAAAATGAAAACTAACATAGGTAATGGTTTAAGTATTCAAAATAGTAAAGTTTTAAAAGGTAGATTTTTTGTAAAAGATGAAGCAATGGCCAATAGAACAAATAAAGTTATTGCTAAATCAACACTTGCTTTTAATGAGGAATATCCTTCTTCTACTCAAGCTTATATAGATGTTTTAGAGTCCGGGGTTTATTCAGATCAAAACATTGTTGCAGAAGCCAGCTCGCGTAAAAAACAATTTAGTAATAAGGATTCTGTTTGGATATTTGGTTCTGGTATATTTGCAAACGCTCATAAAGGAAGGCCCGAATCCGAATGGATTGCAGCAGTACAAGAAACGTTTAATACATATCATAAAAAATTAATTGATAAAGCTGTTAAGCAAGGTGTAACAACTTTTATTGTAGGAGCTGCTTCAGGTATTGACACTCTTGCTAAAGAGTATCTTGAGTCACAAGGTTTTGTTGCTATAACTCAATATACAGAAGATGGTATTTTTTACGAAATGAAACCTGTTGAAAGTTTTGAAAATGTTGTTACAGAGTTTTATAGGCCAGCATCTGTTAATGTTTATATAGATCAAGAACTTGGAACTACAAAGCAATTAATACAAGAAGTAAAATCGCGTTTAAGTAATTTAGAAAGTAAAATGTATAATTCTCTTACTTATGCTGAAATAAAAGAATTTACTTATGGAGTAATTACTGATATAGATGCTGAAGGTCTAGCTAAACGTGGTTATGGGTTTAGGGCTCAGTTTGCTGTAGATTTAATGAAGTCAGGAAGGAGTCATTTGGTATTTGATATTAAACCTGCTAATCTTAATAACGCAAGGTTGTCTTTAATTATGATGGAAATAAGAAGCGATCTTCAGAAAACAAGAAAAGTAAAAGGATCTGGTACAACATCTGTTGAAGAAAACGCAGACCTTGTAGTTCAAAATTATAATGATATCTTTACTTATGGATTTATAGACGCTTCTCAAAAAGAATCTACATTAAAAAGGTTTACTGAACAATGGAAAGGTACATTAGAAAATCCTTTAGAGTATATAAATGAAAAGTTAGCTAGTAAAGATGTTTCTAGTGCTTTTATTATTGAACAATTAAAAAACTGTTAAATGGCTTGCGTAAATAAAAATAGTCCAGAGTTTCAAGAGTTACTAAAACAAACTAATAATGATGTTTTATTAGCACAGTTTATTTATAATGAAACTTATGGTGATTTAAACCAGGATACTTTAAATGAAGAATTTATAGATCTTAAAGAAACTATTAAACGTGCTTCTAATAATTTAGATTTTGCATCTCAAAGTGATAATTGGAATTATCAAAACACTGATAGTTCTAATGTAATAGACAATTATATATTAGATCAGTTAATAAAACAAGATGGTGTTTTGGAAGGGACTGAAAATCAAGAAAAATTTAACCAGGTTGCAAACGCTATAGGAGAAAAAGAAGCATACCGTGATTATTTTGAAAATGACAAAATTGTTAGGCCATCTAAAGTTATACTAGAGAAGTTAGAAAAACGAATTGCTAATGATACTGAACTAACCGAAGATTTTACCGCTGAAACTACTAATGATTTTATGACAGAAGAAGGTCAATTAAAATTTGTAGCTGATAATTTAAATAAATTTATTCAATCTAATAATGAAAGTTCTGCTATGAAACTGGCAGAAGCTTTATCTAAAAAATTAAACATTCCTTATGAGGTGATTACTGAAGAAACAATGGCTGAAATGTTTCCAAATCAACCTTTTAGACAAAATTTTTATAGAGGAGGCGTAGTTTATTTAGCCGAAGGTGCTTTAAATGCGAGTAGTGTTTTCCATGAATTTGCTCATCCTATTATTAAGTCTATTGGTAAAAGTAATCCAACACTTCTTAATACATTATTTAATGAGTTAGTTAACACTCCTGTGGGAGAAGATATTATAAGTAACCTTGGTAATGATGCTTACTATAAAGAAGGCAGCTTAGAGTATAAGGAGGAAGCTATTGTTATGGCTTTGCAAGCGATTAATCAAGATAAAAATGTTACAGAAGAATCTAAAACTAAAAATTTTATAAATCAAATATTTTTTCAAATTAAACAATGGTTAAGAGGAAAGTTTGGGCGTAAAATAGATGTTTCAAAATTAAATTCTAAAACTACATTGTCTCAGTTTGTAGACATGATTAACTATGGTAAAGAATTTCTTTTAGATAATGAATTTTTAGATGAGGATTTGTTTACTATGTTTCAAACAGATTATACTGAGTTAAAAGAGCAGATGAAAAAAGGATCTCGTGAAACAACTCAACGAGTAATGAACCAATATTATAATTTAGTTCAGGAACAATTAAGTATGTTTCAAGCTAACAATGATGTTTTTAAATTAATTGAAGAAGATTTAGCTGATGATAATCGTAGAGGTCTTCTACAGAAAATAGAAGCTATAATGCAAGGCATTGCTACTCTAGGTAATAGAAGCCCGGTTCTTTCTTTAGAAAAATTACAGATTGAAGGGGATACTAGATTAGAAAAAGACATTCGAGATTTTGATAAAAGAGTAAGAGGTTTTGTAGAAGCTTTATCTATGGGCTTAGAAATAATGGATAAGTTTTCTGAAAAGCTACAAGTTATACAAGAAGCAGGTATAGAGTCAATGTCAGAAAATGCAGATGCTTTATTTGCAATTAATTTATATAATGAAGAATGGTTAAAGCAAATAGACGTATATGAAAAAGAATTCTTAGGACCAAGTTATGGTGTGCAGAATGGGCCTCTGCAAATGTTACTAATAGATTTAAAAAGAAAAGCTAATATAAATGCTATTAAATCAAAAAATATGACACATGATTATGTTGTGGATATTTTGTATGATACTATGGCAGAGCAAATGAAACCTATTAGAGAAGACTTTTTAAATCAAATGGAAGCTCATAGAAAATCTGGTGGTTTAACTATGTATAACCGTCTTCATACAGAATTTTATGGTATTTCTGTAGATGAAAAATATGAATTGAATCAATTAGAAAAAAAGAAAAAAGAAATAAAAGCTAATAATCCAAAAGCTAATTTAGAAATTGAAGAACAAGCAAGACTTTCGGCATTACAAATTAAGTCTTATGATGCTCACAATGTAAGTAAAGAACAGTTGCAGGCAATGCTCCGTGGTGAGTTGTCAGATGCTCAGGTGTTAAGTAGTTTGATGGAAACTTTTATGAATTCTCAAGATAAAATCTCAAGTACATTTGCTGTTTTTTTACAAAAAACTTTTCAGACTATTGATGGTAATGCTAACTCTAGGAGGTCTGAATTATATAAAGATTTAAAACCTTTAATGAAAGCTGCTGGTTTCATGGATCTAACTAGCAGGTATTTAGGTGAAGGTAAGATGGGTAGAGAAATTGGTGCTAAAAATATATTAGGTGTTGCTGATCCAATTACTGGTAAAATAATAGAATTTGATGAATGGCAGTTTAAAAGTAATTTTCATAATTATGATTATGATTTAAAAATATTACAAGAAAAACTTGGAGATGCTAAAGCAAAATGGGATTTTAACTCAAATACTATAAATGAAAATGCTTGGATTGAAGCAGATAGAGAGCTTGCTAAATTCATGGCTGATTTTATGCATCAAGATAATCTACCTATTTATTACAGAACTCGAAATAAATACTTGTCAGATAACTTAGGTATAGAAGCTAAGTTAGCAGAAAATGAGGTGTTAAATAGAATGCGTGTTATGCAAGATAATGTTAATCCACTTGCAGATATGTCAGTAGAAATGGAACAATTGTGGCAAGAATATTACCAATTATCTACTGTTTATGATATTTATGGTGAGAAAAAAACAGGGAAAGCCTTGGCTATTGCAGAAAGATTAACTGAATACCGTGAGGCAATGCAAGAATTTTATGAATGGGAGGAACGTGAGGGTGTATTTGAAGATGAGCTTTCTAAATTTATTTTAACTATAGAAGCAGATCAGGGTTCTCAAGCATGGAATGAATCAATAAAAAAATGGTTGTTAGAAAATACACAAATTTCTGTAAAAGAAGAGTATTATGAAACTCGTTCTGAGTTTATAGAAGACCGAGCAAATTTAACTGAAAAATTAGATGCATTTAATAAAGAGTTTGGGGGTATGGACATAACTCCGCTTTATGAAGAACTTTATGCTATAATTAAAAATAGTAGAGATGATTATAATATTTATGATGGTAATAAGTTAACCCCAGAAGCTCAACAAAAAATTAATGATATTCATGAAAAAATTGTTAGTGTAAAACAAAATTGGGCTAATAAATTTGGTATTACTAAAGAAGAACTTAGGGACTACAGAAAAATTGAAAATAAATTATTGAACAATGAAACAGTAACCTCTACAGAACAAGAGTATTATGATAATTTTTGGACTATGGCTAACTATACTAATCAAGTAAATTTTGGTATAGAAAAAGGGGAGTTAATGGCTATGGACCGGTTGAATAAATTGATTCAAGATTTAAGTGTATCAGGAATGACTCCTGTTTATATTACTTTATTTACAAATTTAGCAACTTCTAATCCAGAAATAGAAGAAGCTTTTCACAATATGGTTAAAGCTACTGATATTAAAGGAGGCGAGTTACCATTGGCAACTGAGTTATTTGACTTAGCCCGTAATACAGATAAGATGACTGAGCTATTTCAATTAAGTTCAGAGTTTAAGGAATGGTTTTTAAGAAATCATTATACTGAAATGGCTGATGAGTATGACGGTGTAGATGGTACTTTTGTTGGAGAATATTTAAGATTTAGAGCTACAGCTGTTTGGCAATATTCGCAACCTAAAGATTTAAAATACTATAATGCTAAAGACGCTACAAGTATTCCTAAAATTGATGAAGGTACAAATGAAAACTTTTTAAATGAATTTACACAAAATGGATATATTGCTATAAATGGTATTCCTAGAGTTCCTATTAGAAAGTTTAGTGACAGAAAAGTTAAAGCAGAATTTCAAACACAACTTATAGAAAGAGATTTTGTAGATGACAAAGGTAATTTAGTATTAGCTACTCAAGATAACAGAGGTAGTTGGCTTCCAAGAGATTACGTTTCTGGATCAGAAAATAGTGCATTAGAACCGACATATATTAATGCAGATTATAAACAAATGTTTGTTGATCAAAGAGCTAAGTGGGACTTATTAGATTATTTAAAAAATAAACATTTAGATAATCAAGTAGGATTAGACGCTTCTCAGCAAATGTATATTAGTTACCCTAGATATAGAAAAGGTAGAATAGAGCAATTTGACCGTAATTTTTTTAAAATGAAATGGCTTCGTTTTAAAGATACTTTTAGAGTAGCAGCGGATGATTTTGAAGATGGGTTAAATGTAAATAAAGCTAAGGCTTCTAATGCTGGTTATAGAACTTTAACTAGACCTATTGGTGGTAATTATTTACTTCCTTCGTATGATGTAAGTACTAATATTCTATCTACTATGATGGATCATGCTTACTCTATAGAACAATACAAAGGTATGCGTAAAGTTAATTCATCAGCTAATTTATTGTTAAATACTTTAATATCTTCAAATGCTAATGAAACTATTGAAGCTAACATTTTTCAAAAAGTAAAAGAAACTGCAAGAAATACCGTGACTCTTACAGCTAGTCAATCTAAAGCAATGCGTATAAATAACGTAATAGCTATGATTGATAGTCATTTAAAAGGTATTAAGATGAAAACAATTAGAGTTGATAAAGAAACAGGTGCTAGTGCTGTAGGAGCTTCTAATTTTAATACTGCTATAATGAAGCTTATTGGAATAGGTGCTAAACGAATGGCGTTTATGTCTTTTGCATTTGATAGTGTTAAAGCACTTAGAAATTATGGTGGTGCTAAGATAATGATTGGTAAAAAAGCTTTTGAAGGAAGGTGGTATAATGGAGTAGATTTAGTGTTAACACAACCTGAAGCTACTCTAATAATGCAAGAGTTTATTAGAAAACAATATAATAATGAAGTACCTAGTGCTGTACTACAATTGTTAGATGTTACTGGCGCAGTTCCTTCAGGTTTAAAAAAAGAAATTGGAGGAAGATGGGGTAGAAATATAGCAATGTCTTTACGAGAAGGTGCTTTTTGGTATGCTGATAGACGATATTTAAATGATTCAACTGTGGTTCACCAGTTTTTAGCAATGCTTAATCATGCTAAGTTTGAACTTGATGGTAAAAAAGTTTCATTAATAAATGCTGTAGAATTAAGAGATGGTAAAGTACATACTAAAGAAGGTGTTCCTGCAGATATGGCTATAACCTATAATGAAAAGGGAGAAATAGAATTAGGAAGTAAGTTGCGCGACATATCAAATGCTCATCAAGGTTTTTTACAAAAAAGTGTTGGTATAGCTTCGGAGTATACAGAGCCGGAAGCATATAGGTGGCTTCTTGGAAAGTTTACTTTATTTTTATTAAAGTTTTTTCCTGGCATGTCTGTAGATAAATATCAAATAAGAACAAGGCGTGGTAAAATTGGTAACAGAAGAATTAATATGCAAACTAAGCAGGCTGAAGTTGGGGCATATATAGGTATTTTAAAATTAATTGGAGAATTGTATGCTGGTACATATAATCCAAAAAATTTATCTTGGCAAGCTAGAACAAGTGTAGTTCAATTAATTGTAGCATATTTAATGCAAAAAGCTATTAGAGCTGCTTATATGGGTATAATGTTAGGTAATGATGATGATGAGGATTACGAGGGTGTGAGTTATTATGATTTACTATATCAAAAAGATGTAAATGGAGATGCTATGTATTCTCATAATTCTTTTATAGATGGTTTAACAGCTCCGGTGCAATCATTTATGATATCACCTAAATATAAAGAAGAGATAACGCCTTATGGAACAGGTGGAAGTTATACAGGAGGTGCAACTTTTAGTTGGGAGCAATATTTTAAACTACAAGCAATTGCTTTATTGCAAGGTATTGAAAATGAAGAAAGAACTTTTAATCCATGGCAGGCTGCTGTAACAAGTAAAGATATTGGTACGCTTCAATCTCCGATGGCAGATGGTGGTATTTTAAAAGAAGTTTATAATATAGGTAATGCCGCTAGAGATTTAATGTCAAGTGATCCAGAAAGAAATAAAAAAGCAATTAATAAAAAGGAATCTGGACCAATGATTTGGCAAGAAGAAGATCGATGGAAAGGTTGGAATTCTATAGGTAAAATTTTAGGTGTTAAAGGAAATATTGCTTATCCTCAAATGCAAATTAAAGCACAGCAAAGATATTTTGAAGATTAATAAAACAAGGAGAAGTTTATATTACTCCTCCTTGTTTTTATGCATTACAAATAAAAAGCTTCTATTTGATTTTTTATATCCTTAGTAACATGCAGTTCTTCTGCAGAATCTAAAGGAGGTGATAATAATTCTTTACCTTTAAGTAAATCACTATCGCAATCTAATGCTTCTGCAAATTCTTCATAGTTTAATTCTGGATACAAGCATTTTTTAATGGCTTCATCTTTTTGTAAATGAGCAATAATAACTTTAAAATTATCAGAGCATTTAGAATATTGACCAGTTACTATATTGTTATATTCATCTTTTATTAAGTTTAAATCAAACGTAATAATGTGAAATACGTCATCTACAAAAGTTTGTTCATAGTACTTACTATTTTCTATAGACTTTTTATATTCAATATAATTTTTATCTTCAGACCAGAATAAACATATTATAAGTTTTTCATCTGGTAGATCTACATTTTTAAATCTTAGATAAGTTTCTATAGGACTTACTGGTAATTTTAAAAATGGAAAAAGAAAAACATGTGATTTTTGTATATATTTTCCTATTGAGTTTAATATTTCTAATTCCATATTTTATTTTGTTTTTCTAATGTAAAGTGATAATAATTTTT
>TARA_R110002153_G_scaffold32537_4_pt1 | contig 20902 bp, 18 predicted proteins | sample TARA_R110002153 | Tara Oceans TARA_R110002153 (sample SAMEA4398193) | marine metagenome | biome: Polar Biome; feature: [SRF] surface water layer (ENVO:00010504); material: water (ENVO:00002006), including particulate matter (ENVO:01000060) such as... | depth 5 m
CTTTCTTTTCAAATATATCAAACTGACTTGTAATCAGTAGCTAAGCCTCATAGCAGTTCGACTCCGGTAGTCGGCACCATTCTTTTTTCAAACAGTAGCTTTAGTCGATTACTAATCTGGCTCATCTGTTTATACTTTTTAGTAGTCAAATACACGTCCTTGATGATATGCACACAATCTCGACTTCTCGACATTTGCTCCTGCATTGTTCTACCTTCCGCCATCCATGGTGGTCGCTTGTCGGGCGGTGCAGCTACTAGGACTAGCTTGAGCAATCGTTTGTTTACTTTTATAAGCCGATTTACCAACAAGCGTTATTCAATATTAGAGGAATACTTTATAATATTGGCTTGATATACTTGTTTTGAAGTTTAAGGTCAGTGATCGGAGTAATTTTTATATTTTTTAGTTTATCCGTAAGGCAATAATGACCAAATTATTTTCACTGCTATTCCCGTTGTTTTTCAGTTTATTTTCATACGCACAAGAAATCATTCCTAATAGTGAATATTGCCAAATTCAACTGATAAACACTGAACAAGCTCGCTCAGCTAGCCCTCAGGTTGAGAACCTTGTTAAAGAAAAGGGGGCGTTATTATCCATTCCTGCAGGAAAAAGTCGTTTGCGCCTAAGTTGTCGCTTAGATGAGCAAGCCGTCTTTACTTTTGGTAAAGACGAAATAATGGATGTGTCTTGGGAAGCTCAACAAGTTAAGCTCATTCCTTTAGCCGCTAGTAGCCCTTCATTTTTACTGCCGACAGGTACGTTTTCAGTCGACTTTATGTTTTTAACTCATCATAACTTCAAACAACATTTTGTTTGGAAGCCAGTTGCTGCCTTCCTCGATTACAGTTTGTTCAATAATATTATTATGGGGGTCTTTTACGGGTTGTGCTTAACTCTGATCCTATACGTCTATTTTATGGGCCAAGTCGTTGGGGATACTAGATTTCAATTTTACAGTTTGTATGTATTCTGTGCCGCCACCTTCTTTTTGCTGCAAGAAGGGCAATTAAATATCTTCTTACCACAACAAAATTTCTTATTGAGTCATCAATTTTACCTACTATTTGCCGGTTTGACCGTTTTCACTGCCACGGTATTTATTGTTCGTTTAACAGAGTTACAATCAGCATGGCCCAAGTTAACTCGTTATGGGCTGGAATTGGGTGCAAGTGGCGTATTATTGATGTCTGTTTTGATGCTATTCCTAGACCATAACAACCTATCAGGCTTGATAGGAAACACAATGGCTAGAATGACCTTATTACTGATGTTGGGCATTTTAATCCTAGTATCGATACAAGCTTATCGAAATGTCCAAGGTGCTAAATTAGTATTCCTAAGCTTAGCTTTAATGGTAGTGGCGATGATATTTCGAATTGTATTAAATGACGTTAACCCTTTTCTACAACGTTACGCCCTCATCATAGCGTTTGCCTTTGAAGCCTTTATTTTGGCTATAGCTGTGTCTGCGAGAATTAAAAATATTAAAGCAGATAAAATGTTAGCAGAATCACAAGCGAATACCGATGAGCTTTGTAACGTGTTAAATCGACGCGGCTGGAATAAAAAAACCAATGAAGTGTTAAGTGAACAAAAAACAAATGTGGGCTTTATCTGTTTGTTATACATAGATTTAAATGACTTCAAACAAATAAACGATAAATGGGGGCATGATGCAGGTGACAAAGTCCTCAAAGTAGTTGCTGATATTATCCGCCACCAGTTACATTCTATCGATAGCATAGGACGAATTGGGGGTGATGAATTTGTCACTTTAAGTATTTTTCACCAACGTAGCGAAGCCGAAAATTTAGCTATAAGGGTGCGAGAAAGATTACAAGCCGTTAATCTGTATATTGATAAACAGACAAAAATAGAAGTGAGCGCCAGCGTGGGTCATGTCATTTATGACGAACCGCCCAAAGACGTGGACCATATGTTAAGTCAGGCTGATGAATCTATGTATCGGATTAAGAGATCGAATAAACAGGTGCAAAATCAACAAAAGAATTATGCGAATTCCTAACTTAGAATTCGCTATTCTACTGTTCATAACCTATTTGCAAAGCTAAACAATCGCTGTCTTTACCAATAATCATGGTTGGATCAACCCGTGTTCCACTTCCAGCATAGTTTCCTTTTGCAGTAAATGTGCAGATTTGAACATAAAGGTTATCCATTAGGGGTAAAGGAAATAATTGCTGGTAAATTTGCGCTCGATCTTCGAATGCCCCAGGTTTATGGGCTAAGGTATTTTGGTTATGGTCGATAAGCTGAATATTGGCACCACACCTACCTACAATAGGCTTCACCACATACCCTGATTCAATCAGCTCAGGTGTAAGCTCAAAACTAGCGTTTAATAAATTGGGGTGATTGGGGAATAAAGTCCAAAGAATAGGCAAGATTGCCTTATTACTTGGGATCAAGGTCCACAAAGGTTCAAAAACCATAATGTCATCATTTAGAAGTACCTCAGATAAGGTTGGAATACTGCCAGCCTGGTTTTTTTGCTGAGTTTTGCCATCAAAACGTAATTCATCTAAAGCGGTTTCCCAAGCCCAGGTTTTCCAGACCCATTTAATGGTATTACCGTAACTATCTTCAATAAGCCCATTTTCAGTGCTGCGTAAAGACGCAAGCCCTTTAACAAGCACACATTCGTAACCAGCGGCCTCTATTGCGTCTTTCATAAATAGTGCGTGGTAGGTTTCTTCTGGGTCGTCATCCTGTAGAACATGAATAACAGAGTCAATCTCACAACTTTTCCATGCTTTGACCAATTGTTTAAACAATCCGCTGCCAGCGTCTGAGCCACCTTTTACTCCATGATGTTTGAACCACTTGCCCTGAACTTTGGCTACTTCCATATAACATGATGCAGAGTCACAGTTGTACTCATATACCTTTAATCCATTTTCAGACATTGCAAAATCAAATCGACTGGTGATTAATTGGTTTTTGCGATTAGCCCAAGACACCCTTATTTTTTTGAGAATTGCTTCGGGCAGCCCAAACTTGCTTAATAACTCTGGATGTTCAAGGGCATACTCTGTGGCATGTAAAAACATCTGATGAAGCTCATCTGTGGCCGATTCTAATGCGCCCTTTGCGGCCTGTGTCATTCGATAGTAGGTTTGTGCAGTTGAAATGTCTGCTGACAGCTTATGTCCACCCATCATATCCACATAGGCAGATTCATCTTCATTGGCCAGATTTAACCATGGTGTTTCAATGGAAGCACGACTTAACACTTTACATGGCACTAGGTTGAATAACTCTTTCTCTGCCGCTTCAAGCACCACACCGTGGGTTGGATCATCTGTTTGTATTACCCAGCCTAGGATGGTTGAGTCATTAGACGGGCAATGTAGCCAGTAGTCTCCCTTGCTGCCTACTTTTGCTTTTATCTCACGGGAAAAATTCTGCCCTTCAGGCCAAGAATAAAAGTGCATATTCTGTTCTATAATATGAATTTTATCCTCAAAGACTTCGGTGATAATCGCAACATGGCCAGTTTCTTCAAACTCACCACCTTGATCCCACATTAATAAACACCCTGCCTCAGGACGTCGTTGTGAGCCGTTTTTGAAGGCATTAAGAGGTAAAGTTTGGTTATTAAGCAAATCTCTGACATCACGAAGTCGAAAAATGTCATAAGCCATAGCAACGTCGTTAAAAATATAGCCCTTGTTGACGTAGAGCCAACGCCGGGCAAACTCAACACACTGCCATTTGTACCCCATGTAGATACCATCAACATAACTTCGATAATCGCTACGAGAAGGAAATATTGATTCGTCTGCGGTCTTGTAATCACAAGAATAAGAACTAACACCACCTTCAGCAACACCCAGCTCCTCACCGAATACAAGGTCAACTCTTGGTTCTTTGTTTTTCATCTTCGCTCCACATTATAGAAGAAACATTACTGGTCGTTAGGGTAGTTTGATTTTCTGCTTTCGCGCACTTTAGGGTATTTCAGAGCATAAATGAATCGAAACTGTAGTCTAGGTCACTCTTGGAGAATTGATTGGGTAATTTAGGCAATACCTAAAGCGATTGAAAAATCAACAGACTCTAGATATTTCCTGTTCTTAGTACAACAAAGTCAAATGAACAAAATACTCATAGTGACCAGTGGAATAAATATTTACATGCTGTAACTAGCGCCCAAATAAAACGCCGGACCATTAGCTTCAAAACCAATATCATCCTGATAATCGCTATTGGTTATATTGGTCAACTGCAAAGATAATTGCCAGTTAGCATCATATTGGTACTGCACATTAGCATCAAACCGCACATAACTATCTAAGGCCTGTTGTAGTACATCGCCAGTATATAAAGTGGTCGCATAACGTTCATCGACCCAAATAGCTTGGAAGTTATAACTCAATATACCTTCAGGACGATAACCTAAAGAACTACCTAAGGTCATCTTAGGGCGGCCATTTAGCGGGTTTGGCGCGTCAATATCACTATAATTAAACTGGCCATTAACCTGCCAGTGTTTATCCAATGATTGCCATTGCACGTGACCATCTACACCACTGATATCGACACTAGCACGGTTAACGTTAGTAAACAGCTCGGCATCAAAATCAACTAAGTCACGATATTCATTATCAAAATAGTTAGCCGATGCGGTCAACTGCTGGCTTTGCCATTCAACGCCGAATTCCATGGTGACTGAGGATTCTGGTTGCAGGTCAGGGTTACCCACTAAGGTATGGCCTAATGCAAAAAAGCTTGGCAACTTAAAACCTTCACCGCGATTAAACAAAAAGCTCAGATTATCGGTCAACTGATAACGTGCCCCTAATTGCACACTTTGATCCGCATCAAAGCCCTGGGCATCGTCGTGACGCACGCTGGCTTGCAGCAACAAACGCTCGAATACAATGCCATTCATATTAAAAAAGGCACTGTCTATACGGCGATCCAAATCAAAAGTAGTGGGCAATGTAAAGCCTATTTCCAAATAACCATCGCTAACGCCCTGTTCTTTTTTTGTCTCCAAGCCAACATTTACCCACATGAGTTCTTGGTCACCAATAGTATTCACCCAAGTGGTGCTGGTGCGAGTAAAGTCAGATTTTGCACCATTGGCTGGCACTGATGAATAAGGGGCTATTCCAGGCGATTTGTAGTCATCTTCTCGGTTAAACCAAGTGCTGGATACCCTGCTGTTCCATAGTGGCGTGACTTGCCACAACCAATTAATTGCGGCTTGCTGGTTAAGGTAGTCGCTACTGTCTAAATCATCACTTAAGGCAAACTTTGGCCCACCACTTTGCTCTGGGTAAGTGGTACTGTCACCATCAAAATGACGATAAGAAAAAGCAACTTGGTGAGTATCACTAAACCAATTTAATTTTGCCACCAGATCGGTGTTCTCAGCAGTGCTGCCTTTTAAGGGCTCCCCTGCATCTTTTTTTTGTGCTTTAAGCGCATAGCCTAAGTTGTCTACCGAGCCTGAAATCCCAGCGCCATAGGTGTAATATTCATCATTGCCGAATGTCGCAAAAGCGTTAACTTCGGTATCACTGCCAGGCTCCATGGTAATAATATGAATGACACCCGCCAGTGCATCAGAACCGTAAATAGCGGATTGCGCACCGCGTATAATTTCAATACGTTTAATTGACTGCATATTAATGTGGTTAAGATCGACAGAACCGCCACGGCTGTTAGTCGGATCATTTAATTGCACCCCGTCGACTAAAACCAAAGTGTGATTACTTTCAGCTCCGCGCATCACAATAGAGGTTAAACCTCCGGGACCTCCTTGAGACTCGACCCATAAGCTCGGCATCTGACGTAAGGCATCAACCAAGCTATGAGGACTTAAAGCTAATAAGGCGTCGCGTTCTACTACCATAGCCGATGATGTTATTTGCGCTTGTGCAACTGGGTTATAACTCCCAGTGACTATTATATTTTCAATATTTTCGTTTTCTTCGGCTTGGGCCGATGTGCTCAAAGCCAAGGTTATGGCAAATCCAAGATGGTGTAGTTTCAAAACAAACCTCTGGTAATTAAAGGAGTACCAACAAAAGCTGGCAGTAACCGAAGAAGAGCATATAACTCTTCTTCAGAAATAGAATATAAATTGTTGTAGGCCGTCATTGTTTCAGAACAAGCAAGGGTAAATAAAGCCTCAGACTGTAACAAAAGGTGAAAAAACTTTTAGTTTGTTAATGCTGTACGAATCGCTGAGTTAGCCAAACTCAATCAATAATTAAAAAATTAGCGTTCATCACCTTATTTGTTTTTTATAATTTTCTTAACCAAATATTGCGAAAGCTTACTGGGTTGCCATGATCCTGTAAACGAATGGAGTCACAACCATGGGCATTATAAACTGGCGCGCCAATCCAAGCTGTAACACCTTGAATTTCTACATTATTTTGTACCAAGATACCGTTATGTAAGGCCGTCATTTTTGCTTTTGACTTTAGTTTTCCGGCATCATCAAATACTGGTGCGGTGTAGATAATGTCATAACTTTGCCATTCACCCGGCGCCTTAGTGGCATTGACCAAAGGAATATGTTGTTTATACACGGCGCCAGCCTGACCGTTGGCATAAGTTTTATTATTATAGGAGTCGAGTATTTGGATTTCGTAACGCTGTTGAAAAAAAACGCCACTGTTATTGCGGTTTTGACCCGTTAGCAATTCACCTTTTTTATTCGTAATTTGGGTAGGCATTTTCCATTCAATATGTAATTGCACATCACAAAAGGTCTGTTTGGTTTTAATATCACCAGTACCAGCTACCACAGTCATAGCTGAATCTTTAAGCAACCATTTAGCCTCTCCTTCTTTAGCACTTTGCCATTGATTTAATGATTTACCATCAAACAATACCGTTGCATCCGAGGGGATATTGTTGTTACCAACAGTGACTACCTGTGGTGAAGGCTCCCAAACCTCGGTTACTTCAGCTTTTTGCCAAGGTTCCATTTCTGCCGCAGTGATTACCAATGGACAAATTAAGCTGCCAATAAGTAACGATAATTTTAATTTAATTTGCATTTTTTTATCCCTTGTTGAATTGTACTGGGTTAACCCGCCTATTTAGCAACAGGCCAATTGAATACCAAACTGCCCCTTAGATACCGCGAACGCCAACCTATATTTACATAACATTAATAAACCCTTAGTTGTATAAGCGTACAGAACTAACCTAAAAAACTCGGCTAACACTGCCACTATTGCCACGCGGGTCATTTTTGTAAGGGAGACTTTTGCAAGGAAGGATCAATACATCAATGCCTCAGAGGCACTGATGCGAAGCACTATTGAACTTTGCAGTAAGATTTCTATAACAACTAAATTTTTAGTCTACTTTTTAACCCCAGACACCCTCGCCCATTCACCGTCAATGGCTATGGCTTGCATATCAAAAATATCGCTATACAAGATATTAATCTCTTCTGCCTGATTATCTAAGATACCCGACAACACTAACTTCCCACCGGGTTTACAATAAGCTGAGATAACCTGTTTTAACTCTCTTATTGGAGCAGCCAAAATATTGGCAAGTACCACATCAGCCTGAAGTTCTGGTTGATGTTCTGGAAGATACAACTCAATTTTTTCGCCGACATCATTGCGATTGGCATTGTCTTGGCTAGCCAATAAGGCCTGTGGATCGATATCAATGCCTACTACACGTTTAGCACCTAATTTAAGGGCCGCAATACCCAAAATTCCTGAACCACAACCAAAATCAACCACTGTAGCTTCGGACAATTCTAAACTATCTAGCCATCTTAGGCACAAACTAGTAGTGGGGTGTGTGCCAGTACCAAAGGCTAAACCAGGATCGAGCATCACATTCACTGCGTCTGGATCGGGTACATCACGCCAGCTAGGACAAATCCATAAGCGCTTGCCAAATTGCATGGGGTGGAAATTTACCATCCATTCTCTTTCCCAATCTTTGTCTTCTAGTTGATCTAGCTTGTGATTAAAGTTTTTGCCTAAGAGTTTAGATTTACTCAGTTGACTAATAACCCGCGACATATCGTATTGTGCGTCATATAGCCCCACTATTTGTGTATCTGGCCATAACATCACTTCACCGGGTTTAGGCTCATACATAGGTGTGTCTTTGGCGTCTACAAAAGTCACTGCTTGCGCGCCATTAGCCGATAACATCTCGCCAATTTGTTCTGCGTATTTCGCTTGGCTATTAATTTTTAGTTGGATCCAAGGCATATTAGTGTAGTCAATAAGGATTTTTATCATTGTAACATTAGATAAACCTTTGATTGAAAACAGATTGAATTAAAGTTTTTAATTATTTTGCCGTTAAATTTATACAAAAATCAAAAATAATCTAATGTTGACTACACTACCTACTCTACTTTTAAAATTTTGAAAATTTGAAAAACAGTTATGAAAATTTTAAAACATTCATTGATTTTAATAAGTTAGGGAACAACCAATGGGTTTTTTTAATAAAAACAATCACTTAATTGAAGAGCTTGAACAAAGTAAAAAACAGTGCAACGCCACTCATGATTTAATCAAAGCACTGTCTTCATCCATGGCAATGATAGAGTTTACGCCTAGCGGAGACATTCTAACTGCCAATCAAAACTTTCTAGATACTATGCAGTACGATTTGAATCAAATAGTCGGTCGCCATCATAGTATGTTTTGTCCAAAAGAACTGGTCGCAAGTAAAGAATACAAAGACGTATGGCGAGATCTAGCCGCAGGAAAAGCCATTAAAGGCGAGTTTATGCGTATCAATAGTCAAGGCAAGAAAATTTGGTTAGCTGCCAGTTATTGCCCCGTTGTAAATAGCCAGGGTCAGGTTTCTAAGATTGTAAAAATAGCCTCAGATGTCACCGAAACAGTTCAAACAATGCACGAACTCAATGCCCAAGCTAAAGCAGTATCAAGGTCTATGGCAACAATTGAGTTCGATCCTAATGGCAATATTTTGCTGGCAAATGACAATTTTTTGCAAACCATGGGATATTCAACCACTGAGCTTGAAGGGCAACATCATCGAATATTTTGTAGTAAAGAACTGAGTAGTTCTGAAGAATATCGTCAGTTTTGGCTGAAACTAAATAATGGTGAGTTTTTGTCTGGTACATTTGAAAGAGTTAATAAACAAGGGGATAAGATGTGGCTAGAAGCCACCTATAATCCAATATTTGATACTCATGGCAAACTCTATAAAGTGATGAAGTTTGCAACCGATAATACTGCATTTATTGAAGCGAATAGGCAGACTAGCGAAATCGCTTATGAATCGTCAATGAATACTGACCGTATATCCCAACGGGGTAATAAAATAGTCAATGACGCCATTCAAGCCATGAAACATGTGACAGCAGGCTTACAAACTGCAGCGTCAAGTATTGACTCACTGAGCAGCCAGTCCGAACAAATCAGCAAAATAGTTGATACTATCACCGCTATCGCTGACCAAACCAACCTTCTAGCGCTAAATGCAGCCATTGAAGCAGCTAGAGCAGGAGAGCAAGGTCGGGGGTTTGCAGTAGTTGCAGATGAGGTCAGGCAATTAGCCGGTCGCACAAGTAAGTCGACTGCCGAAATTGATGGTGTAGTTAAAAAAAATAATCAACTCGCCAGTGCCGCAGTTAAATCCATGCAAGAAATAGTGGATCGTTCACAAGAAGGCATGGCATTAATCCAACAAACTGGTGAAGCCATAACCGAAATTAGTGTCAGTACAAAAGAAATGGTTAATATCGTAAGTCAGCTATCTAAGACACAATAGGCGAAAAAAAAGAGCGTATATCGCTCTTTTTTGTTTCTAATAATAATCAATAAAAGATCCGAGCTTAATGCCCACCCATTCCTAGTTTCTTTTCTAGGTAGTGGATATTTGCACCACCAGCGGCGAAGGCCTCATCTGCCATAATGCTTTTCTGCAAATCAACATTGGTTTTAATGCCACCAATAACCAATTCGTCTAGTGCATGACGCATTCTAGAGATAGCTACTTCTCTGGTCTCTCCGTAGGTGATCAATTTACCAATCATTGAATCATAATATGGTGGTACGACATAATCAGTGTAGATATGTGAATCCCACCGAACTCCTAAGCCACCGGGCGAATGAAACTTGGTGATCCTACCCGGACTTGGAATAAAGGTTTTTGAATCTTCAGCATTAATACGACATTCAATTGCATGACCTTTTACATGTACCTGATCTTGAGTGATAGACAACTTTTGTCCAGCAGCTACTCGCAGTTGCTCTTTGATTAAATCAATACCGGTGATCATTTCCGATACTGGATGCTCAACCTGAATACGGGTATTCATTTCAATGAAATAAAATTCGCCATTTTCAAACAAAAACTCAAAAGTTCCTGCACCACGATAGTTAATATCAATACAAGCTTGGCAACACCTTGCGCCAATTGCTGCGCGCATTTCTGGAGTAATACCCGGCGCTGGCGCCTCTTCTACTACTTTTTGGTGACGGCGTTGCATAGAACAGTCACGCTCACCTAAGTGAATAGCGTTACCTTGACCATCAGCCAGTATTTGAATTTCCACATGACGAGGGTTTTCAAGGAATTTTTCCATGTATACCACATCATTGTTAAATGCTGCACCGGCTTCACTTTTCGTCATGGCAATAGATGAAATAAGTTCATCTTCACTGCGCACCACACGCATACCACGACCACCACCACCACCAGCGGCTTTCACAATAATGGGGTAACCTATTCCTTGGGCAAGTTCTTTGTTTCGCGCTTCGTTTTCACCCAAAGGTCCATCAGATCCAGGCACACAAGGTACACCCGCTTTTTTCATAGATCTAATCGCTGAAACTTTATCACCCATTAGATTAATGGTGTCGGCGGTTGGGCCAATAAAAGTAAAACCACTTTTTTCAACGGCTTCAGCAAAGTCAGCGTTTTCAGCTAGAAATCCATAACCGGGATGAATGGCATCTGCGTCAGTTATTTCAGCAGCAGCAATAATGCGAGGAATATTCAGATAACTCTCTGTAGCCGACGCTTTGCCGATACAAATAGTTTCGTCAGCTAACAATACATGTTTGAGTGACTCGTCGGCAGTCGAATGCACTGCCACAGTCTTAATGCCTAACTCTTTACAGGCACGCAAAATCCGCAGGGCAATTTCGCCGCGATTTGCAATAAGGACTTTTTTTAACATTGGCATAGACCTTTTATTCAATCACAAACATAGGTTGGTCGAATTCTACAGGATCTTGATTTTCTACTAAAATTTGTTTAATAACACCAGATTTGTCAGACTCAATCTGATTCATCATTTTCATCGCTTCTATTATACAAAGCGTGTCGCCCACATTTACTTTTTGGCCTACTTCTACAAAAGACTTAACACCCGGAGAAGAAGAACGATAGAAAGTACCCACCATAGGCGAACACATAATGTGGCCACTAATCGCTGGTGCAGCTTCAGCAACGGGCGCTGCTTGAGCTACAGGTGCTGGTGCGGATGCTAATTGTGGTTGTGGTGCGAATTGCATAGGTGCAGCCATCTGTGCCGCAGTGACACCACGGTGAATACGCACCGACTCTTCACCTTCAGTAATTTCTAACTCAGATATGCCAGACTCTTCCACTAGCTCTATCAACTTTTTAATTTTACGTATATCCATTTTTTTCTCTCTAATTAGTCTTAGTTAAATATTGTTTGGCCGCTGCTAAAGCGAATTCGTAACCTTGTGCGCCTAATCCACAAATTACCCCTTGGGCAATGTCGGATAGATAAGAATGTTGTCTGAACGCTTCTCTGGCATGTACATTAGATAAATGCACTTCAATAAAAGGAATAGACACACTCAAAAGCGCGTCTCTCAATGCAATTGAGGTATGAGTAAATGCACCGGGGTTGATGACAATAAAGTCAATTTTTTCAAAGGCATTATGGATCGCCTCAATTAACTCGTGTTCAGCATTTGACTGTACGTGAGTTAAACTCAAACCAATTGACTCAGCATAAGTGTTCAGCTGACTGACAATTTGTTGGAGATTCTGTGAGCCATAAGTTGCGGGCTCGCGTTTGCCCAACATATTCAAATTTGGGCCATTGATGACTAATACTTTCACTGGTTCGCCATGTTAATTTGTAATCTTCCTATTAGTGTTTTCTCATATAGAAAACAACATTTTAAAATTATTTTTCGTACAATAAACGCACAATAATTCAAATTATTCATCCATTATAGAGAGCAAATAGAAATTAGCAGCAAAATACTGGTCTTATCAGCGAAGATTGCTGCAAAGTTAACGAATTTTATGTTTTTATACTGATGTTAATCTACCACTGTGTTGATCAAATTTGAACTATATTGCGCATATTCATATTGGTGCTCATACCAAAACCAATCTCCTAGGCAATTTTTTAGGTGATTTTGTTAAAGGTAGCCAGTTAACTCATTTGCCTTTTGAACTTGAGCAAGGGATCCGGCTGCATAGAAGCGTGGATGTGTTTACCGATTCACATCCTCTAATTATTGAAGCAAAACAATTGTTCCCTAGAGACATTCGTCGAATGGCCGGTGTAGTGCTGGATATCTACTTTGATTATTTGCTTATGAGTACCTGGGCGCAATATTCTAATACTGATTTCAACAGTATTTTTAATGAATTTTATCTGCAACTTGAGCAATTTTCCCTGCCCAAAGATCCCTATTTCAGTAAACTAGCAGAACACTTAATCCACCACCAATGGTTGAATAAGTATATGCAGTTCGAAACCTGTTTACGGGCTTTCTTGAGTATTGAAAACCGTCTAAAAAATAAAGTTATATTTGCTAATAAAGCACAATTATTTTTGCAGCAAAATAGTGAACTCCTTGAGTCTAGATTTCATCAGTTCTATCCTGAGTGTCTTGAACATGGAATGAAATATATTCAGTCCTACAAATAAACACCTTAATTGCGAGAAAAAACAATGTCCGTACACGAAATTCATCACCCACTCATTCACCACAAAATAGGCCTAATGCGGGAACGAGGTATCAGTAGTAAGGATTTCAGAGAGTTAGCCGGTGAAGTTGGCAACCTACTAACCTATGAGGCCACAAGAGAGCTGCAAACTGAAGATGTTGAAACCACCGCTTGGAATGGGCAAAAAATTGTCATTAAAAAAATAAAAGGTAAAAAGATAACTGTAGTACCAATTTTACGTGCAGGCTTAGGTATGTTGGACGGAGTATTGAGACTTATTCCTAATGCAAAAATTAGCGTAGTCGGATTGTATCGTGATGAAGAAACCCTGCAACCAGTAGCCTATTTTGACAAAATAGTTAAAGATGCGTCGAAACGCACTGCGTTAATAGTTGATCCCATGTTAGCTACAGGAGGAACACTTATTGCAACCATCGATCTACTCAAACAAAAAGGCTGCAAACAGATTATGGGACTCTTTTTGGTTGCGGCCCCAGAGGGTTTACAAGCAGTTCAAGAAGCACATCCAGACGTTGAAATTTATACTGCTTCGATCGATGAAAAGCTTAATGAACAGGGCTATATATTACCCGGACTTGGTGACGCAGGTGACAAGATATTTGGAACTCGATAAGTCTAAAGTATCAAATTCAGGTTAAGTATTTTCTTGTGAGTTAATACGAGATAACGTCTAAACCATGATATCGCTAGAAATCTAGCAAGTTTACTCAAACGCAAATGGCTGTGATTGGTACTTGCCAAAAGGTTTTGCCTGATACACCGCAAAATGTAAATGTGGCAAAGAGGAAAACCCAGTGTTTCCCGAGTAACCTATTTTTTGTCCTGTACTAACGTGCTCACCTAGCGTCACGGCAACGCCATGTTGTTTCAGATGATAATATTCACCGGTAGTATCATCTGCATGCAAAATCACCACATAATTGGCATACTTAGCGTATTTCCGGTTAGCTCCCCCACGTGTATGCTGCTCAACTAAGTCGATCACTACCCCTGCCCTTGCAGCATAAATGGGTGTGCCAATAGGCATGGCAAAGTCAACCGCATACTTTGATGCACCACTATGGCTGTACCTACCCCCAAAACCTTGCACTATGGGGAAATGCTCACCTTGAGCATAAGGATATTGATAAATTATATTTCCTTGATGCACAGCTAACATATTGCCAGGAGTCCAATAAAAAGATTCGTCATACCAAATTTTTCTATGAATGTTTATGGGCTGTAATTCGAGCACTTTAATTCTTTGATGTCCTTGCAGGACTTGGCTAACTATGTGTTGTCGTTGGTTGGTTGCAGAGGTTTTTAAATTACTGGTATCCACTTCTAAGGTCACAGTCACCACAAAAGGCTTTTTATTGTATAACCAGTAACTAACCTGTTGGTTTTTCTCTATTTTCTCAACACAAGCCCAATCATCCATGCAATAGTTACCTGTACCAGCTATGGTGCTACGGGTAACAAATACACAAATGATTATTGCAAAATATTTAACTATTAAACGCAATAAATTATGACGGCACACAGTTACGCCAAACTCAGATTACTTTGAAAACAGACTATTGATATGTTGGGCAAAAGGTTCAGCTCGCATAAAACCTGTCACTCTAGCGGTGCTCACTTCTTGCCCTTGTAGATCAAAGAACATAATAGTGGGTAACCCTAGTACAGAAAAACGTTCTTGAAACTCAAAATTTGCATCATTGCTATCGGTAAGATCAATCTGCATCAACACAGTGTTACTTAATGCTTTGACTACCTTTTCATCTGGGAAAGTGTATTTTTCAAACTCCTTACATGCCACGCACCAATCTGCATAAAGATCTAACATCACTGTTTGGCCTTGCGCATTAGCCTCTGCTAGAGCTTGGTTGAAGTCTTCTAAACTACTGACTTTAAGAAATTCTGGATGTTCGGCTAAGCTATTTTTGGCTGCTTGCCCAGGTGTATCGCTATACCCTATTGCACTGATGGTTTGATATCCATAACCAGCAGAAACGAACAATCCAATAAAGATCAATAACGCACGAAGGCCCTTATAAAAAGTGGTCTGAGTGTTTTGATTCATCACGTAAAAATAAGTGAAAGTGGTTAAACCTAGCAGCGCCCAAGCGATGTCTGTTGCATAATGAGTGACTAAACGTTCTACAAACATGATGGCAACCGCCAACATCATAAAACCAAATGTAACCTTAACCACGTTCATCCAGCTACCTGCTTTAGGTAACAATTTACCACCGGTAATACCGAATAAAATTAATGGAATACCCATGCCTAAGCTCAGCACATAGAGCGCACTGAACCCCAAGACTAGATCACCACTTTGGGCGATAAATAGTAAAATTCCAGTTAAAGGTGCAGTAGTACAAGGTGACGCCACTAAACCAGAAATTGCGCCCATTGCCAACACGCCCAAGTAACTGCCACTGGTTTGTTTATTGCTCATTGCATTGAGCTTTTCTTGCCAAGAAGAAGGCAACTGCAACTCATAGGCACCAAACATCACCACGGCCAACAATACAAAAACCACAATCAAAGCGATTAAAATAGCCGGATGCTGTAAACCTGCCTGAAATTGCACGCCTGCCGAAGCCACAATCAACCCCAACAACGAATACGTAATCGCCATGCCCTGCACATACACAAAAGACAAGGTAAACGCTCGAGAGGTACTAATGGTTTTACCCTGGCCAATCACAATGCCGGATAAAATTGGATACATAGGGAACACACAAGGAGTAAAAGCTAAACCAATACCTAAGCCTAAAAATAACAACAATGTAATAAGCAAGCTCTGCTCACTAGACAATAGACTGGCTAACTCAAACTGTTCTGAAATAGGGGCTTGGGGAGTTGTTTCAGCTGTTGAATTTTTTATTTTTTGCTCAGATTTAGCGGTTGGAGCTGTTCCAACCTGATTTAGATACACCTCTTTGGTAGTTGGCGGATAACACAAGCCGGCATCTGCACAACCCTGATAACGAATTTTAACAATGCCATCTTGTACCGAAGATACTATGGGATAAGTGATATCCAGTTGCCCACGAAATACGTCCGATAAGCCAAAAAATTCATCCTCAACTTGCTCTGCAATAGGAAAAACAGGGGTACCTAACTCAGCTTTTTTCGCTACTGTCTTAAACTGCTTTTTATACAAATAATAGCCGTCTGCTATTTGCCAACTCAAGATGAGTTGATCACCTTGCTGAGCGAAGTCGAATTGAAACGCTTCATCAACTTTCAAAAATTCTGGTTCTTCAGCAAACAAATCGGCTAAGGGATCAGCATTTTGTGCAAAACTCAAAGATGAGGTAAAACAAAAAGAAAGCACTAAAATAAAATATCTAAAACTAAAATTCATCAACAATACTTCTTATATAAAAGGTAACTTGGCACAATGATCGTTATACCCATGAGCCAATAGGGGTTTTACAAATTTTAATGTACAAACCTTAACAAATTATTAAGGCGACATATTTACAAAACACTACTTTGTTTAGAGACCGAACCATAAGTAGTGAAATTTCACTGCTTGGTTAAATTAGCTTAACTTGAAAGATAAACAAGCACTAGCAAACAAACCCATTAGACAAATTAGGCAACTCTCTGTAACAATACGTAACAATGCATAACAATATATCACTTGGGTTATTGTTTTTAAGTCCCAGTATTATAACAAAGCCAACAGGTCCTATGGTATATGTAAAATTTGTTGCGTATACCCCAATTAACGAGGCATCTTTGTTTAAATTATTTTTATTATTCGCCATATTACCTATCATCGAAATCACCATACTAATCAACGTGGGTGAACAAATTGGTGGTTGGTATACCGTGGCTATCGTTATTGTAACTGCCTTTGCAGGCGCGCAATTAGTCAAACAACAAGGTATCAGTACCTTAATGCAGGCCCAACAAAAAATGCAGGCTGGTACTATGCCTAGTCAAGAGATGGCTGAAGGTTTATTACTAGTTATTGCTGGCGTGTTGTTAGTTACTCCAGGTTTTATCACAGATGGTATTGGATTTTTATTGAGTTTACCTATGACCCGCCCTCTTATCGCCAAGGGGTTAGTCAAACATTTATCCATCAAAATGGTTAATCCATCTTTTGATGGCGGTTTTGCGCAACACCAGCAACCTCATTCAACAAATCAATCTGACGACATCATCGAGGGTGAATTTGAACATAAAGATAAATCGCCAGTAAACCCAGCACTTAAGGATGACTTAAGAAAACCTGACTAAGCTATATTTTACATTTTCAATAACCTTTAGCAGGTAGGTTCTGATGTTTTGGCGTTGTTTGGTTTTTTTTAGCCTGTTTGTTTGTCTATCAACTCACAGCTTTGAGCATGACGAGCACGCAGTATCAGAGCTTTATCAAAAATGGTTAGCACTGCAAGTGCAAGTAAACGAACCTCTACCCAAATTAGTTACCTTAGCTAACCAAGCTGAAACTCTCACTAAACAATACCCTTTGGTCCCGGATTGCTGGGCGTTGCTGGGTATGATAAAAGCCCAACAAGCAAGTTTAGTCAGTGGTCTAGAGGGGCTGAAGTTAGCCAAACAGGCTAAAGATATGTTGCAAAACGCCTTGTCCCTCGATCCTTACGTTTTTTATGGTGTAGCTTACGCCGAGTTAGGTTGGCTTTATCATCGCACCCCAGGTTGGCCATTTTCCTTTGGTAGCGACAAGATGGCAAGACACCTGTTTAACAAAGCCGTTAACATTAACCCAAGAAGCATAGCTGCGAATTTTCGCTACGCAGAATATTGGTTTGACCAAAAAGACTATGCTCAAGCAGAGACCTTCTATAAAGCCACTTTGAAGGCGATTAAACTACATAGCCCAATTGAACCTTACAATCGAGATTGGAGCGAACATAAAAAACAACTCGCAGACCAAATGTTAGTAAAAATACATAATAAAAACATCTACCTAAGTAACCTTAGCCTTTCAAACTAGATCCCTTTGGGCTACCTTATGGCCTAGAGTAGTGAGACTTTAAATAGAGTTATCAAAATGCGAATTTTATTAGTCGAAGATGATGTGCAATTAGCTAGAGCCCTGCACCAATCTCTACGTTCGGAGGGTTTTACGGCCAATCACGTCACCAATGCTAAGTCTGCTCTGTTGACCATAAAAACCAATGAATGTGACATGTTAATATTGGACTTAGGCTTACCAGATATGGATGGCCTGACATTGCTTAAGAACATTAGGCAGATGAAGGTTAATATCCCAGTTTTGGTACTCACGGCAAGAGACTCAATCGAGGATAAAATTAAGGGATTAGACCAAGGTGCGGATGATTATCTAAGTAAACCTTTCGATGTAAACGAACTTATCGCACGTTTACGGGTAATCGAGAGAAGATTGGGTACGGCAACCACTTCAACTATTACAATTGGCGAGGTATGCCTAGATTGCGCTTCACATCAGTTAAGTGTCGCCGGACAAGTCGTTGAACTGTCACGTAAAGAATTTATGTTATTGAAGGTATTGTTAGAACAAGCTGGTCGAATTCAATCCAGAGAACAGCTTGAGTCTAAGCTATACGAATGGGGTGAAGAGGTTGCAAGTAATGCAGTTGAGGTACATATTCACCATCTACGCAAAAAACTCCCTGAAGCTTTTATCAAAACAATCCGCGGAGTAGGTTACAGTGTTAAAACTAGCCCAAGTATAGAGGCATAAATTGTCTATTCGCCGCTATCTAACACTGATTTTGTTATCCGTGATCACATTAGTTACCTTCGCGGCAGCCATTCAGGGGTATCGCAGCAGTATGGTCAAGGCTACCAGTGTATTTGACAATGAATTGCGATCTTTGACTCATGTGTTGATCAATATCACCGACTTGAGTACCAAATCATTAGCACCACAACCTGATGCTGCTTTTATCTACCAAATATGGCAACACAACAGATTAATTGTTAGCTCCCATCCTGAGCTTAAATCCGCTATTAGTGAGTTCAAAAATGAATTTTCTGAGAACAACTTTTTAGCTCAACGTTGGCGAACCTATGGAATTTTTTTAGAGTCTGAGAATAAATGGGTACTGGTTGCACAACCTTTAAACCGGCGTTTTGAGCTAGCAGAACAAATGATCTTGGCAGCTGTTACGCCACTCATATTAAGCATTCCGTTGTTAGCCATTATAATATTTGTATTAGTTAGCACAGGGTTGCGACCACTAAGACGTTTATCTGACAACCTGCGCGCCAAAAAAGCTGATGACCTCACTCCAATCACCCAGAAAAATCAGCAAAACGAACTCAGCCCAGTATTAGAAACTTTGAATCAATTGTTTGAGCGATTAAACGCAGCATTTTCAAGAGAAAGGCGCTTTGCTTCAGACGCAGCCCATGAATTACGCACCCCACTAAGTGTATTAAAAATCAATGCCCATAACCTAGCGTTAGAGCTTAACAATAACAGTACTACAAACACCAATATGCAATACCTACAACAAGGTATTGAACGTATGAGCCATGTAGTAGAGCAAATTTTATTGTTAAACCGTACCAACCCTGAACAATACCAAGGCCAGTTTAAACCAATAAATACGGCTTCACTTTGCCAAACCGTTATCGCTAGTTTATTCCCGCAAATTGAAGCTAAAAAACAGGAGATTGAACTTCTAGGTCAAGGTGTAAACATTCAAGGCGATGAGTTTTCTCTAGGTATACTGCTGCAAAATTTAATATCCAATGCCAGTAAATACTCACCTGAAGGGTCAATGATTAGAGTCACATTGAAGAAGGTAAATAATCAGAACATTATTCAAGTCGAAGATTCCGGCCCAGGCATTGATAAAACAGAATATCAAAGGGTATTTGAACGTTTTTATCGAATTGGAGGTGATCGTCATGCCAGTAACACTCCGGGATGTGGTTTAGGGTTAGCCATTTCCAAGCATATTGCAGAGCTGCATAATGCCTCATTGAAACTTAGTCGTTCGGAGCAACTTTCAGGCTTGTCAGTTGAGCTATTATTGCCACAGGGCCAGTTCAATGAATAAAATTCTTGGCTACGCCGTATTATTTTTTGGCTTATTTTGCCCACCTATTTTAGCCGCTGTTACTGAATATCATATCCAGCTCAAGGATCACCTATTTTTTCCATCGCGTATCCACATACCAGCAAATCAAAAAGTAAAACTGGTGATCGATAATCAAGACGATACACCAGAGGAGTTCGATAGTTTTTCACTAAACCGCGAGAAGGTCATTTTTGCCCATCGTAAAGCAAAAATATTTATTGGCCCTCTAAAGCCAGGAGAATACGGTTTTTTTGGTGAATATAATCCTAATACGGCCCGCGGCACTGTGATTGTTGAGCATTCAAAAGAGGAGTCACCTGATGCTAATTAATACAGTGATTTTGTTTTTGCGCGATGCTTTACCCATTTTTGTATTAGTTGTGTACTTATATGCGCACCTGCCAGCCAGTAAGTTGTGGTTATTCTTTTGCTTGATAGCTGGAGCCCTGTTGAGCTTGGCATATATCAATCAAATTCATATTATTGGTCAATGGTTTGATGGCAACGGAATTGAATTATCTTTATGGCTGTCGCAATTATTAATCTACTTGTTAACCCTCGTTTTAGGATATGGATTAACTCGCGATCAGACTTCATATCAATATTTTATGTTTTGGGTAGCGGGCTTAATGATCAGCCTAACCTTAGTGTCTAAAGGCAGTAACTTTATCTTGTACTTTGATGGCTATTTAAATCAAAGCAATGTTCTGCAACCCTTGTTGCTCGGTACTTTTTTGGGTTTAGGTATATGTTTAAGTTTAGCCGTATTGTTGTATTTAGCAGCACAGTGGTTAAAACAACAATTCGGCGCTTGGGCAACATGGTCACTAATACTTGTGTACGTTACTGGCCAACTCGTCAACGCATTACCTTTATTG
>TARA_R110002153_G_scaffold148494_2_pt1 | contig 20861 bp, 30 predicted proteins | sample TARA_R110002153 | Tara Oceans TARA_R110002153 (sample SAMEA4398193) | marine metagenome | biome: Polar Biome; feature: [SRF] surface water layer (ENVO:00010504); material: water (ENVO:00002006), including particulate matter (ENVO:01000060) such as... | depth 5 m
ATTGAATTATTATTTTGGCAGATAGCTTATACAGATTGTCCATTTTTAAGTGTTACAGCTACAAAAGATATAATTAATACTTATGATTTTAATTATAGCCTGCAGGGCGTTTCAAAAATATTAACTAAATTAAATAATATTGGTTTAATAGAAAAGGTTTTATTTAAAGATATAAACGAATATCAGCAGGAGATGACAAAAGAATATAAGCCCCCTATTTATGTTTATACGGTTAATAAAAAAATAGCAGATTTTAATCTTGATACTTATAACAAGCTTGAATTAAAAGAATTTAAAAACTCTAAATCTAATAATGCAGAAATTGCCAACCCATTAGGTGAAGTGTTAGAAAAGCTAGAAGAAATCTTGCTCTTATGTCCCTCAGATATAAGAGAGCAATTTGCAACAAAAATTTTTCCAAACGATAAATAAAGTAAGTTATTTACTTGTGATGTTTTGCGCGCGTAACGTAACGCACGTTAAATGATCTTATAAATCATGTTTGACGTTTTACATCACTTCATATTAAATAATTTTATGGGAGTAATCAATTTAACAGAACGGCGTGAAAAGCGCCTGTTTCAGAAAGTAAAAGATCTGAAGAATAAAACTCGCCATGAAAAAATTAAAAGATTTTTAGAGGTGTTAAAATGAATATTGAAAAAATAATAACGCGTACTAATTTTGCCAGCTTATTAGACTTAACTGAGCAAGAGATTTTTAAAATGGAAAAGGAACATAAAATAACTAAAAGTTTTACTATACCCGAATTAGGCAGGACAAAAGTTTATTGGAGAGATGAGGCTCTAATACTTAAAAAAGAAATTAAAAAACAAAGCCGTTTAAGCTCTAATCAAAGAAAGACTGATCTAAAATGCTTAATTTATGGAGACAGTAGTTTATCTAACCAAAGTTATTTTATTTCTAACAGATCTAATGGGGCTTTTATTACTAACCCAGAATTAATACTAAAATTGCCAGTTAATTGTTTTCTTTATAAAAAAAAGGATCTTCAAAGCTTTGACGACATAAGGCCAAACATGGATACGCTTATTAAGTGCGCATACAAAGGTGATAAAAAATATGTCCCTGTAAATAGAGTTACGCCAGAAAAATTAATAGAATATGCCAATGATTTATTAAACGCTGAATTTTCCGGCAGCTCTAAAAAAAATAAAAGGACAAGAGGCGGAATTAAAAGAACTTTAGATCAGTGGCGAGGTTTTTTTAAATGGTTTTATGAAGATTCAATAGATTTAACTCCGTTCAATGTTACCCATTTAGATACTTTAATAAAACATTTTGCTCAAGGTGAAATTAAATGAATGAGGTTAATTTAGAGGTTACTACTATAGATAACGCTAAGATCCAAACTAAGGCGATTAAATTAAATCAAAGCAAGGAAGTAAATGAGTTAATTGCAGCTCTTTGTAAAGCTCAAGGGGAATTTAAACCCGTAAAAAAGGATTCATCAGCTCATGGCGCTTATAGTTTTAACTGGGCTTCTTTATCATCTATAGAAAACTCTACTAAGGATGCCTTAGTTAAAAACGGCATTTGTTCTTATTTTATAACAGAGCCAGATCCTAGATCAGATAATAAAATTATTATTACCTATATGCTTAGAAAAAATAACCAGTTCTTATCAGCAAGCCTACCCCTTATCCATGAAAACTCAAAAAGTGACAATCAAGCTATGGGCAAGGCAATTAGTTATAACCGTAGGTATTTAAAATATATGCTTTTAGACTTGGCTGCAGATGATAACGATATTGATAACAGTCAAGAACAAGTTAAACAACCTGCATACAACCAATACAAAAATGGATAATGGCATTTAAATTTGGATCTACCCTAGTAGGAATTAATAATAAAATTTATTTACAAAACAAGGCTAAGAAAATGGAACAGATTAGAAAAAAACCAAAAGAATATTACCAAAATTTAATAACGTTTTTTGATTTTTACATTAAAAGAAATTTCAGTGAGCAAGGCAGAAATATTGGCATCGAGTATCAGTCTTGCTTTCTTATTTTTAAAAAAGAATTTTTATTCGCTATAGCGGATGCAATGGGATATACAGTTCACGAAAAAGTGCTTGGCACTGGATTAAATGAATTAAAAATGACCGGTAAAGGATGGTTAAATGATATTACTGATCCTTATAAGAGTTGTTTGCACGTGCAGGGAATGTCTCACAGTCAAAGCGATCTAGACTATATAACCTCCAGAGAAGAAAAAGACAGACTTACCTTTGATCAGGGAGGCGTTAACTCTAGAGCTGCAGCTTATAAAAATAAAGATGATGAAAGGCAAGAATATAACCCAGAGGGATATAGCGATGACGTCCCATTCTAATAATGAGTTTTTTTCTTATGAAGATGAAAACGCCCAAATGAGTAGCGATGATGTTTGTCGCGTTACATGGGCCAGAGACTATAAGGGAAAAAATGGAAAAAGCCGTACAATGCAACGCCTGTACCGCAGAGTGAATGCCTATACTTTCCCACAACCTCAAAAACTGGGGAAAAAAAAGAAAAAATGGGTTTTTAATAACGAGGAAGTCTGGAGATTTAACCATCTTAAATCTGGAGAAATAACCTATGAGAACTAAACTTTAGTAGGCTTTTTAAGCCTTGTATTTGTGAGCTAACATTGAACGTATTTTTATTAGCAGTATGTGTTTTTAATATTCATGGGGATGCTGCGGAGGATTTAATTTTGATTAAAGCCAAAAATCAAACTGTAGGAGAGTACACCCTAGATGAATCTTAAATTTCAAATTATTTTTATAATTATTTTTTTGTTAGCCTTTTTTTCTGCAATGGAAATAACAAAGAAAAATTTTCGCAATCATAATAAAGTTATCGAGCTTGCTTGTGATAGTTAATCCACCCTATAAATTATATGAAGATGAAGGCGATAGATCTAATCAGCAGAACGCAATAGAGCTTTTAATGGATAAGTGGAACTTTGTAGCAGAAGATTGCGGCCCTCAATATCCTTTAGATTATATCTGCAAGAGAGATAATAGATATGTGGCCTTTGTTGAAGTTAGAGTAAGATCTTGTTCTCTTAATACTTATAAGAGTGTTATCTGTTCGCTAAATAAATATAGTTTCGGCTATGATAAAGGGAAATTATTTAATATTCCGGTTTTGTTTTTGGTTAAATGGCTTGAGTGTGGATCTATTGGTTATATTGATATGATGACTGTTAAGACTGATCTAGGAATGCAGTATAAAGACTACAGGAACGATAAGCGCGATGTAGGTCCTATCGTTCATTTCCCTACTAATGAGTTTAAACTTCTTTAAAGGGCAGCCCTTACATTACTTTTGCTTTCATCAGTTAATTTATAGTCCTGAACATAAATTGAAGCTGTTACCTGTTCATTACTATGCCCCAGTAGTTGAGAAACATCAGCTAAGCTAATTCCTTTTCTAATAAGTCTGGTAGCGAAATAATGCCTAATGTCATGAACTCTTAGCCACTTATCTCCGCCCTCGCTTAAACTACCAAATAGATTTTTATTTGTATTGTTAAGAGTTCTGTATAATGAGTTTCTTTTATCAAATTCACCAAAAGTATTAGGAAAAACTATATTATTTTTCTTTTCAATTAAAGGCATTGATTTCTTATAATCCATAAGATCTTTATATAGCTGCTCTGAAATAATTTTATCGCATTTTTTTCTGTTCTTTAATTCAGTTAATTTATTCTCTACAGAATGAAACTGTTGCGTAATTTTTATTTCCGGCAAGCCGTTTTGATCTAGAACAATTTTATCCCATGTAAGCCCTGTAAGCTCATTACGTCTACAGCCTGTTTCAGAATAAAACCTCCACTGAAGATCTATTTTATTGGTTCTATATACAGCTATTTCTTTTCCTCTGTTTTGATTGCCAACAAAATACTGCTTTAGCATAGCCTCGTATACATACTTGATATGTTCATCAGTTACCCTTAATGCTTTAGAGTTTTTTGACTCTTCTTTGCTGGGTTCTGGGATTGGTTCAAAGTGTTCCCATATATCTCTTTTTTTATATTTCTTTGAAAGTTTACGGCAGGCCATTTTTATAGTGGTTAAATATTTTTTATAAGTAGTATACTTTCTTGCCTTGTGACTTATTTCATCCCACTCAAAGCCGCCTTCTTGAATATTTCTATATAAGTCTCTAGCAAAAGTATCAACATCCAATTTATCAAATTCTTGATGTCCGGCAATCTCTACGAATTTTTTCAATGCGCAGAACTCAAATTCTAAAGTTTTTAAAGATGGTTTATTAAATGTTCTATAATCATTAAATCTTGTCTTAGCATACCAGTAGCCCAATGATGGATCTTGATCATTTGGAATAAGTTTTTTCTGGCCCTGATTACTTTGAGGATCATGAACTAACTTACCTACTCCAAAAAATTCTTTTATTAGAAAAATTCCATTATCATAATCTGGATTAGATTGACTAATTATTTTATTAGCGTGAGTTTCTACCTGAGATTTATTTTTTTTACTGGCTAAAATTTTAACTCTTTTAGATCTTCCAATTAAACCTTGGTTAACTAAATTATCTGAATAAGCATAGTACCTAAAATCTATTCTCCAGTAATCCTTATTCTTTTCATTTATTTTTTTTATTGTGTAATTCATTTTAAACTCCCGTTGATTACAAGAGTTATACTGCATGTGATGTCTTGCGTCAATTATTTAGGCATACTAAAGGCATTTAAAATGCACTTTATTGATGATAATGGCTGATTTGTGGGGTTTTTGGTTGTATCTGCATCTAGTCCCAAACCAGATGCGCTACCTAGCTGCGCTACGCCCCGAAGCCATTAATAAACCTTACTTTTGAAGCTCAGTAAGGATTTGAGGCTTATAACATTAAAACGAAATGAAATCTAGTAATATATGATGAAACGTAACGAAATAACTTTTTAGGCATACCTGAGGCATACCTGAGGCATTTTTTATAGTTTACTGAACTTGCTAACAAGCTGTGATTCTAATAATTTTTCATTAATATTTTCACCGCCAACCATTATTTCTCCAATAATTAAGCCTTCCATTATTCTAGTTTTTATAGAAAAATTCTTTGGCATAATGTTGATTAAAAATTCTTTAGCTCTTTCACCTTCAACGCCAGATGGGGAGTCTATGTTTAATAATTTAATTTTAATATTTTGAAGAATTATAGAAAATCCAAGATCCACGTTACAACGTATAGTGTCACCAGATACCACCCTTATTAATCCCGCCTTATAAATATACATTTTATTTTTCTATTACTGTATTAGTTTCAAAATCAAATTTATAAGCTTCAGTATTTAATGACTTAGAAGATACAAAACCCACACAAGGAGATCTATATTCTAGCAAATCAGATTCATTTTCTAAATCTCCGTAGCCTTCGTACCATTGTAATAAATTACCATCAGCATCATAAAAATATCCTTTTAATAATTGTAAGGTCATCGTTTTAATTCCGTAACTGTTAAGCCTGTTCCGGCATAGACTCCTAAAGAATAGGATGGCTCTGCATTAGTATATAAGAATAATGCGTACTTACTTCCAGTTGTGCCTATAACATCTCCGCTAGTGTCTATTGCTGAAGTTGAATAAGTGGCCTGCACTCCATCATCATAATTTCTAGAGTCTGGCTCTTGATCACCTAAAAATTGCGCAGAGCTTCCAAAACCAGTAGCTTGTTCATAATAACTTTGGCCTGCAATTTTTTGTAAAACTACAGCGGTAGAATATCTATTAGGCGACCAAGTATTTTTTTTCTGCACCATTGCATTAGCAATTAGATTAAATCCTGCGATATCACTAGCAACTGTTCCTAAGGTTATTTCAGCAATCATTATTCCCTGTAAGGTAGATGTAGATCCACCTCCATTAGTTGAGTAAGTTATGGAGTCTCTTATAGTTGAAATTGAAGCGTTTCCAGATTGAATTGCACTAAACATACTAGAAACAGCATTTAAGGTAATATTGTTAGTGTTTATAGTAGAAAAAGAAGCGGTGGCCTCTGAAGAATACCCTGAAGCTATAGCGCTAGTATTAACGGCCCTAACAGTAAAATAATATGTTTGGTTCTGGCTAAAAGTTATTGAATCATAAACTAAATTGTATTCTTGATTAGATGACCTTACAGCATCAATAGATCCTATAAGATTTTTAGTACCGCCTGAAGATGTTGAATAATATATTTCTACTGATTTTAAATCTTTTTCACTTGGATTAGTCCAAAATAAAGTTATTGCTAAAGGATCGCTAGAAGCTGATAGGCTTGTTGGTGTAGTTGGAGCTGTAGAAGAGGCTGGAATATTTATTTGTTGTAGAGCATTAAAAGGGCTATACATTCCGGCCATATTTCTAGCTCTAACTTTAACATCATAGGTACGCCCAGAGCTTATTCCTGATATTGGTATTTTTGTCATTTTCTTGCTACACCCTTACTTTTTTCAAAACTTCTGCTAGCAGATAATCCAAGCATTCCTAATAAAATTGGATAAAGTATTTCTATATCAAAATTAGGAAATTGAATTTCATACCCTAAAGCAGAAAAAATAACTTCTAAAATTGGTTTTAAGATAGTGTGATAAGCTATTGATATAGCTGCAGTCCATCCAACAAAAGGCCGCCACCCAGAAACAAACAAACTAGGATTCTCTGCTTCCTTCATGTTTATTTCAATTTGAGCTTTATCTAAATCATGCAAGCTAGTTAGTATTTCATTCTCTAATTTCGCTTTTAGCGTCTTATCTACTATAAATTTATCTAATACTTTCTGTATGTTAGGCAATAAAGTTAATATATTCATGATTAATTAAAAAATGAAAGTTGAACTAATAAAGCTATAACTGCAGCTGTGCTAGTAATTATCATTGCCTCAATTCTGACTAAACGCATTTTTATATTATCGTATTTTTCCAAGCATAATTTTTCATGATCATTAACTTTTTGATTTATAGAACTAAGATTTATTTTATCCATTATACATCCCTTAATGCGCTTATTGTTTCAAAATTTGTTTCAGTGTTTTCTTTGTAATATACGTCATATTCTATTTGGTGCGGATCATTTGGATTATCTGTTATCGTAACCTCTAGAACATCCTGAATAGTTCCATCTTCCCCAGTAGTTGAAACAACTGCTAAAGATGAAGCTGGAGTAGCTACATCCATATAATTAGTAGCTGTCGGTGCGCTTGTTTGAGTAAATCCTATCTCTTCAGCACTGGTCCAACCGTATACTTGTGCGTCCGTTTCTTTTAAGGTTACTGAAACTCCTAAAACTTCGCCTAAATTATCTAGCTGCCATCCTATAACTTCAAAAGTTTTATTATTAAATCCCAATGAAGGTAAAGTTACGTTAACAACTTGTAGAGGCTCTAGTGCAAATTGCTTTATTGAAAGCTGCAAGCTTAAAACTATTTGCCTTCTGTTTCTCTCTAAATGAATCTTAGCAATTCTTTCACATTCTACAGCCGTATTAGTCATAGGTAATGGCATTTCTTTCTCTAAAACTTCTGAATCTTCAGAAACATAGCCAGAATTTGTTATAGTGGGATAATCGGCGGGAATATTATCTGTTTCAGCGCCAACAAAAATTCCGCGTACAGTGTTAAACTGATCGCGTCTAGAATTTTTAGTGTGTATTTCCATTGTAGCAATAAGATCAGATTCTGTAATATTTGCGCTTGGCGCTCTCCACTCTCCACCGTATAACTTAAACTTGCCTCCAGAATATGTTAAATTTCCAGCCAGTGCGGAGGTTAACGTTTCCAAATTATCCTGAAATGAAGCGGCGGTATCAATAACCCCATTGCAAGTATATCTTTTTTGCGTTGAGCCATCATCTAATGTTACTAACTCATCGCATAAATTAGCGGCGGAGCTAAAGGTTGTATCATCTATTCTTGCGGCTGGAACGCTTAAACCATATCTAGTATTTGTTAAATAATCCCTTATTGCCAAAGCTGGGTTATCGCTCCAAGATGTTGAATTGTCCCTAGGATCAAAGAGCTTAGCCCCCTTACAAGAAACCGTTAAGTTTGGAATGCCATTAACAAAAATAGTTTGATTGTAGCCTAAGATCATAGGTATACATGCTATACCGTCGAAAGTATCAGCAGCAGTTAAATCTGTGTAAGTAACAAAATTAGAGTTTTGTGTTTGCCCAGATTGCCCTCGCATAGTGGTGTCAATATTTGCATAGTGATCGCCAGAAGAAGGATCTGGATAATATCTATTAGGCCCTTCCACTTGTCCATTTACTATAGTTAGGGGTTCTCCATCAAAAAAAACAGTTTCATAGGCCTCTACTTCGTGTCCCGCAATCGCTAACAAAACATAAAGATTTCCTCTGTCTATATTTCCCGCAATCTCTGATTCAGATATATATAGAATAGTTCCGCCAACTACAGTTTTTCCATAAATTATTTTTCTACTTTGTATAGGGCTTCTAATAGTATCAGTTCTGCCTAACATAGTAGCCATTTTTGGTAACATTGCTTGCGCAGCAAAATATAAAGGTACACCTGTTATAATAGTTGTAGCTGTCCAAACTGCAGCGTTATAAATTGCTGTTCCCTCAGTTAAGCCAAGGGCAGTACCAGCTATCCATTTTGCAGCGTTTGCTATAGCTATTCCGATCGCTTCCATATTAAATCCTTAAACTTCTTACGTTAAAAAAATGATCTCCAACATCTAAATTAAATGTCTTTAAACCTTCTTTTGATGGGGCTAATAATTTATTTTTATAATATACAAGTGAAATATCTTTAAAGGTTTCATCTACTCTGGCTGATTTACTTGTTGCCAGATCTCCATCTTGTAATTTATTTAAATTGGTATGTTGTCTAAATCGAACATCAAAAATATCATACATAGAATTATATTTTAATTTTAACATCAATTTTTTGACGCTTTCAGGGTTATCCCATACACCTATATTAAGAGCATGATCTATGCCTGTAGCAATTTTTACAGCTTCATTTGCAAATAAAATGCAGTCATTTTTTCCCCACTTAAAAGGCTCTAATAGTTTACGTTCTACAAAATCATCTAAAATATTCAAGTATACCTAGCTCCTCGTCTTATCCAATCTTGTATCTGTTGATCTACTTCTGCTTGTGTAGGTATTCCTACTTTTTTAGCTACTTGAGAATATGGTATTCCCCATAATATCTCTTTGTTTTGTAGATCCGCTACATACCTTAATGATGTATCAGTATTGTTTGTTAAGGCTAATTGATCTTCATTTGTGTACCTGCTAATTTTAGTACGCTTTAGATTTATTAAAGAAGATTCTACTGATAAAGAAATTGTACTGGTAGTGCCATTTTGTGAAATGTTAAAAGTGTCCATTAAGCCAGTAAATATTTCGTATGGCTGAACAGTTAATTCACCGTTTACTAAACAACCAAAATAAACGCTGCAGTCTCTATTTTGGTACGTTTCGTAAACTGCGCTAGTGATTAAATTAGAAGGTATTCCAGTTAAAGATAATGAAATTCCCTTGGCTTCAATTTTATCAGATTCACCAATAGAGGAAATGCTGCCAAGCTCCCCAGATCCTAAATACTGCTGTGAATTTATAGTAATAATGCCGTAGCCTGTCCATAATCTTACGGCTGGATCAACAACTTTAATTCTACCACCCATGCCCGAATGATTAGCGCACTTATACCAGACTTCATCCGGCGCGTTAGCAGGAACAATCCATGTATTTTTAGCACCCGCATTTCCAGCAGTTCCGCTATAAATTTGTCCACCTACTAGAGTAGCGCCATCTTCGCTTGTTACAATAAATAATGGATGATTTGTATTAGAGCTATCCGATTGATCAAATATAACTGTATTGCCTCTCGCTACAGTAAAATCATATTGTTGTAATCCGTCTATTTGATATCTATTACCTTCTCCAGTTGCCATAACCTTAGTGTTAAAAGTTCTAGTAGAAGCTCCTGAAAAATCACAACTAACAGCATAAAAAGGCTGCACAACATCCTCTGCTATTTCTGAAGCAAAATTAATATTTCTAGACATTTTTTATTTCCTAATTTTAACTAATAGACTCAATGGCTGTAAAACCTAGACCATATAAAGAAGCTTCATTAATGTTATAATTAACTTCATTAGAGGCCATTCTAAATATGCCTGTTGCATTATTAACCGTTATAACTTCAGAGCCGCCTAAGCTGGATCTAAGGGCTGGATAAATGTCTAATATTACATTCCCACCTGAATCTGTATTTGAATTTGTAAGGACCTTTAATAGCTGTCTACTGCTGCCGCTTAAAATGCTAATAAAGTCACCTGCTTTTAGCCAGTTTGTAGTTGAAGCTGTTGCCCCTGTAATTGATAAGGTTGTGGATTGAGCAGAGTGCGATCCGTTAACTGTTGGAGTACCTCCGGCGCTTCCTTGCGGAGTTAATGAATCTGGATTAGGTTGCATATAAAAAGTGCCTTGCATTCCCCTTAATGAAGTTAACCAACTTATCCAGACCTCGGCAGTTTCACGCTTCATTGGAACTAACATAACGTCAGCTTCCCAAGTCTCACCAGACCATTTATAAATTTGCTGTTGATAAGTAAAAGGGCTTTGAGTCATACCAACTGTAGAAGTAGCTGTTAATGTTACTGATTTAAAAGATGTAGTATCAGGTAAAGTTAGAGGATAAGTAATAGTCATTTTATCTCCTTAGTTGAGCATCTTGAACAGCTCCCTTTGAAACTTGTGCAATAGCTGGCAATAAAGATAAAACCTCGCTTCTTACGGACGCTTGTATTCCTGTAGCAAAATTAACATTTTGAACAATGGTAACACCGCCGCCGCCGCCTAGTTTATGATTAGGTATAACTGTACCTGAAGAATTAGGAACAAATAGCTCTGGGCCTCTCTCTCCTACAATATAAGGAGTGTTTCCCCTTGCTGGGCCACCGGTTGCCAGTCCATCAATCATTCCTAAACCTCTAGCCAGAGGATTAACTAACATTTGCGCAACAAAAATATTTATTAATGAATTTAATATTACTTTGCCTAGATCCTTAAACGCATCGCTCATTTTTTTAGTACCAGCCATAACCTGCTCCATTGTAGAGCCAAAAGCATTGCCAAAACCCACTAAAGCAGTAGTTCTTAGAGCTTTAAATTCAGTTGTTAATGCGGCTAAAGGCTTTTGAGCATCTCCGGCGGTATTATTTAGATTTGTAGAAAGGGCAATTATACCTTCATTAGCTGCACTTAATGACTTACCAAATGCTTCATCAAACATTTTTGTTAAATTGGCAATTTTTTCTTTAAGGGTTTTTTCAGCGTCTGGGCTAACTTCAAGAGCTGGATCTATAAGCATTCCTTTGCCTAGCAATGCAAAAGGATTAAATAAATTTGCTACTTTTTTTACAATATCTATTGCTTTTAATTCTTGGATATTTTTTAACAAGATAGCGCTAGATATTACAGCTTGATTTAAAAACGTCACAAAACCAGCGATAAATCTTAATGCTGATTTTATAGCATCAGACATATCTTGAGCCGCTCTAGCTGGCCCTCCATCCAATACCCATGCTTCCAATACTTTAAGTGATACAGATAAGAAAGCTTCCATAAATGGAACTAAGGCAACAACTAAGGTATTTCCCACTCCTTGTAAAACCACTTTAAAGGTATGAAACATATCTACAAATTTTTCTACTTTTGCAGATTCCCCTCTGCTTAATGATATTCCTAAATCTTCGGCTTTTTTTTGAAATTCTCTAATAGCTTTAGATCCGCCATCAAATAAGAGCATTAACTTTAAACCAGATTTACCCATTAATTCGCCGGCTATTGTTGCTTGTTCTTGTCTGGTTTTTAATTGTCCAATAGCATCAGCAACGGCTAAAAATCTTTCATTAGGTTGAAGCTTGTTTAAGTCTTTAAAAGAAATATTTAATGTTTTTAAAGCATATTTAGCTTGCCCAATACCTTGCGAAGCTTGACCTAGATTAAAGTCTAATTTTTGCAATCCCTTTTGTACTGTTTCAATGCTTTCACCCGCTAATGCAGCGCCATACTCAAAACCGCCTAGTTGATGCGTAGTAAGACCCAGACTATCAGCCATTTTTTTATTAGTATCAATACTTTCTAAAGTCTTTTTAATGAATAAACCTATGCCAGCGATACCAACTGCACCAACAAAAGCGCCTTTTAAAGAAAAAACGCTTTTTTTAAGTTTATTTAAGCCTTTACCTACAGATTTAAAGACATTTTTAGTTTTATCTTTAGCCCGTATCTGATACTCAACCTTTTTTGCCATTGTTTATCCTTTTTGCCTCTAGATGATAAAATGCAAGCCATCCCATAAATTCATCTAAAGTCATTTCTCTAACGTTATCTAGTGTAATATGTAAGCGATCAGCCACTTGGTACATGGCCATTAAATGACTGTCGCTAACTATTTTTTTTCAGAAGTTTCCAGAGTTACATCATCAGCAAAAAGCTTTTGAAGTATTTCCCCAGCTAAAGCTGTAACAAATGATACATCCATTCCTAGAAATACCTGCCTATCAGCTTCATCAAAGATTCTTTTGCCTTCTTCGTCTCTGGCTTTAATCATAATAAGATCTAAAAGACTGCTAAAAGTTGGAATATCTCCATCGCTTATAGTCTTGTAAAAATCCGGATGACTTTTTCTTATACGCTCATCTTCTCTTACGGTCATTTTAGTGAAATAAATTTTAAGAGGTTCATTTTCTAAACCTAACTCAGCAACTTCAACGCAGAATTTTTCTTGCTCTAGTTGCATCGCTTTCATGCGATCACTCATAATGCTCATATTTAAGGTGCAGTAGAATCAGTCAAACTTCCAGTTCCTGTTACGCTGACATCGGCTGTAAAGACCCCGTTTGCTTCACCAGTCCATGATAAACCTGACATTAGGCCATTTCCTGTTAAATATTTATCACCCGTTGCAGTGCCTTCATAATAAAAACTTATTACTACTGGTCCTGTGTTGCCGGCTGTTGCTGTAAGTATTGCAGTAGTTGCCGCATCTGCAGCATCATAAAAAATACTTAAACTTCCAGTCCAGCTTTCAAGTGTATTTACAAAAGTCTTTGCTGTTGTTGATATTGCAGATGTTTCTGCATTATCTACTGTTTTATCAATGCTAAAACTACTGCATTGTATTAGTGTGTCTGATCCAATTTTAATAACTGCATCAGAGCCTGTTGCGTATGCCATATTTTACTCCTGTTATAATGGTTGACTTGCATCCAATACATTATTCATGTATCGAATTTTATAGGATAAAGTTACCGTTCCTATCGGCTTCTCCCCTTCCGAGGTGAATGATATAACTGTATTTTCTAGGTATTGAGTTACAGCTAAATTATTTAAAGTTAAGTCTGCACCTAAAGCATTTTCTACCTGTAGTGCTATTGTATCTAAGGTATCTTCAATACCTGTATTAGCTTCAGCATAACCAATAACAATAAGATCTAATTCTCTGTCTAGTGTAACATTAGGACCTATTGTGCTAATTTCGCTGTTTTCGTTTTCCGTATAAATTTCTAAGCAAGGCAGTTGGATCTGCGTTAGATTATAAAGCCTTGTATCTTGTATGTTGCTGCCAGTTAAAGCTAGACCGGTTAAATCAGAAACAACTCTAGATCTTATTTGCTGTCTTATATGCGTCATCTTACTGCCTCTGCAAAATTAAGAGGCTTACGTTCGTAGCGTCTCTTTCTATTATTTTAACAAGATATGTTTGATCTATATTATTAACGGGAATAATTAGAGTGTCCTCTTCTTTGCCCCCTGTAGGAATATCGGATGTTTTCATAGTAAATTGTGGCTGCGAGGTTGAAACTGGAGCGTTTAATTCATCAAATCCAGAAAAAAAATCGTTTGTGAACACTCCAGTAACAACATAAGGATCGCTACTGCTTGCTAATCTCCAAGTTGCCGTACTGGCAAAATCGTTGAGATTAAAAAAAGCATCATTCGCTAGGTTTAACATCGTTTATTTCATTTTTTATTACTGTAGGTACTGGATCTACCTCTAAGTCAAAAGTAGCAACCTTATTATCAACTAGCTTGTCAGCGTAAACGCCGCCTACTTCGACAATATCGCCTTTTTTGTGAGGAATACCCAATATTTCAGTTTTTATCAGCAATTTAACTTTAGTCACGATGTTTTACCTCTTTAGTTGCTTTATCAGCTTTTTTTACTTTAGGCTTTTCTGTAGTTGCTGCTGCAACGCCAGTATTTATTAAAAAGGTAGCCTCTTGCAGATCTATCTCTAGAACTGTTCCAGCCATTTTAGTAATACCGTTTATTCTTGTATTTTTTAATATTGTTAGTTTCATTTTACTCAAGGGAGCGGATTGCTCCGCCCCCTTCCCTTCAAATTTACTTAAGGTTAACGCCATTAGACAGATACGCAGAATGCTAGCGGATGCTTAACACCAAAATCAACTGAGCTAAGCGCTACGATTCTTAAACCACCTTGTAGAGCTAGTGCAGAGCTATCAGCAATAACTTCAAGTCCGCCCCATGTTGCCACTAAGAACTCACGACTGAAGTCCCCTAGCACCCATGTTGATGCGGTTACTTGTGAGGAAATGAGTACTTCGTACCCATCAACTCGGCCATCAACTGAAGCCACTGGAGATCCAGCACCATTAGTTGCAAGACTTTTAGTAAGTCCGAACTGAGCAGGTGTAGTAATCCATTTAGCATTCGTTCCTAAATCTACGTTTGATCCGTAAATAGCTGATTCCATTGCAATTAATTCGCTGTAACTCGGAGCGCCTGCAGCTGCAAAAGCTGTTGCATTTACACCGGCAGTGAACTCAATGCCTCGCGGTGAAGCTGCAACTGCCGCAGGATTACCAGCAATAGCTGCTTGATCCCACGCCACGCCCATAGATCTCAATAATTCTCTACGAACCATAGCTTCAACACTGAACCCGTTTGTGTTTTGGAGCAGCGTTCTAGTCATATCAACAAAACACCCATTTGTGTGTTCAGCTAAAAGTACGCTATCAAATGTAGGATCTGAGGCTGCTACGTTTACACCTTCTCCAACCCAATTAGAGGTAGAAATGGCTGTGGTCCTTGGAATTGAGATATTGCCAGTATTATTGGCTAGCACTATGGGATCAGCGGCCAAAACAGTAGAAAAAGGTGTTAAAGCCTCAATCATGTCTTGATATCTAAGATCTGTATATACTAGAGGTCCAGCAGAACCGCCGCCTGTACCTAAAACTCTTTCTGACCATTGATTAGTTACATCTTCTGGTACAAAAAAGCCTTTAGTTTCGCGGCCAATTTTTGCGGCATGCGCTCTTGAAGCTTCAAGCTCAAACTGTGCATCTTCCATTGGAATTAAACCAGCTTGTGCCTTAGCAGCTTTAACAATAGAAAAGCTTCTAGCTTCATTATTGCTTAAGCCAATCTCAGCAGTATCTAGAGGTTTATTTTCAATTTCTTGAAGTAACGCACCCCTAAAAGCATCTAAAGAAATACCTTTAGCAACTGCTTCATCAGCTAGATGCTTTTTTTCATGTCTTGATGCAAGAGCATATATTTCTGATATGTCTTTTTCTCGCTTTGCAACTGCTTCTGTAGTTGCAACTTTTATTTGCTCATCGACGTTGATAGATCTAACATCTTGAGTTTCTTCTTTTTTAATAACTTCGTCCATTTTTTTCTCCTTAATGGGTTGATTTTTTAATGATAAAGCTCTTCCTACACCTATTGTGCCATCTGCAGCCATACTGACTATAGATACCTCATGAGGAATAAATGAAGCCCTATAAGCTTCTTCTTCTTCCTCTTCGCCATATAGTGATTCACGCTCTAAGTTTGTGATGGTGTAACCAATAGAAACTTGGCTTCTAATGCCATCTAAAACGTCTTCAAATATTTCGGTAGCTAGTGCAGATTTACCAAATCGCACTGTTGAATAAAGCCGTCCCTGACTCTCATCTAACCTTGTATTTTCAATTACGCCTATTTGTTGTCGGCTATCATGATCGAGCAATAATGGCGCTCTATTATTCAGCCTATTAAGATTAACGTCCCCCATTCTGTGAGATAAGATTTCCAATCCATATTCTCGCATTACTGGTGATTCAGAAGAAACAGACATATTTATAGTTCTGCTTTCTACTTCGTCCCTCTCAAATTCCATTGGGAAGGCTGCTCTATGCTCTACAGCTTCTTCCTTTTTTGTTTCAACTCTAGAGTCACCTAAAGTTTCATTATTTTCTATAACTGTTTCTTCTGTTATTTCCTCTACTTCTTCTTCTTCGTAAGATTCAGCTTTTAAAAATTTAACAGTGTAGGAGTCATCATCTTCTGTGATTTCCTCAATATGTCTTTTAGTTGATTTATTATCTTCACTCATTGTTTTCCTCGTTGGTTGTAGTTTCTCCGTCTTGATCAAAAGGCACGCCCGTTTGAGCATTAAATTTTGTTCCATAAGGCTCATACGCTAAGTCAATATTCATTTTTTGCGCCAATCCTGCTTGAGCGTCTAATTCTGAAAAATGGCTGCTTAACTGTTTACCTGATTGATTAAGTACGTCCTGCATGGTTGCTAGTCCGTTGCTTATGTTCATTACGTTGGCTTGCGCCTCTTTAAGAGGATCTACAGAATGATAGCCTCTTGGATTAAATGTTATAGGCTCAGCCCATTTATTAAATCGGGCCATTGGTAGCGGTAAAGTTCCGGCTATTATGGCCATTTCTAACCATTTTTTATAAACCGGTATACAAAAGTGATTTATAATAAAAGATTGACTAGCTTTATAACCATCGCGCTCATCTAATAGCCCGACGCGGGCAGATGAATAACTAGTCTGCGTCAAATCATTAGAAAGTGACGCATAGGACACCCCTAAACCAGAGGCTATTGTTCTTAGCATTGCTTTATCAAATTCACCTACGCCCGTATTAGGATGATTCCAGTTAGCAAATTCTATATCTGTGCCTTGTGGCAGAAGATCTATTGTTGCTGGCTCAAAATTCATAGCCGGCATAGTTCCAGCTTCACCATCTAAATAAGATTCAGTTGTCATTGAATCGCCAACTGGTGTTTTAATAAAAGCCATTTTTGAAGCGGCAGCCTTACTTGCTACTAATTCTGATAATCTAAAGTCTTGTAACCATTTTACCGCTGTCATTGTTGAGGCTAATTTTTTTGGATAACCTCTAGTCTGTCCAAATCTATCAGGATCAAAGATGTGCAGCATATTTTCAGCTGGTATTCTGTTAGGTTGTCCTGAGCCATTATATGTATTTGTAGGTGCTACTGTACTGCTGTAAGGATCTGGATTTATCCAATAAGCTAGAGGCCTTTGAGTAAGGTTATCAATTTCAACCCCCATTTTAATAACGTTGTTATTAGGGAGCTGCTTATTTAAATTTGAGTCAATAAAATCTGGCTCTAAGAAAGATAGTTTAAGGCCATTAGGTGTATTAATATACTGACAAATAACCTCGCCATCCCTAGCCAATCCTTCAACTATCATATTATAGATATCAGGCATAGAATAAGTATTAGATACTTCTGGATTTTCGCACCACTTATACCAGTTGTACTCAATTAAATCATTATCGCTATCGTCTAAAGATCCGTCATCATTTCTGCTATGAACTTGAATTTTAAAACCTTGGCCATTTCCTACTACGCCCTGCTTAATAAGCTGAAAATATCTTTGAACAATAGGATTATTTCTAGCTAGATCTCTAGTTCTGTTTCTTAAAATGGTTAGATTTCCTGATAATTCTGCATCCGGCGAACTATCGCTAGATTTCCAATCATTAAAAAGCCTTCCTCCATTTGCTCCGGTAAAATTTCTAGAAGCATTAGCATCTTTTCTTTTTTTCTTTTTTATAAATCTATCCCAGAAGGCCATATTATATCCTTAAAATCCTGAGTTACCGGTAAAGTTAGCTCTTATAACTTGTCCAGTCTCTAAGCCTTGTTTAGCTCTGTTTTGGCGTGTTTCAGCAATAACTATACGTTCGTACTCATGTTTGGTTTCAATAAGCTCTAAAGGTGTTAGCTTTGTTAAGCTTCTTCCCGCAATGCTATAGCTTGCACTGTCATCTACAAACCTACCTTCTAATAAGGCTTTAATTTGCTCTAAGACTTTCTGAGCATGACTCCTAAGATCTTTTCCTGTGTTTTGCAGGTTAAAATCAGGCATTATTTCTAATTGACCTTCATAAACAATAAATCTTTCATTTGCAGCATTGCTAACAAAGCCTTGGCCCATGTATATAGTAGGCGCAACATCATCAGATAAGGCGGATGTATAATTAACCCTAAAATTACCAGAGTTATTAGTAGCCTGAATATCAAAATTATATTTGCCATCAGACGACCTAAAATAATAATCTAGCGTCCAAGTAGCAGCGGGAAATTGTGAAGATAAACTTCTTTCCCATCTCCAAGTAGTACCAGCATATACTATAGTAGGCTCTTTATTTGCGTATAGAACGCCTAAGTCTGAAATAGTCATTTCGGTTGAACTCCAATAGAAAAAAGGCGAATGAACGTACGGCCCTCAGAAGTAGTAATAGTGTTTTCTAAGTCGTAAAAATATCCGTTACGGCCTCCAGAAATAAAAACATCCGTAGTTGTTCCGCTTATAGTATTTGAAACAATAATTACATCTGTTGAAGAGGCTACCCAGTTTGAGCTTGTGATATCTTCACTAGCTCCAACCAGCGCGGCCCAATCTATAGAATAATCTAAGATTGCATTAGCGCTTTTAGTAGCGTCTACAGTCTGGAGGGCAACATTATACGGTGATCTAACCATATTAGCCTCCAAATTATGTAAGTGTTGCCATTCCTGCGCTTGCTATATCTACAGAAAACGTACTGTTACTACTCGAAACTGAGCCACCTCCTGTATCTAAATCAACGTATGCAACAAGATTATTTGAGACAGTTTGATTAAATAATATTAGCCACTTAGCCGTAATAGTTACTGAGCTACCATAAGTGATATTTGCAATGTCAATATTTATGGTTGACCCTGTAGCTGTTATAGACTGTCCAGTAATTGTTTGGCGAACATAATCAGCGTCTGCGCACTCGTTCGTAATATCAGTAAGGTTAGTTTGTGTTAATGCCGGTGTATAACCAGATGTGGCTAATACGGCAATAAGTGTATCTGAATCTAAATCATAAGAGCTGTTAGCTATTTGTAATTTAGAATTATCGTAAAATGTAAATGCTCCTGCGGCCATTGGAATCTCCTTTTAAGCTGCTTTTATTGTGACTTTGGTGTTTTTAATGGTTGTTAATTTCCTATTATCTGAAGCGATTAATCGTCCACCGCTTCCACCTCCGCCAATTTTAATTATTGGTATTTGTCCTGATAGCAATAATTGACCGCTGTTAGCTGGTATAATTGCATCTATTTTTAAGTCTACAGTTTGTCCTTGTAGATTTAATGTTCCAGCTCCCACCGGTATAATATCACCATCTTGAACGGTGACTGTTTGCCCTGTAAGAACTAAAGAACCCGCAGCAGGAAATAATTCTTCTCCTTCTACAAATTCAACTGTTTGGCCTGTTAAATTTAACGCGCCTGCATTTAGCGGTATAATATTACCACTAGATATATCTGGATCTTGACCAGATAAAATTAATGTTTCTTGAGCTGGATTACTAATTGATCCAGCTATAATTGTAGGAACTTGCCCAGTTAATGATAGGCTTGCAGCTCCTGCAGTAACTTCAACATCAACTTTAAACTCTGCTAGTTGACCAGTAAGCGCCAAGCTTCCCGTCAACACTTCTGTAACTGCTCCGCCTTTCTCTTCTACTGTTTGACCATCTAGGATTAAGCTAGCATTAGCTGGCTGAGATCTTACAGCAGCTATAATTGTAGGAGCTTGCCCTACTAATAATAAATTAGCGTTAGCTGGGCTAACATCTACCCCAGAAGCTAAGGTTACATCTTGTCCCGTTAAGACTAGCGCACCACTAAATACACCTATATTATCGCCATCTCTTACAGCTGGAGCTTGTCCAGCTAATGATAAAGTTGCATTACTTGGCGCTAATTGATTACCATGTATTAAGCTAGGAGCTTGCCCAGTTAATACCAAGCCTGCAGAAGCAGGATTGCTATTTGATCCCGCAAATACTTCTGCAGTTTGTCCTGTAAGGCTTAAAGCCCCGTTAGCTGGTTGACTAATACTACCAGCCGTTATTTCAACTACTTTACCGTCTAATATTAAAGCGTCTGGTGCAGGGCTAGCAGTCATACCCGCTGCAATAGATACAACCTGACCTGTTAAAGTTAAACTTCCTGTTCCGGCTTCTATCTCTACAGCTTGCCCTGCTGATACATCACTAAAGGGCAGCTCACTAAATGAAGTAAAGCCAAACATTTATTAACCCTCTAGGTTTTCTTCTTCTAGTTCTATGCGGGGATCTACCCAACCTTCTATGGCTTGCCAACCATCAACATCATTATAAGAATATTTGTACCCAAAATAATCTTCTGGTAGTTGTGCATTTTGATATACGTTTGAATTGCTAGTGTTTACATCACTTATGATGAGTTCAGGATTACCATTGCCATCATTTATAGTGGTTTTATCGCCTTCTCTTATTATTGCCTTAGTGTCATCAAACAGATAGATAGCAACGCCATCATTATCTGTTGAATCATTCCATGTTATTACCTGCATTGTATTCTCCTTATGATTTAATTAAAATTTTAGTAGATGAAAGCGCAGTTCCGCCCACTACTGAAATGGAATCGGGAGCAGTTTGTAAATCTCCCGTTGTATTGTTTACAAAATACTGCGTTGCTGTAGTTAAGCCTGTTTG
>TARA_R110002153_G_scaffold104022_1_pt1 | contig 20857 bp, 16 predicted proteins | sample TARA_R110002153 | Tara Oceans TARA_R110002153 (sample SAMEA4398193) | marine metagenome | biome: Polar Biome; feature: [SRF] surface water layer (ENVO:00010504); material: water (ENVO:00002006), including particulate matter (ENVO:01000060) such as... | depth 5 m
CAATTTTCAACATGGTTAAGTTCCTCGTGTTTAAGTTTGTTTGCAGCCGTTGCTGCGTTTTGATGTAGCTATTAAAAACCATTTGAATTGATTAAAAAATCTGCAAGGTGATACTTAGGTATGGAAAGTTATAACTTTATGGTTGTTATTTACTGTGTTAATGAATTAAGGATTTGAATTTAATGGGTTTTTATCATCTACTCCTGATTTTTAAAACGAAATCCCTAGGGGTGAAAAGGAGAGAAGTAGCCCAAACTTTATTGCTTATAAAACCTGAGCTAGGTATATGGAGTCAGTTTAGCTACATTTCCTAACCGGTGCGGTTTTATCAAAAAAGATTGATATCTCGGCTACAGTGACCCCGAATTTTTTCATATAAGAGCGATTCATCATGCGGTTTTTGTCCATTAGAAACATCCAGTCATCGACAAATAGGTCATATTCTGTGTCATCAACCGGCACGCGCAAGGTGTATTGCCAGTTAAAGGCAGTGCCCTGTGAGCCGCCTTTAGCTTGCCCGATAACATCTGCTGCTCCACCTGTAACACTGCCATCGTCGGCAATTTGTAAATCCCAGATACGGATTTGTTGTTCACCATCATTGTAATAGAAAGTTTCGTGTAATTGACCTTGATTGCCTTGCCAAGTACCCACTATATCTACGCAAAAGCGTCTAGTTAGTTTGTTTGAGTAGTCTTGTACTATGCCCCATGCAGTAACTTCTCCATCAAAATAGTGAGGTAAATCGAATTTAGGTGTGGTGTTCTCGTAGTCATCTAGCGAACTGCTACATGATAAAACAAAAGGGGTAATCAGCATCAAGAGCCAATATTTAATTATCGTCATTTGTTTAATCCTATGAGTTTGTTGCGCACTTTGGGATAACTGGCCTTTTCGTCTAACCAAATGCGTAAAAAGCTTGAGCCAAAATTTTTGTCAGTAATTTTGCCTATTGTTTTGCCATTAAAGAAAAATTCGCTGTGTTGGTTTTTACTAACATTTAGTAGAAGTGAATCGCCTTTTTTGATATTTGGGAATATCTCTGTCAGTAGGGGTATCCATGGGGTCCATGTTTCTTGATTAATGCCTAACTTTTGCCACTCATCTAAGGTTCTTGCAATTAAATCTTCTGAATCAATATCTCTTAAGTAATCGATTTTTAATGCTTGTGGAAATAGCTCCGCTTGGAACTCGCCTGTTTGGTTATATAAGCTGGCGTTGTAGATATCCCAAAACATCACTTGAAGTTTGGCTTCACCTACTTTTTTTAACTCAAAAAGTGGATTGGCCATGGCAACCCCTGAAAATTCTACAGTGTTTAATAAAACTAAAAGCCAAAAAATGTTGGATTTAGGAGATAGGTATTGCATGTTATTCCCAATCTCTAACGACTAATATTGTTTGTGAATGCAGGTTTGCTGATAACCAATTGCACAGTGCTGATGGTGCGCTCTAAAAAGCCGCCTTCGCAGTAACTAAAGTAATAACGCCACATATTCATAAAACGATCGTCGTAACCGTCTTTAGCCAAGGGTTCTTTATTTTCGAGTAGTTTGTGATGCCAATCTTTTAGTGTACGAGCGTAATCAAGTCCGATATCGTGAAGATCGCGGATCATCAAGTCTGTATGTTTTCTCAAATGTTGATTAATTAACAGCTGTGAAGGCAAGAAACCACCAGGAAAAATATGCTTCTGAATGAAGTCGACACTTTTACTGTAGCTGTCTAAACGGTGGTCGCTGATAGTGATCGCCTGCAATACCATCAAACCTTGGTCTTTTAACAGGCTCGAACATTTTTTAAAGAAAGTAGGTAGGTACTCTTTACCTACGGCTTCAATCATTTCAATAGACACTAACTTGTCATACTTTCCTTCGAGTAATCTGTAGTCTTCTTTCAACAGCGTGATCCTGTCTTGTAAACCTTCTTTATTGATTAAATTTTCAGTGTATTGATGTTGTTCTTCTGAAATGGTTGTGGTGGTGACTTTACAGCCATAATTTTTAGCTGCAAATATGGCTAAACCGCCCCAGCCAGTGCCTATTTCGATTAAATGGTCTTTAGGGACCAGTTGCAACTTGTCACAAATTGCCCGTAGTTTTGTGGTCTGAGCTTGAGCCAGAGTGCTGTCTTGTGATGGGTAGATAGCCGCAGAATACATCATGCTGTCATCAAGAAATCGACTATAGAGTTTGTTGCCTAAGTCGTAATGGGCAGCAATGTTTTTCTTTGAACCTGTTGTGGAGTTTTTGTTAGCAAGGTGGCTAATTTTACGAATCGGGAAAGATAACCACTGCATTTTGGCCTCCCAACTATCAAGCAAAGGTAAGTTGCGCGCGAAAACTCGAATGACGTTGGTTAAATTTGGAGTAGTCCATAGGCCTTCTGAAAATGTTTCGCCCGAGGCTATGCTGCCACCAAACAATAAACTTTGGTAAACGCTTAAACATTGGATATCAATTTCAGCATGTAAGTCAGAGTCTTTTTGGCCAAAGGTATCCACCAAAACGCCTTGTTCTTTAATCACCATCTGACCTTGTGGCAGGCTGGCAAACACTTTGAGCATAATGGTTCGGCACAGCTTGTGCTGCCACGATAAGCTTGAAGACTCAACTAATATTTGTTCTACGTTTGGCATAGTTATTTTTTACCTTGTACTGAGTGGGAATAAAAAGGCACGCCTTTTATAAATAATTTGAGGGCTTGCCAATAAATACCAAAGACGGTTTTTAACGTCATGCTAGGAATACTAAGCAATACGTTAAAAAGGCTTTTTGAGTTCAGTTCAACTCGTGACAAATTAAGACTAGCAACAAAATGTTTGACGTCTTTGTGGCAAGAAAGAGTGAGTTTTAGTGAGTCATCTGGTTGTGAAATTTTCCACTTATACTGCATATCCATTGGATTAAACGGTGATACATGTAAGGCTTTCGCAGAATCATCTTGTTTGGCTAAATCAACCAAATAACAATGCCTTTCATTCCAAGGTGTATTGCTCACTTCAGCTAATAAATGACTAAAAGTGCCATCATCTTGCTGTAAATAATAAAAATTGACTGGACTAAAGTACAAACCAAAAGTACGTGTTTGTCCAAGTAGATAAACGCTACCTGTGAGTGGCTCTTGTGCCAATTCTGACATTTTATGGAGTACTGATTGTTTTAAAGGTATTGCGGCATCACCTAAATAATCGCTGCGTTTAAAGCGTATTGGCGCCCATGATTTAGTTGAAAATCCTTTAACTTGGGTTTCAATTAAATCTATTTCATCAAGGTTTAACCAGAGTAAAAATATCTGGTAGCTAAAGGCATGTTTTTTAGGTACCAATCGACTGTGAAATACACTTCCTTTATATATAGCGCTTAACATTAGAGCTGCTCGCCAAATGACTTACACACATCTAAAGCACTGCGAACGCCATCTTCGTGGAAACCGTTGTACCAATATGCGCCGCAAAAATGCATCCCTTGTTTGCCTGATATTTCTGCCCATCTTGCTTGGGCTGCAATAGTCTGATGATTAAACTGTGGGTGCGCATATTGGTAGCTGCCGAGTATTTTTGCCGGATCAATATCTTTAGTGTTGTTTAAGGTCACGCAGAAGGTTGTTGCAGATTCTATATTTTGCAGAATGTTCATGTTGTAGGTTAATACTGCTGGAGCTTGAGATTCGCCTTCATGGCCTTTTATCAGATAATTCCAACTTGCCCAGGCCAGTTTTCTGACGGGTAAAACGCTGTCATCAGTATGCAGAACCACTTCATTTTTAGCATAAGGCATGTCCCCTAAAATTTCTGACTGGCTTGAGCTTGGTGTGGCAAGTAAGGCTAAGGCTTGGTTACTATGACAAGCAAAAATAACCTCATCGAACAGATACTCGGTTCCGTCTTGTAAAAGAACTAACTTCTGCTTATCGCTTTCTATTACTGATTTTACTGGGCTATTAAGCTTTATATTATTTTCAAAACCAGCAATAAGAGGTTTAATGTATGCTCTAGAACCACCAATAATGGAGCGCCACTGGGGCCTGTCTGTGATATTAAGTAGTCCATGATTATTGAAAAAACGCAGAAAAAATGTAAAAGGAAAGGCTTTGATATCCTCTAAACTAGTCGACCAAATGGCGGCACACATGGGCAAAATATAGTTGTAGGTGAAGTCGTCACTGAATTGATGTTGAATTAGAAACTCATGTAATGTTTTTTTGCCATAATCAGTTTTCTCAGTTGCTGCTTTTTTACATATTTTATTAAATTTCAGAATGTCTCTTACTATTCGCCAAAATTTTGGACGAAATACATTTCGCCTTTGAGCAAATAGGCTATTAAGTGTATTACCATTGTATTCTAGGTTTTGTGAAAGGTTTTTAACGCTAAAGCTCATTTCGGTAGCTTGAGATGGCACCCCAATTTTGTTCATTAATTTAATAAAGTTTGGATAGGTCCAATCATTAAAAACAATAAAGCCTGTGTCTATTGCATAGTGTTTGCCGCTCACTTCCACATCTTTAGTAGCGGTATGGCCACCAATATAGTTATTTGCTTCAAAAATAGTCAGGTTATGATGCTGGTGGAGTAGATGTCCACAAGTAAGCCCTGAAATTCCTGAACCTATTATTGCAATCTTTTTACCCATGTTTGTCCTGTAATTTATTCTGTAGTGGGTCAACGCATTTTGAATACGCTGCGCAATGACGACTTATTTTCTGATGATAATAGATACCTAAATTAGCAAACTAGAGATCACTTAATAGCTGAATTTTATTTTTTATTTTCGATCTAAAACTGATAATCAGAAGTATTAACAACCATTGAACACACAGAACACACAAAGTTAGCCTTTATATGAACTCTTATTTCGAGACCCCTTTATTTCCGCTGTCGGCACATTTATTGCCAGGTGGAAGAATGTTATTGAGAATATTCGAACCTAGATACGTGCGTATGGTGAAAGAAGCATGTGCGGCTGAAACGGGGTTTGGGATGTGTATGTTGAATGCTCAAGGAGACAAAGAGCAAAACCAGCATATTTACTCTATAGGCACTTACGTAAAGGTAATAGATTTTGATTTGTTGGATGATGGCTTCTTAGGCGTCATTGTTGAGGGACAAAAATGTTTTGAAATTATGTCTATAACCACCGAAACTGATGAGTTAAGGATAGGTAAATGTAATTGGTTAGCAGAATGGTCTACGCAGTCTACAGAGCAATCGATTGCGCCAATTGATGAAAGGTTAATGGATGTTTTTGATAAGTATCCAGAGCTACAAAGCTTATACCAAAATCCCAAATTTAATGATCCCATATGGGTGATTTATCGCTGGTTGGAATTATTACCAGTTGATGCTGAGAAAAAACAACAATTTTTGCAACAAAAAGACTGTGTGAAAGCTTTAGATTTTCTGACACAATTGGTTGAGTGATCCTTTAACCAATCAAACTAGTATTACTTACTATTGTCAATTTTTCGATGGTGTAAGCAAATGTTAGTTGGAATATCTCTGGAAACGAAGCAAATTAATTCCATTAAACCAATAGAATGCGCTGAAGAAATGTCTGGATATTTACGTATAGTAGCGAGTGATCGTTGTAAGCTGTCGTTTTCCAAGATCTTTAGTTACTTTGCACCCCGTTTACGTTCATATGCGCTAAAACAAATGGGTAACGAAGCCCTTGCAATGGAGCTAGTGCAAGACACTATGTCTAATGTATGGCAAAAATCTCACCTGTTTAACTCTGAAAAAGGCTCGCCTTCTACTTGGATTTTCACTATCGCAAGAAATCTTCGATTCGATATGCTCAGGAAGCAGAGAAATCGCAAGGAAGATGTGTGCTCAGATGACCTTTGGCCTATTTTGTGTGAACAAACGCCAGACGCAAATGAGGTATCTTTAGATCATCAAGTGACTATGGATGAGATTGGGGTATTACTTGATACCTTGCCTGAAAAACAAAAGTTGGTGATTGAAGCGATTTATATAGACGGTAAATCCCAGCAAGAAGTTGCGGACGAATTTGATATTCCACTAGGGACAGTAAAATCTAGAACCAGGCTCGCATTACAACGTTTAAAAGAGATGTTAAAAGACGATGATTAGTTTTCACCCCAAATACACAGATTTACAAGCATTTTCGGCAGGTAACTGTAATACCGCCATGGCTTTGATGATTTCTGCCCACCTTGATATGTGCCAACAATGTCATCATGACTGTATTGATATTCAATCTGAATTAGCAGCTGACTTATTTTCTTTGTCGACACCCACTGCTCCTTTAGATAGCCAATATCTTGCTATGATGTCAAATATTACAGATTTACCTGTTGCTAAGCCTATAGTTAATGAGGCCCTTAATACCTCGATTGAACTTGATGGTAAGTATTTTGAATTACCTAGAGTTTTAAGACGGCATGTTAAAAATACTGGTAATTGGTCACGCTTGCTCGGTAAAGTGTGGCAAGCGCCGGTGGAATTAGGCGATATTGGTAAAGCTAACTTTATCTATATGGAAAAGGGTGGTCGTGTACCAGAGCATACCCATAGAGGTTCTGAGATGACTTTAGTGGTTGATGGTCAATACAAAGATGGTATTGCAGAATATGACTGTGGTGATTTCACTATTATGAATAACCAACATAAACATTTACCTCACTCTGAGGCAGACGATGGTTGTTTAGTTTTTACTATTGTTGATCAACCGCTACATTTTACCGCGGGAATTGCTCGATTGTTAAATCCCTTTAGCCATTTATTTTTTAAGTAAAGTTATTTCAATCCAAAAAAAACGCGCTGAAAGCGCGTTTTTTTATGTTTTGAGCTTATTAACTAATAAAACTGCTTTCTGGATAATTCAGTTTAAGGGTTCTCATTGCATTGTTTTTTAAGTCATCTAGCTTAAGTTGATCGTAACATTCGACCATAATTTCTAGCGCTTCTTGCACATGGCTAGTATCCGGATAATGCTCAATCACAAACCTGCCACGATTAGCTGCTGCGACATAAGCATCGCGTCGCATATAATAACGGGCAATGGAAATTTCGTATTTCGCTAATCGACTTTTGATATGCAACATACGCTTTTGCGCATCTGCTGCATATTTACTATTTGGGTATTTCTCAATCAAACGCCTAAAATCGTTAAATGCTTGACGAGAGTTAGTAGGATCTCGGTCAGACCTGTCAATACCTACTAATTCTTGGAACAGGTTACTATCCACTTCCATATTAGTGAGACCACGCATATATATTGCGTAGTCAACATCTGAGTGGTTAGGATTGAGTCGAGTGAATCGGTCAATAGTGGCCAAAGCCTGATCTGTTTTACCCGTTTTATAATAACCGTATATAAGGTCTAATTGGACTTGATTTGACAAAGGTCCAAACGGATAACGTGAATCCAATGCACTTAAGGTTTCAGTTGCTGCGTTAAAGTTTCCAAGACGCATTTTTTCTTTTGCGTCGTCATATAGACTTTGGGCACTTCTGTTGCGTAGGACTAAATCGACATCTTCGTCCTCTGGGGCTGATGAACATCCAGCCACAACAACTAAAACACTGCTTAATATAATATTTCTAAGGTTGATTTTACTGATCATATGCTCTTATTTACTCTCATTTCTAATTCGATTGATGATGCATGATTCATTAGGGGTAAAAATCCGTTAGAATAGTGTTTTACCAAATCGATAACTGCAGCGCATTCTACCCTAGCAAATTGGGCTATGCACATATAAATCGTTACGAAACACTTTCAGGATGTTTAATGCATGTCTACCGCACATGAAAAAATACAATTACAGGCAAATGTGCCTGAAAACTTATTTGGCAAACGATTGGATCAAGCTTTGGCCGAAATGTTCCCTGATTATTCAAGATCACGCATAAAAGAATGGATTTTGGCTGATTATGTCAAAGTAGATGGGCAAATTTTAAACAGACCTAGAGAAAAGCTGCTAGGTGAAGAGCTTATTGAGATTGATGCTCAAATTGAAATGCAAGTTCAACATAAAGGCCAAGATATTGATTTAAACATTGTGTTTGAAGATGAACATATCTTGGTGATTAACAAACCCATGAATTTAGTGGTGCATCCTGGAGCTGGCAACAGCGACGGTACTGTTTTGAATGCTTTACTCAATCATGCACCGGAAATTGTTAACGTACCACGTGCTGGCATAGTGCATAGACTGGATAAAGATACGACTGGCTTAATGGTGGTAGCGAAAACAATTCCTGCACAAACCCATTTAGTCGAACAACTGCAGGCCAGAGAAATTAGCAGAGAATATGAGGCCGTGGTTGTAGGTACTATGGTAGCGGGTGGCACTGTTGATGAACCTATTGGCCGTCATCCTACCAAACGCACTAGTATGGCCGTGCGTGAGTCAGGCAAACCTGCCATGACTCATTATCGGGTAAAAGAAAAGTTTCGTGCTCACACCTATATTAGATTAAAGCTGGAATCTGGGCGTACTCATCAAATTCGCGTACATATGTCGCATCTGCGTTATCCATTAGTGGGTGATCAGGCTTATGGCGGGCGCCCAAGACCACCAAAAGCTTGTAATGAAAATATGGTGAACATGTTAAGAATGTTCCGTCGCCAAGCTTTACATGCTATCCAACTTGAATTAACTCACCCTGTGACGGGAGAATGGTTAAGTTGGCAGGCGCCTCTACCGAAAGATTTTGTGGAACTTTTAGAAGTATTGAGAGAAGACAAATCTGAGCACGGCAGCGGAGAAGTGTAAACTTGCTGCAGCAGAATTATATTCAAGCTGCTTGGCCAGCACCTAAAAATGTCAAAGCCTTTACTAGTTGCAGAAGTGGAGGTTTTAGTCAGTCACCCTACGATTCGTTTAATCTGGCACAACATGTTGGCGACGATCAAGATCTAGTTAATAAAAATCGTCAACTGTTGCCTAATTATCAGAACTTTACCTGGCTAAATCAAACCCATAGTAATATCTGTGTAGATTTAGGACAGAACGGAAAAGTTACGGATGGGGCACTTCAAGGTGATGCTTGTTTTTCTTCTATAAAAAATCAAGTTTGTGCTGTCATGACGGCAGATTGTTTGCCGATTTTGTTTTGCGATCAGCAAGGTACTTGTGTTGCGGCAGTGCATGCTGGTTGGCGTGGATTAGCGAACGGCGTGATAGAAAATACCGTGTCGAATATGCCGGTTAATTCAAAGTCGCTTATGGCTTGGATGGGGCCGGCTATTAGCCAAAGACATTTTGAAGTCGGAAAAGAGATAAAAGAAACCTTTATTGATTACCCACAAGCTTTTAGTCGCAATAACAAAATGCCTGAAAACAAATATTTTGCTGACCTGTATGCCATAGCTAAGCAAAAAATGATGGCGTTAGGGATCCCCCAGGTTTTTGGTGGCGAATATTGTACTTATCAACAGTCTGAGTTGTTTTTCTCCCATCGCCGAGCCACACATCAATCCTCGTCAGAGGCAAATCATATAGCCACAACGGGCAGAATAGTCAGCGCTATTTATCTTGTTTGATATTTATCAGTTAAATTTGATCTTCATCACTAATTTTCATTAGTCATCGGTTATTAATACATTAATCTTTGGTTTATATATGGGGTTTAGTTTGCTTGTGAGTATATCCATACTAAATGTAATGTCTTTCTTCAGCGGACTTGATTAGTACGTAAATTGTACCCATAACCAAACTATCAAAACCTCAGTGGAGTAATTTTATGCGCTTAGATAGTTTTACCAGTAAATTTCAGACGGCTCTGTCCGAGGCCCAATCTTTGGCATTGGGACGTGACCACCAATACATAGAACCAGTACATGTAATGACAGCCTTGCTTAACCAGCAAGGCGGCTCAGTTCGCCCGTTATTTGATAATGCCAATATCAACGTTAATAGTTTACGTTCTGCCTTGTCAAACGCTGTGGATAAACTGCCTCGCGTTGAAGGGACTGGTGGAGATGTGCAACTGGGGAAAAGTACCGTTGTATTGCTTAATTTATGCGACAAAATTGCACAAAAGCGCAAAGATGATTACATCACTTCAGAAATATTTGTTTTGGCAGCTTTACAAGATAAAGGCAGTTTAGGAGAGCTACTTAAGCTATCCGGTGCTAATCAAGAAAATATTGAAAAAGCCATTGAGAAAATGCGTGGTGGTCAAAAAGTCACAGATCCTAATGCTGAAGATGTGCGTCAAGCACTCGACAAATTCACAACCGACTTAACGGAGCGAGCCGAGCAAGGAAAGTTAGATCCTGTTATTGGTAGAGACGATGAAATACGTCGTACTATTCAAGTATTACAGCGTCGCACTAAAAATAACCCAGTACTTATTGGTGAGCCAGGCGTAGGTAAAACGGCTATTGCTGAAGGCTTAGCTCAGCGCATTATAAACGGTGAAGTGCCAGAAGGATTAAAAAACAAGCGTGTGTTGTCCCTTGATATGGGATCTCTGATTGCGGGTGCAAAATTTCGTGGTGAGTTTGAAGAACGTTTAAAAGCAGTACTAAATGAATTGAGTAAAGAAGAAGGTCGAGTCATCTTATTCATAGATGAATTGCACACTATGGTTGGTGCTGGCAAAGGTGAGGGGGCTATGGATGCAGGCAACATGCTTAAGCCGGCCTTGGCTAGAGGGGAGTTACATTGTGTAGGTGCGACCACCTTAAATGAATATCGCCAATATATTGAGAAAGATGCAGCATTGGAGCGTCGCTTTCAAAAAGTATTAGTAGAAGAACCTAGTGTGGAAGATACCATTGCCATATTACGGGGTTTAAAAGAACGCTATGAATTACATCACTCAGTTGAGATCACCGATCCGGCAATTGTAGCCGCGGCATCTTTATCTCACAGATATATTAGTGACAGGCAACTACCTGATAAAGCTATTGATCTTATTGACGAAGCGGCATCGAGTATTCGATTGCAAATGGACTCAAAACCTGAAGATATGGATAAGCTTGAACGGCGGATCATTCAGCTTAAACTCGAAGAGCAAGCTCTCGCTAAAGAAAAAGATGAGGCGAGTCACAAACGTTTGGAAATCATCGAATTAGAGCGTGAACAAGCTGAATATAAATTTTCAGAGTTTGAGAAAATCTGGGTCGCAGAAAAGCAAGCTATGCAGGGTACACAGACAATTCGTTCTGAACTCGAACAAGCTAAATTAGATTTGGAAATTGCCCGAAGAGCCTCTGATTTAAGCCGCATGTCTGAATTACAATATGGCAGAATTCCTGAACTTGAGGCTAAACTAGAATTAGCTACTGAGTCTGAAACTCAAGAAACTACCTTGCTGAAAAATAAGGTGACCGAGAGTGAGATTGCTGATGTTCTGTCTCGCTGGACAGGTATACCTGTATCCAAAATGCTTGAAGGCGAAAAAGCGAAATTATTATCAATGGAAAAGGCTTTGCATAAGCGTGTAGTCGGGCAGAGTGAAGCGGTCACTGCAGTATCCAATGCTATTCGTCGCTCACGAGCTGGTCTATCAGATCCTAACCGTCCTATTGGTTCTTTTTTATTTTTAGGTCCAACAGGTGTCGGTAAAACAGAGCTTTGCAAAACCTTGGCTGGATTCTTGTTTGATACTGAAGATGCCATGATCCGTATCGATATGTCGGAATTTATGGAAAAACACTCAGTGGCTCGTATGGTTGGAGCGCCTCCTGGGTATGTGGGTTATGAAGAAGGTGGGTATTTAACCGAAGCTGTTAGACGTAAACCTTATTCAGTCATTTTACTCGATGAGGTTGAAAAAGCTCATCCAGACGTTTTTAATGTTTTACTGCAGGTTCTCGATGACGGCAGGTTAACTGATGGTCAAGGTCGCACTGTCGACTTCAAGAATACAGTGATCATTATGACCTCAAACCTTGGTTCAGATATTATCCAAGAGGTCAGCGGTGAAAGTAATTATCAACAAATGAAAAGTTTAGTGATGACAGCTGTCAATGACCATTTCAGACCAGAATTTCTTAATCGAGTGGATGATATTGTTGTTTTCCATCCTCTTGGTAAAGAACAGATCACTGCTATAGCTAAGATACAGCTAAGATCTTTGAAAGAACGCTTGGCAGACAAAGGTTATAAATTGGAATTGAGTCCTGCAGCCTTGGAAAAAATCGCAGATGCAGGTTTTGATCCTGTTTACGGTGCAAGACCCTTAAAACGGGCTATTCAAACAGAAATTGAAAACCCATTAGCTCAAAAAATCCTATCTGGGGATCTGGCAAAAGATGGAACAATAAAGATTGATCTGAATAACGATGTGCTGACTATTCAATAAAAAACACTTTTAAAGTTTCACTTCAATTAATATTGGATAATGATCTGAAGGTAAGCGACCGTTTAACGAGTCGCTTACCACTCCAAGTCTCTTTACTTAGAATTCGTGGCTAACAAAATATAATCAATAGGATATTGGGCATTGATATCAAAAGCTGTAAAAGTGAATGCTAGCCTTTAGTTACCCACTATTTACCCCGAGATCTGGTTATTTAATTACTTGTTCAAGTGTGTGCGTGGCTTGCGGCGCAACTTCTTGCCCCTGAGTCACGGCTGTTTCCACACATAACATCGTCAGGTAGCTGTCATCTGCCATATCGTCCATGCTGCAGGACTTCTCTTGCCAAGGGTTCCATACCACTATACTGTCATGACCTGAAGATAGTATCCTGGTTTTAATCTGCTTATCGATGATGCTGAGGGTTTTAGGCTGCTCAATATGTACTCTGTCTGTTTCTTCGCTGAAGTAATATGGCTGCGGGGTATCAAACATTTGCAGACTACGAGTTTTATCAGAATATTGCTTAGTCAAACCTAATAATTCGCAGTGTTTGATATCCGCAATGGCAAAATAACTATGTAATGCGCAATTAAAAGTGAAAGGTGTATTGCCAAGGTTAGAGGTAAGTAATTGTATTCTTAGCTGCTGTCCAACATGTACCACTAAGGTCAGTTGTGCGTCGCCTTCAAATCCTTCACCTACAGTTGTTTGCGGTTTAAGGCTAATGGTGGTGCCTGTATCTGATTCATCGGTATTGAGGATATCCCAGTTTTGTGCACGCACGTAGCCGTGAGCTGGTAAGTCAGTATTGCCTGAATGGCCGCCAAACCAAGGCCAGCAGATAGGTATGCCTCCTCGAATTGGCTTTTTTCCATCGAATAAAGCGTTTTGACTTACCCATAAGCGTTCTCTACCATCATATTTTGGCTTGAAGCTCAAAATATGCCCTCCAAATAAAGATATTTCAGCGCTGGCAAAGGCATTATCAATGTGCAATAGCTGGATATTATCTCGTGTAATAATCTTTGTTGAATCAGTTAGTAACATGTGAACTCTTAATAAGGGCGATAGAGGCGATAGATCAAAAAAAGGCGACTTAGATAGTCGCCTTTTTAACATATTTTAGTAGTCAAATTACATCTCTAATGAATGTAAATTAGTTAAAATATTTATTTGCTGATGTGGGCAACCAAATCTAATACTTTATTTGAGTAACCGATTTCGTTGTCGTACCAAGAAACCAGTTTCACAAATGTATCAGTTAAGGCGATACCGGCTGTGGCATCAAATATTGAAGTGCGAACATCACCAATAAAGTCTTGTGAAACTACTGCATCTTCGGTGTAACCCATTATGCCTTTCATATCACCTTCTGAAGCGGCTTTCATGGCTGCACAAATTTCTGCATAGCTAGCAGGTTTCGCTAGATTAACCGTCAAATCAACTACTGATACGTCAGCAGTGGGTACGCGGAATGCCATGCCCGTTAACTTACCGTTTAATGCTGGGATAACTTTACCTACCGCTTTAGCGGCACCCGTTGAAGATGGGATGATGTTCTGAGAAGCACCACGGCCACCGCGCCAATCTTTAGAAGATGGGCTATCAACTGTTTTTTGCGTTGCAGTGGTGGCATGTACTGTTGTCATCAAACCATCAACAATACCGAAGTTATCGTTAAGTACTTTTGCTAAAGGCGCTAAGCAGTTAGTGGTACATGATGCATTGGATACTATATCTTGACCAGCATACTCATTATGGTTAACACCCATAACAAACATAGGCGTTGCATCTTTAGATGGAGCAGAAAGTACCACTTTCTTAGCGCCAGCTTCAATATGTTTACGTGCTGTTTCGTCAGTCAAAAATAAACCAGTAGATTCAACCACTACATCTGCACCAATTGTATCCCAAGCTAAATCTGCTGGATTACGTTCGGCAGTCACTCGTATGGTTTTACCATTAACTATTAGTTGACCGTCAGTGACTTCAACCGTACCGTTAAATTTACCGTGGGTAGAGTCATACTTGAGCATGTACGCCATGTAATCTGCATCTAATAGGTCGTTAATACCGACTACTTCAATGTCGTTACGTTCACATGCTGCACGGAATACAAATCGACCTATTCGGCCGAAGCCATTGATACCTACTTTAATTGTCATGTCTTAATCCCCTATGCTTTTTTTAAACCAATTATTCAAATAAGTTTATTACGAAAGGTGATAACACCCTTCTGAAATATAATTACAAAATTATGGACTAAATAGCCGAATAAGGCAAAATATTCACGGAAATATGTTATTTAATTACAATATGGTCATTGCAAACGTATTCATAGTCACCAATTAATGGTTTTCGCTGATAATGAATTCTAGGATAATAAGCGCTAGCAAGGCGATATACTCTTGTTAAATATTACTCCTTATTTAAAGATAAACGTAAAAGGTCATTGGGCCCTAGTCAAATAGCACAGCACAGGAATTAAATTTTAATGACATCTTCGTTACTCGAGCAGTTAGTGGAATATCGTGGTATTGAGTCTAACTACAATGACGCTTGGGGCCACCCAACAACCATTGATCCTGCAACAAAAAGTAAATTGTTGGCAGCAATGGGTTATCAGGTTAATGATCCCGATTTGTTACTGCAACAAGTTCAGGATAAGAGTACTAAGACTTGGTTGTCGGTGTTAAATCCTGTGCAGGTTTTACGTATTGAAGAACAAGCGCAAATTACGGTTCGTCTTCCCATTGAGCTTGTGACAGATGAGTATGTAGCTAAGATTGATACTGAGCTAGGAGAAGTACTAGAGCATCGTTTTGTACCTATAGATGGCCAATTGATTAATGTAGTGCATATTGAAGATATTGAGTTTCAAGAATATCTCATCGATATTCCCCTTGCGTTGCCTTTGGGATATCACACTTTATCTTTAGTGATAGATGACGATGTGTTGGGCAGTATGCGGCTGATTATCGCGCCTACTTCTTGCTTCAACCCTAAGGCACTGACTGAAGGTCAAAAAGTGTGGGGATTAAGTGTCCAGCTGTATTGTTTACGTAGTGACAATAATTGGGGAGTAGGGGATTTTACAGACTTATCATTTCTCATCGAAAAGTTGGCCAAACAAGGGGCGCAATTTGTTGGACTTAATCCTATCCATGCTCTGTACCCAGCCAATGCCAATTCCTGTAGTCCATATGGACCATCGTCTCGTCGCTGGTTAAACTTTATTTATATCGATGTCACTGCCCTTGATGGTTATCAACAAGCAAGCACCCAAGCTGTGGTCAAAGATGTCGAGTTTCAGCAAAAATTACAGCGGGCTAGGGCCTCAGATTTAGTCGATTATGAGCTTGTGACTGAATTAAAGTTACAAGCGTTAGAAGAAGTTTTTGAATATCAAAATAGCCAATATCTAACTAAAAATACTAAATTGAACAAAGCTTTTAAGACCTTTGTCGCTGAAGGTGGTGATAGTTTGCAGACTTTGGCGGTATATGATGCATTGCAAGAGAGCTTAGCCGCACAAGGAAAAGACTCTTGGGGTTGGCCTGTGTTTCCGCCGGAATTATCAGACTTTCATAATCCGGCAGTCAAAATATTTACGAAAAAACATGCCAAACGAGTGAAGTTTTTCTTATGGCTGCAATGGCATGCAGCGTTACAGCTTGAATTGGCGAATCAAGTCGCACAAAATAATGAGATGTTAATTGGTTTGTACCGCGACCTTGCCGTCGGAGTCAGTGAAGGTAGTGCAGAAATTTGGGGCAATAAAGACTTATATTGTACTGACGCAAGTGTAGGCGCACCCCCAGATATTTTAGGGCCGTTAGGGCAAAATTGGGGATTGCCTCCTATGGATCCTGAAAAACTTTATGAACAACAATATCAACCTATTATTGAATTGTTCGATGCCAATATGCGAGCCACTGGTGCGCTGCGTATTGATCATGTCATGGCGTTATTGAGATTGTGGTGGGTGGCAAAGGGTGACGATGCCAAAGAAGGTGGCTACGTATATTATCCGGTAGATGATTTATTGGCCATTTTGGCTTTGGAAAGTCATAGGCATCAAAGTTTGGTCATTGGTGAAGACTTAGGTACTGTACCCGATGAGATCAGAATTAAATTAGCAGACAATGGTGTGTATTCTTATCGGGTGTTCTTTTTTGAACAGGCAAAAGATGGTGGATTTTTCTCACCAGCCCATTACCCTGAACAATCTATGTCTACCCTTACCACTCACGACATGCCTACTTTGACTGGTTATTGGCATTGCGATGATTTGGCTTTAGGTAAAGAATTAGGGGTATATCCTACTGAAGAAATTTTAAGTACTTTATATACCAGTAGACATGAGAATAAGCAGGCCATTTTAGATACTTTACATGGTCATCATTCGGTTAATGACGAAGTTGGCCGTGATGTGCATAATGTGGCTATGAGCAAAGCGTTAAATTTTGGCATGCAGCTGCATATGGCTGGTGGTTCAAGTGCATTGCTCAGTTTACAATTAGAAGATTGGTTAGAAATGGATAAACCAGTTAATATTCCAGGTACGTTTAATGAATACCCCAATTGGCGACGCAAATTAACGCGCAATTTACAGGATATTTTTGATGACAATTCATTAAATCATCTTGCGGCTAATTTAACAGAGGCACGAAAACACGCCTCGAAGTAAAATAGACAGTGGCTCACTTATTCAGTGAGCCCCCCCTACTAAGGCGAAAAAATGCAGCTCGAACAAACACTAAAACAAGCTAAATGTACTTTTCCTTTTGCTCATCTGGGCGCGCAATTTCAGCCCTCAAACTCTATTCTCACTGTTACAACTTGGTTGCCAAATGCTGATAAAGTCAAAGTAATTGACTTAGCATCGGGAAAGCCAATTGGCAGTTTAAAAAAAGTAGCTGGCAGTCATTTATTTCGCGGTGAGTTTAAAGTTAAACAAGCACCGCTAGTTTATGCCTTTGAAGTGGGCAATAAACAGGGGCAATATCAGGTTATTGACCCTTATCAGTTTCAAGATCAGGCTTATCACGCGGTGCATTTTATTGATCACAGTGCGCAAAATGTTTATCAACAACTCGGTGCACAACTGGTTGATCTCGATCTGGGTTTAGATGCACCTATTCAAGCTACACGTTTTGCAGTGTTTGCCCCCAATGCCAGTGCCGTTTCCTTAATTGGTGAGTTTAATTACTGGGATGGTTCGTGTTTACCCATGCAAAAAACCGATATAGGTTATTGGGTATTGGTTGTACCTGGTATTGAAGCTGGGGCTAAATACAAATACCAAATTAAAGATGCGGCAGGTAATGAGTTACCTCACAAGGCAGACCCTGTGGGCTTCTACGCTGAGCAATATCCTTCACACACTTCTGTGGTGTACGATCACGAACAATATCAATGGCAAGATAAAACCTGGCTTAAAAAAGCCAATAAAGATAAATACCATCAGCCCATGAGTATTTATGAATTGCACTTAGGCTCATGGAAACGCCCAAGTCATGAATCAGGTGACAGGTACTTAAGTTACCGAGAGTTAGCCGAGAGTTTAATTCCATATATTAAAGACATGGGTTACACCCATATTGAACTGTTACCTGTTTCTGAATTTCCTTTTGATGGCTCCTGGGGTTATCAGCCAGTGGGATTGTTTGCACCTACTAGTCGTTTTGGTTCGCCAGATGATTTTAAGTTTTTTGTCGATCAGTGTCATCAGAATGATATAGCCGTCATCATTGACTGGGTGCCTGCGCATTTCCCAGAAGACGGCCATGGTTTGGCTAGGTTTGACGGCACTCACGTATACGAATACGAGGATCCACGCAAAGGTTGGCATCCAGATTGGAACTCGTGCATTTACGATTTCGGCAAGGATACTGTGCGACAGTTTTTGGTCGCCAATGCGTTATTCTGGGTCGATAAATACCATATTGATGGTTTACGAGTCGATGCTGTGGCATCCATGTTGTATTTGGATTATTCCCGAGAAGAAGGCGAGTGGATCCCTAATGTAGATGGCGGTAATCACAATTACGAAGCTATAAGTTTGCTGCAATGGATGAACACAGAAGTATACCAAAAATTCCCCTATGCAATGACAATAGCTGAAGAGTCTACTTCGTTTCCTAAAGTTTCGCGTCCCGTGTCTGAAGGTGGTTTGGGTTTTGGCTTTAAATGGAACATGGGTTGGATGCACGACTCGTTGCATTATATTGCTAAAGATCCGTCTTATCGTCGTTATCACCATAATGAAATTACCTTTTCTATGGTATATGCCTTTGACGAAAATTTTGTGTTGCCTATTTCCCATGACGAAGTGGTGCACGGCAAAGGTTCGTTGCTCCGCAAAATGCCTGGGGATGAATGGCAACAAGCTGCTAACCTTAGGGCTTATGCTGGTTTTATGTATGCCCACCCGGGTAAAAAACTTAATTTTATGGGTAATGAAATTGGTCAAGCGGCAGAATGGAATCATGACAGCTCGATTAATTGGCATTTGCTTGAGTACCCAAAACATCAAGGTATCCAAAACCTATTTCGTGACCTAAATAAGGCATATAGCAAATATCCGGCGTTGTATGAATTAGATCACAGCCATGAAGGTTTTGAATGGATTGACCATGGTAATGCCGAACAAAGTATTTTGTCGGTGTTGCGCAAGTCCAGTGGTACAAAACAGAAGATTTATGTGCTGATTAATTTTACACCTGTGCCTTATGAAAACTTCAAGTTAGGGGTACAGGATGAAGGTGCTTATCAGCTGATTTTGAACTCAGACGATAAAAAATATTGGGGGAGCGGCTACAAAACCAATAAAAAGATGCTGGCAGTCTCAGAGCCTTGGAACGAGCAGCCATATTCTGTCACCGTTAATCTGCCTCCATTGGCAAGTTTATTTATTTTATTTAAAGGCTGAAAGATGTCCAATTTTCAAGTTTCAGCAGGGCAACCGCATCCTCTAGGTGCCACTATGGGGGACAATACATGTAATTTTGCGGTGCATTGTCCTAGTGCCGATGGTGTTGAATTATGTTTATTTGATAAAAACACAGAAGAACAATTGGCAGTCATTTTGATGCCAGCAAAAACAGGAAAAATTTGGCATTGCCAGCTTGATAATATTCAGGCTGGGCAGTTGTATGGGTACAGAGTGATTGGAGAAAACCATGCTCATATGGGGCTGAAATTTGATCACCAAAAGTTACTTATCGATCCCTATGCAAAAGCGTTGAGTAGGCCCGCTGTGTGGAATAAAACACAGTACCAAGGTGATAGCCAATTTATGATCCCTAAGGGCATAGTTCAAAATCCTAAATCTAATATACAACAAAGCGAAAAACCGCAAACGCCTCTTGATCAAACTGTCATTTACGAAGCCCATGTTAAAGGCTTAACGCAACTGCATCCTGATGTACCGGAACAATACAAAGGCAAATTTTTAGGTGTTTGCCAACCAGCCATTGTGAACCATTTAAAAGCTTTAGGTATCAGCGCTATTCAGCTAATGCCTGTGGCTGCCTTTATGCCAGAACCTTATATTACCAATAAAGGACTGACAAATTATTGGGGTTACAATCCGATTAATTACTTTTGTCCCGATCCTAGATATGTAGTTGACGATGCAGTAACTGAATTTAAAACTATGGTAAATACTTTACATAAAGCGGGTATTGAAGTTATTTTGGACGTGGTATTTAATCATACCGCGGAAGGAGGAAGTGACGGTCAAACTCTATCATTTAAGGGCTTTGATAATTCTTCCTGTTATTTGTTTGATCGCAATGAATATGGTGCAGTTGATTATAATAAATATGTAAATAATTCCGGCTGTGGCAACAGTGTCAATACTGCTTTTCCTTATGTGCTGAAAATGGTCATGGATGCATTGCGTTATTGGACAACAGAAATGGGCGTGGATGGTTTTCGTTTTGACCTAGCAGCCAGTTTAGGTCGTGACCCTTATGAGTTTTCTTCATTGTCTGGATTTTTCCGAACTATTCGTCAAGATCCCGTGTTGATCAAGACCAAATTAATTGCTGAACCTTGGGACATAGGTCATGGTGGTTATCGACTTGGGCAATTTCCATCAAATTGGTTAGAGTGCAATGATAAATATCGAGACACTGTACGCGCATATTGGCGCGGCGATAAAGGTCTTGTCAGTGATTTTGCGACTCGGTTATTAGGTTCACGTGATGTGTTCCCTAAAGAGGATCGTTCTATTCTCACTTCAGTCAATAATATCAGTTATCACGACGGTTTTACCTTGCACGATCTTGTCAGTTACGCTGAAAAGCATAACGAAGCGAATGGTGAACAAAACCGCGATGGTCATGGGCATAATTTGTCGGCGAATTACGGTGTTGAAGGCGTGACCACAGATGCAAAAATACTCGCCATGCGAGAACGCCAAAAACGCAATCTTTTTGCCACTTTAATGTTGTCCCAAGGGATCCCACATGTGCTTGGTGGCGATGAGCTCAGCCGTACTCAACAGGGCAACAACAATGCTTATTGTCAAGATAATGAAATAAACTGGCTTGATTGGAC
>TARA_R110002153_G_scaffold58924_1_pt1 | contig 20825 bp, 26 predicted proteins | sample TARA_R110002153 | Tara Oceans TARA_R110002153 (sample SAMEA4398193) | marine metagenome | biome: Polar Biome; feature: [SRF] surface water layer (ENVO:00010504); material: water (ENVO:00002006), including particulate matter (ENVO:01000060) such as... | depth 5 m
AAGATATCCTGATGCCCACCCTAAATAAAAGAAAGCTAAAATTGTATCTTGTGAGGTATCATACTCAATGCCATAAGGTCTTACATCAGAACTACTTGTAGCTGTGATGCTGACAGTTGTTGTTGTACCTAAAGATAAACCACCTGAACCTGATATAGCTATAGGAGTTACTTTAGCATTTTGATTGGAATTTTCTCTTGTGCAATAAGCAAGGTGAGCATATCCACCACCAGTTGCAACTTTAACTTCTTGTCCTGCTACTAAGTTAGAATATAAAATAGTAGGCGTATTCCATGTAATACCCGCTGTTAATGAACCCCATGTGCCTGACTCAACGCACGGATAATCATTTGTTGTATCTTTACGACCACGCACATAATAACCTGAAGTTGCTTCATAAGCTATTGAATTTGAATAATAGGAATATCCAGTTCCATTTTGTTTTGTTACTGTTGATATTGTAGGACTTGTATTGAATGTAGTTGTTTCAACTACCTGTGTAACAGTACCTGCACTATTTAAAATTACAGGTTTACCTGCTGTTATTGATGCTGTCGCTGTAAAAGATTTGTCTATGCCTTCGTCTGATAAGTAGGCTTTAGAAGCAGGGTAATCAACCCAAACACTACTAGGTGAAGTAAGGCTAACTAAATTGCCAGAATTAGAACTAGCTAATACTGTAGTTCTTGTAAGAGTGTTGGCATTATACGTTCCTAAACCTATTTCAAATGCATCATTCGCATCTTGAATAGCGTAATAAGTAGTAGAGTTATTTCCTAGTGTTGAAAAGGCTTGAAATCCATTAGGCGGTGAATTAGCAAGGGTTATAGTTCCTGTACCAGTCGTGGTGCTGGTGTCTTTTATGCGGTCTTTTACAACTAAAACCATATGCCACCTCCTACGATCTTGATACTAGTAATTGAGTTGAGGCTATCGCTGTTCCTGCTACAACGGAAGGACTGCCTGCGGTAGTAGAAAGAGTGCCATCAGTCTGTACATAATAAATTTGAGCAGGTGTTAAGCTAGATTGATTAGCATCAACGCCAGATATAGTTGTTACCTTTACATCATTTCCTGTTGAAACTGTCTCTTGTGCTATGCCTATGTAGTTTTCTGCGGTGAGGTTTGTTACACTATTATCATATGCAGAAGCATAAATTCCTCCTCTATTATCATTAACACTAGTATTTCCTAACCAAAAATTTTGTGCGGCATTACCTGTTTCAGTAATAATGGCTGTTGTCCATGTGTAACTATTTCTATCTAGAGCAATCGGTGAACCCCATGTTATTGCACCTGATGAATAAGTACCGATAATAATTTGAGGATAATCATTTGAACTAGTTTTAGTGATTACAGTTAAATAATTTTTACTTACTTTATTGTATGTTAAATGTTGATATTGGTGAAGATAAGTGTTTGCAAGAATACTAACAATCGCACCATTTGTTATTGTCGTACCTGAATAACTTAAAACAGTTGATTTTAAGGTAGTATTATCTCCATTACCAAATACACAAATTGTACCCTTGCTATCAGCTTCACCTTCAGCTCCATTGATGTGATAACATGCTGAGCTTTCTAAAACTTTAGCAGTTCCATAAGTAAAAGAATCTCCACTTACAGTGTAAGCCATCGCTGTTGGATAATCACTATTGCCTTCATCCCTATAAAAAATAGTACCTCTATTGTTGGTATTATCATAAACCATATTACCAAATTGCATTCTTCCTGAAGCAGAACCAAAGGCATAATTACCACTAATTCCACCATTAGTTAAAGTTGTTCCACTTGAATTTGTAACAGTCGACATTGCTGATTCAGGTTTTCCAAACCATACATACGCTTTGTCGTTTGTTGTATCATATCCAATGTCTATACACTCAATATCTGAAGTGTTTGTATAAATTTCAGTAGAACCATTATTTGTTATTGTAGTTCCACTGTAACTTATGCCAAACGTAACAGATCGACCAACAGAGTTTTTTTGTGCAGAAATTATAAATCCACCTGCACTGCTATTATAATCAGGATTATAAACAATGCCAGCATGTCTAAAATTATACGTTGCAGATTCTAGCACTACTTGTGTACCATAAGTTATAGCACCTGCTGCGTTTGATGTGCCTAATTGAGCGACTGGATAAGAAGTAGCAGCAGCATTTTTATAAACAAAACAAAATGTACCTGCTCCATCTGAAGATGTAGAAACAGCCTCTTTTGGATTTGAATTAGTTCCACCACCTGCAGCCGTTGATGTAAAAGCATTTATTTCTGTTCCTGAGTTACCTGTAGCTGAAATCTGAGCAAAATCTCCATCCGCTTCTACAATTACAGGCTTACCTTTGGTAACAGTACCATCAGCTTTACCTACGATTGTACTTGCAGGAAATGTTTTTAACTCTAGTGCCGTTGCACTTAATGCTGTTCCGACAAATTGAGTTGCTTGGACAACTCCACTACCATTTAATCTTGTAACAATGCTTCCTGCACCTGTGGTGTAGTAGTCTTTGTCAACAGTAAGCGATGTCTGAGCGTTATTAATACTTCCATTTACATTAATCTGTACAGGATTGGTTGTGGTTGCAGAATTAGAAGCTAATCCTAGATAGTTTGTAGGAGTGAGATTAGATGATGTTGTTGTAGCTGTAAAAGATGAAAGCCATGCTGAATAATCTGTACTTCCTCCGTATTGCCTACCTGCTAATAATGTACCATTAGCAGAATTATATACAGCACCACGACCATTCCAAACTAGTTGGTCTGTTGAATCAGGTAAATTTGCTAAAGTTCCCATAGTAAATGAAGACGTTCCAATAGCAATTGTGTTGTATTTCATAACACTATTTTCTCTAATCCAAATATAACCTTTATTAACACTAGAGTCGTAAGTTGAGGCAAAGGTTGAGGCATTACCACCTGAAGGTTGCCATACTATTGATTGAGCTGTCCAAGAAATACTATTTGTACCGCCTCCTGTAACTGTTCCAATACAACCTTTCCAATAATCTACACCACTTTCTTGTTTATAAGAACTTACAAACATTCTATTATTAGCGGTATCATAAATTATATCATTCTTACCTGTTCCTTGAGATGCCCATGTAACCGCAGAACCAACTGTAAGTGTTGGACTTCCTGCACTTCCTGTTGATTGTATAACTTTTGACTTACCTTTATCACCATCTGCTGAGTCACAGTATATAAGTACAACTCTTGATGTATCAGGATCGTAAATTAAATTAGTTCTATTTACTCCTCCATTACTATTATAAATAGAATATTCTGTTGAACCTACTGTTAATGTAGTTCCACTTGCAGTAAGTGGTCTAAGATACGTTTCAGAACCACCACCATCATTATAAGAATAACAAGCAATTATATAATTTGTGCTTTCATCAAAACCAATAGCACATTCTTCATAACCTGAACCACTGCCTCCAGCTGAAGAAAAATTTACTGATGAACCAAAAGTAAAGGTTGTGCCACTTATTGTGGAAGCTTTTACTTCCATTCCAGTGTAACTGCCTTGTTTATATTGAACATAAATTGCTCCGTTACCTGCACATATAGTAGAATTATTATCACTAGCAGAACCTGCACTTGCGACAACAGTTGGAGTTCCCCATGTCATAGCACCACTTGACCACACTCCTGCTACAACAGTATTGTAACCTGAATTTCCAGTATCTTTGTAAAGGTAAGCGTGTCTGCCTGAAGTTGCCTCGTAAGCAAGAGAACCAAATGAAGTATTTGATGTGCTTGTGATATTTCCTCTTGCAAAAGTGGGATTTGCATCAGGTGTAGTTGTCTCAGCAACCTGCGTAACTGTACCATTTGTATTCTGTATGACTGGTTTGCCTGCTGTGATTGTACCTGAAGCGGTAAGGGTAGGAGAAAGACCCTCATCGTTAAATCCAGCACGTTCAGCAGGATAAGTTACAAAAGCAGTATGAGTTCCTGAAGTAAGACTAATGGCATTACCACCATTTGAGCTTTCTAAAATAGTTGTTCTAGCAAGTGTATTGCCTGTGTAAGTTCCGATCCCTACTTCAAAAGCAATTCCGTTAGCGTCTTCTATGCAATAAAAAGTTGTAGAGCCATTTCCAAGAACAGAAAAAGCCTGAAAACCAGCTACTGAGCCAGATAAAGTTATAGTTCCTGTGCCAGTTGTGGTAGAGGGTTGTTTTATACGATCCTTAACAATACGAGCCATGTAGGTTTACCCCACTAAGCTATGCGAATTATAGCGTTTGTTGCGTCAGGAGTTGGAAATTGAATAGTAAAGTCACCACTTGTTGAACTTTTATCAGAACCAAAGTCTAATACAGCAACAGAACTATCTGCGTTAGTGTCATTAAATATTAACGCACCTCTTGCAGTTATTGTTGAACTATTCCATGTAGTGTTACTAAAATCTACAAAAGCAGTTGTACCGCCTGTTGTTGGTGTAACATTAACTAGAACATTTCCTGCAGCAGTATATCCTGTTCCTGTTGCTTCATTAGCAGTAGTGTAACCTGTTGTAGACGCATCTAAAGTAGCTGAACTTGTATAAAGAGCTATGTTAAATGCATTACCGCCTGCACCACTTGTTTTAAAATTATGACCGCCTTCTAGAAGCTGTTGCTTGAATGAAGTAGTCATTGCTTGCGTTATCGCCATTATAGTCTCCTAATTATGTCTGAGCCACATTTGTGACCTTCTTTTTCTAAAGTATATACTAGCGTAGTTCTGTCAGATTGAATAGCTTTTTTCATATTATCAAGAACAACATTATATATAACATTTTTAAACTCTTTTGCTTGTTGTTGCAAGACAGGATCAACATTATTAGAGTATTGAATAATTCTATGAGTTGCTTGCTCTGCCCAATACTCTACAGGATGCCCTGAATTACTTGTAGTATCAACAAAAACATTTCCTAATGACACTTCTGAGTTTACTGTAATCGGCATTAATCTTTCTCCACTACTGTACTACTTGTCTTGGTTGACCAAATCTATAGCTATCTTGCATATCTTTACCTGCTGATTCGTTTCTTAATCTAGCAAGAGCTTCTTGGTATTGTTTTTCATATTCAGCTTGCATTTCAGGTTGACCTTTTAAAAATAAATTTGCCTGAACTAAAGCACCATATAATAAGCATTCAGGTGCATTTGTTCCTAACCATGTCTTTCCACTTGCATCTTCTGTAATAGATGGTGGATTATAAAAATAATGTAGTTCTGTTGTGTAACCATTTGTAGGTGTAGGAGCTAACATAAATGAATCATCATCAAATAAAGCATAGTATTTAGGTTCTTCTTCAGTCGCTGCGTTAGGATATGCTTCTCTTAAAAAAGCTACTTCCTTTAATAGCAAGAAAGATTGCTTGTTATTACTAGTAACAGACAAAGAAAAGGGTGCTAAAAAGTCAGAAGGTGTTGAAAGGTATTGTGTACCTGCTGACATTTGACCTACTACATTTTTTCTAAAATTAGGTAATTGACAAGTTCTAAGTATTCTATCTTCTGCACTTGTTATAAAATTAACTATATTGTTGTTAAATGTAGTTTCATTTGTATTTGCGTAGTCTTTAATTGCTTGTGTTAATGTTGTGTAAGTGTATGACATAATTTAACTCGTTACTATTGTTACAGAACCAATTGATCCATTCATTATTAAATTTCCTGAACCTCCACCATTACCATTACCAACAGGATTAAAGGCGAACATTCTTCTACTTGCGGCTAAGTTAGAATCTGGTCTTGCAAATGGTAGTGCCTGTGCATCTTGGAATGTATATCTTCCTTGAAAATTCTGAGCCGCATCTTTATCCCAAACATCTCTTCCAACTAAAAAACCTGTAGGACTTCCTCCTACAAATTCCCTTCTTAAATCTTTTAACCTATACCTAAATCCTGTTCTGTCACAAAATCCAAAAGCATATTTCCCATTAGCATACTTAACCATTTACTGACCATAACTATAACTATACGGAACAAATTGAACAGTTGCCTTAACTCTGTCTTCTTCAGAAGCTAATTTAAATTGTTCTTCATAGTATTCCTTTAGTAATACTACTCTTTCTTGTGATTCAGGTCTTTTAATAGCAATATGCAATGCTAAACCTGCAACTAAAGCAGGAAGAAAACGAGAAGGAACATCAGCATCTAAACTTGCTACATCACCTACATCTTGAATTCTTCTTAAATAATAGTAAACGAATTTATAAGATTGTGTAGCGTCAGGAACTGGCCAGAGGTTAACCTCAGGTCTTTCCCTCTGTCTATTAATCCATACTTGTATAGGTCTTCCTGTAGTTAATTTATTTGGAATTCCTGAGTAAGTGGAGTTACTAATTCTTGTTATAGGTATATCTGATTGACCTGTAATACTACCTGAATCTGTTCTAATAAATTGCTCAATTAAATCTATAGCATCTGTTTCTATATTATATAAAGCAGTACCTGCAACAATATCTATTTCTTTTTTTGTGACTGTCCAAAGATTGATACCTCTGTTTTGCCATTCCAAACAAAGTAAATTTAGAGATCGCCTAGCAGTTTTAAGATCGTAACCTGTACGCATCTCTAGTCCTGCTCTTTCAAATGCTTCCTCGCAAATCTCCCCTATGTCTAAGTTAAATGTTGAAATTCCTGAAGTTGCCATTTGTTACCTTTTAAATTGTTCTACTTATCCTTTTTATCAGAATATTTCTCTAAAAGAAACATAAGAAAATCTTTTCCGTATTCTATATCAGAAAAACAATGAGTAAAACTAGTGCCTTCTGCAAAAGGATCAATCACTTGCATAATAGCTTGACCATTTCTTTGTTCATCCATACCAAGATTTCTTGCGTAATCATCAAAAAATTTATAACCACGAGCACGAGCTAACCAATGGATTTTTCCATCATATAATTCATGCTGTGCTAATGCCCAATTATGTTTGTGACCTGATATATATAAATCAGCATCACTTTGCCATTTAGCTTTTTTCATCTGAGCATGAAGTGGATTCCATTGCGAATGTCCTGGCATATCATGAGCTGTATAAATTTTACATTCCTTTCCATTAGGAAATTCAAGACATATTCTAGCATCCCAAGGTTCATATATTGTATGCTCTGACTTCATGTATGTAATAGGATCACCTGCTCCTGACCAAAGGTCATGATTCCCTCCTACTAGTAATAAAAAGTCTCCTGCCTTTACAAGCCATTCAACTAACTTCCAACTAGTTTCAGCAGAAGTGTCTTGATTTGCATACAAACGACCTAGACGACCCACCCAATTATTTTGTAAGTCACCTAAAGAACACCCTTTTATATTAGGATGAGAATTAATTATATCTAAGTCTCTTCTAAGAGTTACCCAATCACATCCATTATCATCAATATGAGGATCACCTAACCAAACTAATCCGATAGGTTCATTTTTTTGAATTTTAATTCTGTGCCATTTAGATTTTTCTTTTTTATTCTTAGCTCTAGTAAATCTTTTTGTAAGATGTTCGATATATTCTTCTATATCATCTTCAGCGTCAGGATTAATGCTTTCAAACTTTGGAGAAAAAACATCCTCTGAATTAGGAACTTTATGTTGAAAATCTTTATTCCAAAACTCATCTTCAGTAATATCCCATCTCTCTCTAGCCATAGTGCAATGAGAACGATAAGTAGTTAAAGCCGTACCTAAATCCATGGCGGCTTGTTTCTGTGTTCCTGATATAACGAATTGATCTAAAGCATTAATTAATACTTGGTCTTTGACTGCATGATTTCCCATAAGTCCTCCCTTTTAAATGTTACTTATAAAGAGGTTTTTCCTGACTGTAAGTCCGCCTTGAAGCACCTGCTTTTTTCATAGCCTTACCACCCTCACCATATTTCATAACTTCTCCACCTTTACGATAGGTCTGTCTCATTGGTAAGTTTGATTCTCTAGCATACTCATTTGCTGCTTTTATACCCTCATCATCGTAAGGGAATTTCATGTTTCCTACTATTGGCATATTAATTCCATTTGTTTCCTGCGGAAGGTTTAGTAGATGGTTTTCCAACTGCACCACCACTTGCCATTCCTTGTTTTAGTAAAGAAGAATGTAGACCTCTAAGATATTTACCCTTAGAAGTATTTTTCATAAAAGAAGGGTCTTTAGCTATTTCAGAAGATGATCTTCCTCTAGACCTCTTTCTTCCTTGTAAAGCACTCATTTTAGTTTTTGATTTGTTTCCATAATCAAACTTTTTAGTTGCAGATTTAGATGCATCAGATTGAGTAGGAGAAGATGGTTTACTTTTAACATTCTTTTTATTACGTTTTTTATTTTTCTCGATGTTTTCTTTTATTGTTCTTCTTTCTTTTACTGTTTTAGTTTGATTACTTTTTCCTGCTTTTTTTAATTTTCTATTTGCTAGAACAGTTTCATCAAACTCTTCAGGAGTTGTTCGACTTGCTCGTAACTCTTCATTTCTTTTTTTTCTGTCGGCTCTATCTTTTTTTCCTTTAGCCCTCATTTCTTTTTTAATTTCTTCTTGTGATTTAAGTGCCATAATAATTATCCGTAGAATTTCTTAAATGAAATAATAATAGTATAGGTGTCATTGCCTGCCGCACCAACTGTAGTGAACAATACGTCACCATCAGTGCCTGTTGTCGCTGAGTCTCTTAGTGAAGTAAACTCTTTGAAACATATTTCATCAGACCAATCTTCTTTAAGTTCAATAGCTAATTCATTAGAATTTGCCTTAAAGAGAATTTTAACACCCATACCTATATTAGAGTACCATATTTTTTCGATACCAACTCTAGTACATGCTTGACCTAATTGGTTGGCTTCTAGGGTTAAACCTGTACCACCACCATTTAAGTCTATTTTAACTGCATTAGTTTCGGCAGTAGCGTCAGGATTAGTAAAAACGCATACCGCTCTATTACTACCATCTTGGATTTTCCTTAATGTTGCAGCCATTTAATGCTCCTAGTTATTAGTTACTAAATACTTTGCTTTGTGCTTGAACGTATTCTACTACAAGAGTTCCTTCACCTGCACCAGCATTCGTACTTAAAAGTCTAATTCTTTTTTTGCTTGAACCAGTATTTAACCAATTATTTGTTCTAGCAGCATCTGCACCTGGTTCAATATTATCGGTGTTCAATCCTATTGTACCGCCAGCAACTGAAGTTGCAGTAGTTAAGGCTACTGCTGATACAATTGTACCATCATCAAAGCCAACGCCTGCTGTTGAAGCAGCACCATTCCAAGCTGTTGTTATAAATAATTTAATTGATAAAATTCTGCTGTAAGCAGGAATAATAATAGTTGTTGCAGGAGCTGTCGCTGTTTGCTTCACAGCGGCTGATTGTGCTGTTACTACAAAGCCTACGTCAGCTATATCGTTTTGTACTAATATTCCTGTTGTTGATTGTACAGGACCTGATTTAATAGGACCTGAAAAAGTTGTTCTACCCATGATATAATCTCCTTGTCGTTGGGTTGTCTAACCGAAGTTAGTCAAGTGATTCATTTAAGTGTTAAGGATACACAAAAAAAAGAGGAGAAGCAAGTGCTTCTCCTCTAAAATAAATATTCCCTAAGGAATACTTAGTTTTGATAGTCTAGAACCTATGAAGAACCAGGGCTTCCATAGATACCTAGAGGATCAGATACGCCATAGCTATATCTTTCTCTAGCACGATATCTCACATTACCTGTGTCGAAATCGCCATCCATTCCTGTTTCTAGTGGTGTTCTAACAAAGTGCTTCATGCCGTTCGGAATATCCGTTAGCAGATAGAATGCATTTGTGTCAGTTAAATAGTGATTAACTGAATAACCATCAGGAATTACTCCTAGTGATTTAATTGCATTGATATCATTATCAGCAGTGTTAGGTCTTAGGTCTGTAGCTAAAATTCTTTGAGCTACGAACATTAGATTGGGTGGTACAATAAGTTTTCTTGCACGACCTGCAACCAATAGTCCTCTTTCATCAGTGTAACCAGAGATGTTAATGATCGCAGCTTCTAGGGAAGTTTCATTAAGGTCTGCTCCTGTAACAGGTCGATTACTATTGAATCCACCATTTACGAGAGGGTGACCACCACCGCCTGCTACGCCATCACCAACAGCAGTAAATAAATTTACGCCATCGCCTGACTGATAAGTATTTGTAAAACCATTGTTTAAAGGAAACGCTGCTTTTACTTGCTTAGTGTATGCCATTGCTCTAGCTAGTGCTTTAGTGTATCGGCTAGAAAGACTATCGTAAAGATTGTCTTCCATTGCTTCTTCAGTAATTGCAAAACCTAGTGCAACTGTCTCATGAGTGTATCTAGCAGTGAAAGATTCTTGAGCAGAATCATAAGTCATCGCTGCTCCTTCATTTTTCACAGGTGCTTGACCGAAACCTGAGAGTTTTACTTCTTCTTCAAAAGAACGATCAGAATTTTCAGTTTCATAAATTTCTTTATCTTCTGAATCGTATCCTTCGTATTCCAAACCAAACAAAGCGTTTAGACCTGGAAGTAGCTCTTTGAGCATTTGGGCTCTTGAAATCGCCATATCTTATTCTCCTATGTGCCTAAAGGCTTATCGTATGCATGCATTCCAGCGTTGAATTTCACAATAAGATCAGTATAGGCATCTCCTGGTGTGCTTTCTCCACTTTGAACGAATCCAAGTATACGGATTGGTAAAGTATTAGTTGTTGCGGCAGAGCCTGCATTTATAGAATTGTGACTTCTACCTAATGCTGTTGCACCTGCGGTTTGAACCACAGCTACGTTACTGCCGATTTTGCCTGCTGCAACAGAACCATTTGCTTGCATTCTGAATTCAACATTTGGATCGTCTAAGACGATAGCGTTGATATCTGAAGCCGCAATTGATGTGTTGTAAGATTGGGCAAAAGTAGTCTGTTTGGTGTTAGGATCAGTATATGTACATCCTAAAAAGATTCCAACAGGTGTGAGGGTTGCAGTTCCAGTATCTTTAGCTACTGTTACTACGCCTCCTGCTAAAACAAGTTTGACAAAATCACCATAAAAGATGCTTGTGCCTTCTGCTGATTTAATTGGAATATATCTTGTTTTTCCACTAAATGAGCCACTTGCTGAAGTAGTACCTACTGGCTCTGCACCCATTGGGGTTGCTTTTAAAGCCATTTTATTACTCCGTAATTAAAATTAATGTTTACCGAATGTAGTCCTTGTTTGCCTTTGCGGTTCTAGCATTGGCATTCTAGGATCACTTTCTCTAAGATAATTATTATCTATAGACTCAACTTGCTGAACGGCTAACTTGTCATAGTATTCCTGTCTCGATTTCACGAGTTCAGCAGGTGCTTTACATAATAATAGACCACCTATTTCAATACATCCATCAGATGCCCATCTTGAATCTTGATCACACATGATCTTTAATTCAGGATGATCTTCTGCTTTACAGGCTTCCCATCCTTCCCTAAATCTATATGAGACATTAGGGTTATCTGATTGTCCTACTGTAGCAGTTCTAATCCATCTGAATACCCAACCATCTTGAGGGTTAGGATCAGGAAGAACTGAGGGTGGTTGCCACGCTTGAGTTCGCTGCGTGTCTGCTCTTTGTTCATTACCACGAGTTTCTCGTGGAGTGCGGCTGTCATCTTTCACTTCTGCGGCTTCGAGCACTTCTGCTTCTATTTGAGCTTGATCTTGGGTTTCGTTAATGTCTTTTTTTGTCATTATCTTCTTTCCTTTATAAGTTCTGCCGCATATTGTTCAGGTGTAATACCAAGTTTCCTAGCGAGGGTTACTTGGGTAGCAGTTAATTTGACCTTATTAGGTCTTGCTCCATTATTTCTAGTCGCAGGAGCAACCACGTTAGGTGGTCTGTTTGGCGACTTGCGAGTTTCTACAGGCTCTACTACTTCCTGATAAGAATCCTCGGTATCAAATTCACGAGGAAATACTTCCCTCATTCTTTGATCAACACGATCATAATACTCTTTTGATGTAGGATCAACATTTTCTTTAATAAGTTTTGAGTGTACTCCGTATGCGAAGTTAGTCATCTCTTCATCTGAACCAAACCAATTGTTATCTTCTTGCCAAGCAACTGCTTTTGCATCAGGTTGAACTACAGCAGGTTGAGGTTGTGGAGCAGGTTGTTGAGCAGGTTGTTTTGCTCTTTCATTTTGCTCTTGTTGTATAAGCTGATTAGCTAGTTGTTGAGGTATCTGTTCTGCTTGTTGACCAGCAAATGTCGCTTCTGTAAGAATTTGTTGAGCTTTTGCAATACCATCAGCATCACCATCTTCATAGGCTTTTTTGTAATTTTGCGTTGCGGCTTGTTTCGCAAATTCTGCTTTTTGTTTTGCCTGCTTAACAAGTTCTTGTTGTCCTGAACCAAGAAGTTTACTAAGTCTTTGATTCTCATTGACAGTATTTTTAGCATAATTAACTGCCTCATCCCTAAGACGTTCTGCTTGTTCTTTCTGCCTTCTTTCTTCATGGTAGTCATACTTTAATTTCTTTATTCTTTTGTTTGCACTTTCAGATAAGTCATTTATTTCACTATCTTCTGATGTTCTTTTAGGACTTTTTCTATCTTCTAAAGGTCTGTCGTCAACTACCTCTACTTCGATATTAGATTCTTTATCAATACCTACTGAAGATTTAAGACCAAAAAACCTATCTTCTGAAGAAGTATCTGTTTCAGTCATGTTATCAAAATTTTCTGCTTCGTTTGTTTGTGTATCTGTCATACTCTTTCTATTCCTCTAGGGTCTTGGACAACTGCTTCCACATTGTCATCATTAATAATTCTGAATTCTTTTCCGTGTATCTTTAATCTTGTTCCTGTGAAGGCACGAAAAACAACCCAATCTCCCTCCTTGCACCACGCTCCTGACGAAAATTTCTTTTTGTCATCGTAGCATTCTGCACCCATTTTCATAACAAAACCAACAACAGTGGCAATTTCTTCATTATGCAATATGTCATCAGGTTTATATATACCACCTTGTGTCTTCATTGAGACATCAGGTAATGCGATAAGAATTCTGTAACCTTTTGGTTCAGGTAGTTGAGAAGCTGTAGCTTCTTCTGATTTCTTAATTAAATTATCTGCGGCAATTTCTGCTTTATTTTTTATAGTTTCGTGCATTTCTTCGCTTATAAACGCCTCATTTACCTCAGATACGTCTGAATCATCTTCTTTTTTTAATGCTCTATTATCAGTTATTTTCATCTATTCCTCCATAAACCTAGCTTCCATATCAGAAATTTCCCTATCTGCTATAGATAAACCTTTTATAATACCTGTTAAATGTAAATATTCAGAATAGTCTTTAGCAGTGCCTTCAGTAAGACGCTCTTCTATTTGAACCTTTTCTGATTGAATCTTTTTTTTCAAAAGATTGAATTGTGTTTCTGCCATCTGTCTCCCTCAGATTTTTTTAGTCAGAATTTTTATTTTCAGTTGTTATGCGAATATCAATTTCTTGAGACTCAGGTATATTAGCAGTTAAAGAAATGTTCGAACTAGAGCATCCTGTAACTAAAAATAAACTTGCAACTGTTAATAATATAAATTTCATTTTAAACCTTCGTTTATCATAATATAATTAATAAACCTATAAATTAAATATTACAAGAACTATTTAAATATTCTCTACGGAATACTTATCTATGACTTTTTACTTTTTTTTCTTTTTGGGAAACCCTGCTTTCATGTTAGCATATGCTTTAGGGCTAATAGTAGATTTCTTTTTAGTTCTACTAATCCCTTTTTTCTTTCTAGCGTTAATATTTGCGTATAAACCTTTTTTAACCATTACTTTCTCCTTGAGTTACCAATGTCTGATAACGCCTGCTATTATAAAGAAACAAGTTATCCAAGCTAAAAACCTATCTGTCTTTACTACAAACTTGCTTAGCTTTAAATACATTTTAACACTTCCACCTTCTTCTTGCTTGTCTAATACGAGAGTTAGGATCATTCTTAGTTTTAGCTGAACTATTCTTTAGTTGTCCTGCTGACCTAGCACAATAAGACTTTCTTCTCTTCGATGCTTTACTACCTTTCTTAACTTTACCAGTAACTGCAGTCTTTAATTTAGAACCAGGATTAGCTTTACGATAAGCCTTAACCCCTTTCTTTGTCATACCTGCTCCAGACTTAGTAGGTCTGTAGTTAGCACTTTTTCCTTTTGTAGTTTTTGGTATTGGCTTAGATGCTTTCCTTGCCATTATATTTTAAAGTCAGATTTAGTGGATTCTTCTATAGTTTTTTGAATCTCTATTGCTAGTTTAATTCCATCAGCAAATCCTTTCTCATCAGAATCTCCGTCTTTAATTGAAGCATCAAGAAGTGCTTCACCAATGCGAACACCTAACTCTGTTCCTGTTAATTTTTCTTTAGATTGAATTTTTGCCATTTCTCTCGTAACGTCTGCCTTCAACCTATCTCTATTAAGCTGTGCTTTATTCTCATCTGCTTTTGCTTTACGCATAATATCAGCTTCTTTAATATCAAGCTCTCTAGTTCTTTGTTGTACAATTGGGTCTTCTGCTTGAGCCATTGCTTCAGCTTGTTGAGCTTCTTGTTGTTTACGAAGAGACATTTTCTCAGCTGCTTTGGAAACAAGTTCTGATAATCTTTTTTCAATATCAGATGGTAGAGGTTCACCAAGAGGTGGTAGTGGTGATCCCATTTCAATTTCAATTTCTTTTCTATATTGAAAAGCCAAATGTTCTCTAATGTGTGATTCAGTTGACATCATTATAGTTTCTGCTGAAGGGCTTTGACCAATAATAGTTTGTATTTCAGGGTCTTGCATGCCTGCCATATGAACCGCAATATGAGCTTGATGATCTTGGTACTCAAATGCCTTAACAGGCTTGATATTTACTAAGTCCATATTTTCTCCAACAGGATCAGTAGGTTTAATATCTTCTTTATTAGGAATAACTTTATCTACATTCTCAATTCCTAAAACTCCTAGCATCTGCCTATGTAGTTCTGGCATATCATACATCTCAGGTGCTTGTTGTGCTAACTGAAGTGCGGCTTGATACTGCATAATCCTTTGAGACATAGTTGCGGCGTTTGGATTGCTTACAGGAATAACATCAATACGACCATCAAAGTCTTTTGCCTTTACAAACTCGTCAGGAGTTTCTGAATATGGATAACTAGGAGAAGTAAATTTAGAAATAATACCACTTAATATAGTAAATTCTTTGTGCATAGATGCATGAAGTCTAGCTTGAATAGCACTCATGACTTTCATCTGTCTTTCCATTAAAGCAAGTGTAGTACCTACAGGTGCTTCGTTGCTCATGTCATTTATTTTTAAATCACCTAAACTTGCAAACCTTCTTCCTTCATCAACGATGGTTGTTAATAATGCGTATAGTGTTTGACTTGGTTCTTTGTAGGGAAGGAATTGTATATTCTCTCCTATAGACCCACCTGGCACATCTACATCTCTAAATTCACCTGGCATAATTGGTGTATCATCACCTTTAATTCTTAGACCTCTTGTCTTTAGACCACCTGGTAAGTTTGATAATGTACCTGCATCAATTAACTGACGCAGTAAAGAAGTTGCTGATCTACTAAGACCACCAATCATATGAATTAATCCAAAGCCATAAAAACCAAGACCTGGCAAATATTGATAATGAACAAAATGTTGCCTTCTCATTTTAGTAACATCGTCTTCTTCATAGTTTCTTTTTATTGAAAGAATCTTCCTACTAGATTTATCCATTGTGACAATATAAGGAAGTGCAATACCTGTTGGTTCTCCGTCTTCACCAATATCCTCAAAACCCTCTAGATCAAGATCAACTTGCATTTCTAAAAGAGTGTAACGATTATCATTATCCCAACTTGTATCGCTCTCACCTGTTAGTTTATTATATTTATCAGTTATCTCACTAACGTCAGGAGAAGGATCAGGTAGATCACAATCTATAAAAAACCCTGAATGCATTAATTTTTTAATCTCATTCTCTGTTTTTTTCATTACATGAGTTGCACGTTCACAAGTTAACAAATCACTTGCACCATAACTAACTACAAAATCTTCAGCAGGTACAAAAATAGAACAAGGTCTATTCATACTCGGATCAAAATAAACTTTTCTAAATGCCGATCCTGCTAATGGTAGTGAGAACAGTAATTTTTCTGTTTCAGTTCTATACTCAACCATCTTTTCAGTTAAAAGATAATTCATGTAGTCTTCCATTCTACTAGCTTGTTGTTCTTTTTCTTCGTCAATAACGCCTACAATTTTAGTTTTTACAGGACCGCCAGCAGGGAATATTTCGGATATAGCTTGTGATTGGAATTTAATAACTGCCTCAGAAAGTAATGGGTGAAATACACCGCAAGCACCTGGCCAGGGTTCAGTTCTCTCATCTATTGTTAAACCTAATTGATCCAATCCTGTAACATAAGTATTTTCCCAATCGGCTCTTGACTCTCTATCTGAATTAAATGAGCTTACAAGTTCTGAACCTAGCATGTCTAAATCTGATTGATCCATGACTTCTGCTAAATTTTCGCCAAAGCCTGCTTCTAGACCTGATGGCTCATCTTCAAAAGTAATAATAAGACTTCCATCCATTTCTTCAGGGGTCTCTTCTAACTCTACTTCTACTTCTATTTCTGATGCTAGAGCATTAAGAGATTTTTTTACTTGATCAGCTTCGGTAGGATTTATTGATTTATCTATAGCCATTAGTAATACTCCGCCTTCCTTCTTTCGTTGTATGGTTCTTCTTCTTCATCACTAAAGAGACTAATAAAACCACCCTGCCTGAACCTTATCAGAGCTTGCGTACTGCTGTCAACAAGGTCATCATGAGATGCATTTGGAAAAGCTGCAAATTCTTCTACAACTTCTTCTGCCCATCTTGTGTCAGGACACCATACTACACCTGAAGCAAATAAATCTGAAACAGAATTTACACGAGCTATCTTATCGTTACCTCTACTTGGAGTATATTCTGAAACAGGGATACCTGCGGCTCGCAATTCAAATATTAATGGCATACCTGCGGCTTTACCTTCAACTATACAAGCGTCAGGTTCATACTCTTTGTAAAGTTCCATAGCTTTTGTTTTTAACTCAGGGAATTCTAACCTATCCTTAAATGCATCAAGTAAAATTACTTGAGGAGTTTGCCTTCCATCAAATTCATCTTCACCATAAAACACTCCCCATGTAGTACAAGCTGAATAATCTGCTCTTTGTGTTTTTAAGAATGCAGTATCCCATGATTGGATAACAAAATCGCAATGAGGAGGATGTTCACTTTCCCAAACTCTCCACCATTCTCTTTTAACAAGAGCACCTTCTTCTGAACTAGGGTCTTGTTGATACTGAGCAGACCATTTAGAAACAGGTAGTTCTGCTTTCAATGCCTCTAACTCTTCTAGTTTCCAAAATTCTGGCCAGAGAGCGTTACCTGAGGGCATTATTGCAGGAAGCTCAATAACTTTCCATTCATCTGCACCACCACGTTTAATACTTGAATCTACAATTTGACCTGTTAAGTCTTTAGCATGCCATCTTGTCATAACAATAACGATAGCACCACCAGGTTGTAGTCTTTGTCGAGGACCTGAGGTGTACCATTCGTATGTTTTGTTAAATACATTAGCATCTGAAGAAGAACCTTCTTGCTCAGAATGAGGATCATCAATAATTAAAAGATCAGCACCCTTACCTGTAACAGCACCACCAACACCAATCGCAAAGTATTCTCCACCTTTGTTCGTATTCCATCTACCTGCAGCCTTACTGTCTGCTTGTAGCTTTACTTCTCCAAATATATTTTGAAAGTCTTTATCCCCAACTAAATTTCTTACCTTACGACCAAAACCTACAGCAAGTTCTGCTGTATGAGCTGTTTGAATAACCTTCTTATGAGGATATCTTCCTAAAAACCAAGCAGGTAGAAGATAACTAGCAAACTCAGACTTTGTATGTCGAGGAGGCATATTGATAATCAATCGTTTTAACTTACCATCAACAACATCTTTGAAAGCATCTGCCATAACTTTATGGTGCTCTCCATTAATGAATGCTGGCCAGACTTCCCTTACAAAAGACAAGTAATCATTCTTAGCTTCTTCTTTTGTTTTAGCTTCTTCATACTCACTTAGTAGATCAAGAAGTTCTTTCTTTTGTGAGGGTGAATACTTATCTAAATTTTGTAATATAGAGTTAGCATCTATAGGAAGGCTCATTTTTTTCCTGCTTTTTTATTCCTTGGAAAAGACCTATTAGAGCTTTTTTTAACAACAGATAGGTTCTTTTTAGAATTATTTCTAGGGTTACCATCTTTGTGGTGAACATCTTTTCCGTCACCCTTACTAACTTTTCCTGCCTTTATCTTTTTGTTTCTAGCGGCGTTCCTTGAGTCTCTATTTTTTATTTGTTTTTTAGAACCATGATAATTTTCATATTCTTTTTTATAATTTCTAGTTTTAGCCATTAGAGTTCCATTTAAAACTTATCTATTATTAAACCTATGTCAGCAGATAGCTCTTGTGCACCTGCTAATACTTCTTCTGATTTAGATTCTATTCTAACTGCTTCATTTAACATAGCAATAGATTGTTTTCTTTCCATAGACATTTTATCCCAATAGGATTGTGATACGTTTTTAAAAATTCTTTCGTGCTCAACTGCCGTAAGGAATTTTTTAAAAAATTTTCCCTTGTGTGAGATTAGTACATACCGATCATTAAAAGATATTGTACAATCTCCTCCTTCTACTGTTGGGCATTCTTGATCCATTGCCATCACATTCACTTTCCCTGTTATGAAGTTACCATAAACTGAAAACTTCTCTCCATCAATAGCAACTACTGTATCACCTGCTGATTTTATCCTAGATTTTTCTAGTGTCTTTTTGTTTTTATCCATAATTGAAATCTCCCTTCAAGTATTATACACAATACTGCAATATTTGGAAGCCCTAAGTAAGGGAGGTTACTTAGGACTTCCTCGTTAAAAAGAATCATCAAGTCTTACATGAGAACGCTCAATTAAAACCCTTTAACGAATTAACTTGCAAAAAATGAAGCAAGAGTATATTCTTTTATTAGATAGTTTCTAGGTAGATTCTATCTATATACTTTCTATTCTAGATTCTATCTATATCTAGATAGATACTATAGGGGAAATTTAGAATATGCCATTACAAAAGGGCAAATCTAAAAAAACAATGGGGAAAAACACCAAAAAAATAGAAAAAAATTTTTCATGCAAGGGATGTTAAGGCGTTTTTTGTAAAAAAAAAGGGTAACCGCCCTTAAATAGTTAGTGGAGGAAAAAAATGGTAAAAAGTTCTGTAAAAACAAAAAAGAAAGCAGTATCAAAGAAGAAAATAACAAAAGATTCTATATTAAAAAATCAAAACACTAGAATTGGTATTATATTAGGTGTGATATTAATACTACTAATGCTTATGGCTAATACATGAACATAGTTTGGTGAAATCACTGTGATTATTTGAGCAAATTAGTGTGTGTAGTGTGTAGCGTGGCTAAATTCTCACAGGGGGTTCGGGGGTCTTCATTGTCTAAAACCATATAACCTTAATTAGACCTTTTTGCTGTGTACTCATTATTTTTTATTGATGGTTTGTCCTAAGGATGACAGCTTAGCAATTAACTCTTTCTCTACATCATCCAAGTTCTTGCTCTCAGTAATCTCTACCCTGTCTGAGAAAAGACCTATGCTTTTTCCTAGCAACTCAAGTGATCTTAACTGAGATGCTTCTGCTTGACCTTTGTCTGCCATAACCCAAAGGCGTTCAATTATCTTATCTCTTTCTGAGAGCGAAGAAGATAGTGCATGCGTTTCCATTTGCCCTTTGAGAACATCGATCCTTTGTGAAACCTTTGGTGAAGATAATAGCTTGCTCGCCTCTGTCCATATCGATGAAGGTTTGGTGGTCTCTCCAACATTATAAACTGATCGATAGCATTCAGATGCGCTTAGATGTTTCTTCTTGCCTGTCTCATCATTCAGAATACCAAAGACAATCGCTTGGGCGAATGCTTCTTGCTTTGCTGTCAGTTCCTTTTTACTGGATCCAGTTTTCTTCCCACCGACAATCTTAGGTACAAATTTCTTTTTATCATCATCATCCATAATATTTCCTGAACACTTTCGTTGTTTGAATCGTTTGTTAATTGTGCAGATAAAATAGCATGAGTACAAAATAGTTAGCAATGGGTCTATTATAGTTCAAATCTGAATAGCCTAGAAGCTAACGCTCATAAGTATTCTTCAGGGAATATATAATAGTTAAGAAAACTTGTACTATTCAGTTGACTTCTGCGTATATGGGGATTAACTCTGTAGGAGTTATCAACGAGGAGACATTTTCAGGCGGATTTTTTAGGGTTAGCCACCCACCATGATCAGAGGTTTCAATTACCCACCATCTGATAAATCAACATAGTTAGCCATCTGCGATTGAGTATCAGCAGATGCAAGGGGGAGACAAGACCTGAAAGGGAATGTTCCAACATACGCTGATTTGATGTCACCAAATCACTGTCTCTAACACAAGGATGTAGTCATCCAATTCCGTATTACCTACTGAAGAGTTACTTACGGAGAAGCCATCGATACTGATGGAAGAGAGAACAGCTTGGTATTCCAAGTAACTCAAAATCGTAACGAAACGATAAAAACAGGTGGATGCAGTCGGTGAGATTGTGTCCGCCTGATTTTTTAGTCTAGGTAATTTTACCTTACTAACAAATTTGATGGAGATCAAAATGGACGGATTAATTTTTGGATTAGTAGACAATGGAGT
>TARA_R110002153_G_scaffold135720_1_pt1 | contig 20740 bp, 36 predicted proteins | sample TARA_R110002153 | Tara Oceans TARA_R110002153 (sample SAMEA4398193) | marine metagenome | biome: Polar Biome; feature: [SRF] surface water layer (ENVO:00010504); material: water (ENVO:00002006), including particulate matter (ENVO:01000060) such as... | depth 5 m
GAGCGCAAAGTTAAGCGCTCCAATGTTTTATGATCTAATCTAGTCATTATTTAGACCTTTTTAATAATCTAGTTAGAGCATTACCAAGTTCAAACCAGTAAAAAGTATCAAGGTCGTGGTTATCGGTATTATTATCCACTAGATAGGAATTTTTAAAAAGCTCACCTATTTTGTAGGTCTCAAATTCAAAAGATAAAACACTAGGTAAACCTTGTAAATAATTTGTACAATTTTTTTGGTTTATTGCGTTTGGGTAAGATTCAAGTTCAAAAATTCTTTTTAGTTCTTTTAACTTCTTTGGCAATGTTTTGGCGATAATATCGTAGTTTTCAAAGTCCAAGCCATCTAATAAAATTGACTCAAAGCTATTTTCAATTGAATTTATATAAAAACTAGTAAGATCTTGTAGCTGGTTATAACTTTGGTACTTGATACCCCCCCCGTAACTTTTAGTATGGTATTTTTTGCCACCTAAAAAGGTTTTAGCCTCAAAAATAGCAAGATTATAATTTGAATCTACCCAGGCAGCCTTATTTTTCATATCAAAGGGAACAAAATTTAAAAAATGTGATATATACATTGGATTCCCGTTTATATCGTTATTTGATCTTATTGTGTCACTAGATTGTATCACATCTTTGGCTTTGTTTGTTGCTATGTTTTTAATAGAAATTTTCATTTTTAGTCCTTGTTTGTTTGTTATTTGTGATTTAGTTAAAATTCTTTATAAATAGCACCTTTTACGATACTATTTAAAAGCGCTCTAGTTAAATGATTTAAGGTACTTGTTTAAGCTTGAAATATCGTAGGACTCAAAGTTAGAATGTATATAGCCTCCCTCTAAATCCTCTTTTCTATCATTTAATAGATAGTCCTCTAAATCACAGTAACGACCTACAAAAGCTTTAAAAAAGCTAAAATTACCTAACATTTCTTCTATTATATAAATATCAGTTGATTTGATAGAGTCCCTTAAATCTTGAATATTATTAAAATCATCCCCATATTCATCTATGAAAAATATTTGTTCTTTTAAGTCTGGGTAGTTTTTGTCTGTGTTATATGTAAGTTTCATTTTAAAAAGTCCTTGTTTGTTTGTTGTATAAAATTGTGCTAATTAGTGTGATTGTGATAATTGAAATAAATATATAGTCCATTTTATAAATCTTTGTTAATTAGCTCAGCTAATTGTTCTCTACAACATTTTTCAAAGCGTTTTGAGTCATTACTAATTGCCCATTCAATATCAATTAAAAGACTATCAATTGTTACTGGGGTGTAAGGTTTTGCTTGATAATTCATCTTATAGCCCTTTGTTGATTAATAGATATTTTGCATTGACACCCGATATACAAGCTTGATTTGATGTGCTTACTAAGTTAGTTCTTAAGTCTATTAAGCTCTTTACTTCTCTTAAATTCATAGAGTCTATCATTTGTTTACTTAGTAGACTTTCAAAGCTTGATACTACCTTAGAACTAGTGTTACAGTTAGTAAGCTCGTTAAGTTTAGATTCATTATATTTCATATTAGAATTAAGCTCAATCTTGTTTGACCATTCTTCTACTGAGTTGAATTCATTTGCAAAAGTGACGCTAGTTAGTAGAGCTATTATTGAGATAATTTTCATTTGTTAGTCCTTGTTTGTTTCGTTCTATATATCAAATATACTCTAATGTCATTACAAAGTCAAGACCTAGAGTAGATATAATTGAAATAAATGTAAAATAGTTTAAGAATCCTATATTCTACTAAGGTTCAAAGATGAAAATAAATTTGACTTTATTTGCCAGACGCATAGTTACAAGGTTAAACTAGATATATAATCCATCTAATAAGCATATAAGAGCGCTCAGTAGCTTAACTATTATAATGTGATTAAATGTATAGAACTAATTAGATACGATACATAGTGACACTACAAATCTATTTAGACTCTATACTATATATATACATCAATTATCTATTATAGGTGGGAGCTATCAAATATTTGAGTTTAATAGGTATGAGTGATAATGATATAACTATCAACATCTATCAACTCTATCAACATTAAATCCTACATTTATCCACATTTTACCAACATAGGTAATCTATTGACAATCTATCAACAATTGAGTGCATCTAATTAAAACATACTAAACACTCTAAACCACCTAAACACTAGAAACAAGCCAAACCTAGTGGACACTCTAAACAATCTAATCTCACTAAACATTGAACTAACTCAGCAACCGAACCCCACTGCTACTACCACCCCCTTGTTTTATAGTGGGATGTTAATTATTCCAATACTCAGTAATATTAATCACTCTCAGTATACATAGAACACTTGATTACTAGGTGTATTTAGGGGATGTTGTTAGATTGTATGGGTTTCGATGTGCACGCTACTATCCCTACCTACTAGAGAATATAGAGAGAAAGTATAGCACCTCAGTTGCATTGTAATGCACTTAAACTCTACCTACTTAGCTCCAGGATCATTAGTCAGGTCTTTTTATGATGTTTATTCATCTGCTAGGTATGCAACGGCATGTTTAGGATGCCCTATAGAGAGCTACTAGAAGTGGTAATAGAAATGAGAGTAAAGATTACAGCTATCGCATAGCCCTCAATAGGAAACCCTAATTGAGTATCGGATAGCCATTGGTGTACGCTCTACCCTTAAGCCACAGGTCGAATATTGAAACTCTATTAGTGACCCACCTTAAACTTATCAAGCCATTTCGCTCTTTGATCGAGTCTATGGAAGCATAAGGGTTTGTTATATCATTAAATGTAAATAAAATGTTGATAGAGTTGTGCATAAAATGTTGATAGATTAGTGAGTAGATACAAAAAAAGACCAATAAACTAATATTGATCCTTTAATGTTACTGCAAGGGCAGGATTCGAACCTGCGATTACCCCAATTTTTAGGGGGTGTTCTACCCTTTCGGATTGTGTGTACCGACTTCTAGAAAGTACTCCCACCACCTTGCATCTTTTAATTATAGTAAAAAGCCTACCCATTGTATAGGTAGACCATGTTGTTAGTATGTTGATAGATTATCTATGTAATGCCCAGTCATCTGCCAGTATATCAGTTTGACTAGCAAGCCAAGGGACATTATTCCCACAAGCAGTAAACATAAAAATGTAAGGCAATGTCATCTTAGAAGTGGCATCAGGCCTTTGCATCTTAATGTACATGCTTTTCCCATTCCACCCTTTACGAGCCATGTAATTCCCGTTCTTGAGTGCCTCTAAAGCCTCTCCAAAATTCATATAGTCTTTTCCCATGTTATTTTCCTTTGTTGTTAGTATGTTGATAGATTTAGAGTATAAAACCTCTTGATAGTATGTAAGTAATACAAGTCATTACTGCCAATACACCCCCGATAATGATTCCTATGCAGAACCCCTTTGCTAGACCTTCATCATAGCCAGCTTTTACCTGTTGAGTGATGTTGATTGTACTATACAAAGAGCATTCGTCCTCACCTGTTGATCCTGTCGAATACTTGTAATCATGTTTATTCATTCTAGTTCCTTTAAAAATTTATCAAAACTCTTTGCTCGTTTTAGTTGATTTTCTTCTAGTTTCTCTTTGCTTATACTGGGTTGAATCTCGTGAGGTTTATATTCCTTTGATGGCTTTGGATAATCACCTAATGAATCCCTCATTCCTCGCCTACTTTCAGATATTCAACTTCAAATACGACACATTTTTTGTCAGGCGTATCTGTTATGTCTCTTGTCATTTTAATAGCACTTTTGGCTAATTCTAGTGTGAAATACTCAGTCTTAGAAACCCCACCACCTTGATGAGAAGATTTGAAGTAGTGCCAAAATCCAAGCTTCTTATATTGGACATTAAAGAATATTCCGTTTTTCATTACTCTAAATTTCATCCCTCGCCTACTTTCTTAAAGTCAAAAGCCTTAAGTAAATTCTCTTTAGCTTGTTTAACCTTTTTACTCTGTTGTTCTTTATCCCAATCGTTACAATTATGTGGGGGTCTTAGTGTTAGATAAAAAGCCTTTTCATCTACATAACACATTAAAGCCTCTAATTGTTCTTCACTCATTCCTCGCCTACTTTCATATCTAATAGTTTGATGGATTTGATTTGATGGATACATTCAAATATTGATGCGCAGTGTTCTCTATTGCTGAAATCCATTTCAGTAGTATATCCATCGGCAAATTCAACCTCAACCCTCAACCCGTGCTTCATTGCCGTGTAAATACAAGGTTGACAAGTGTCTAGGTCTAGGGTGATTTCTTTAGGCATCCAAAGATTATAATCGTGTTCCCACTCAATTAGTGCGAATCTTCCATCGTGAACACCTTGCAAAATACCTTTTGCGTCATAGGGAAATGTAGACTCACATCCAATAAAACACTCAGCTATTTTTAAATCCATCTCGTTAGATGCGTTTAATGTGATATTATTCATTCTCGCCTACTTTCACTCTAAATAGATTAATAAATCTCTTCAATTGGTTATCCATCCACACATCTAAACCTATTCTATTCGGGATATAACAAAGCACGAATAAAGGTAAAGCTAATAGTATACCAACCACTATACACAATAATAATATAATTGGTGCTAGTATATGCCTACACCAAGGGGCTAGTTCTTTTGATATTTCATTGTAAAATTCAATCATCCCTCGCCTGCTTTCTCTTCATTTCGTCTCTGCCTACTGAGAATCTGAGAGACTGCGCTCTCCGTGATTTTATACATTTGAGCGATGTACTTTTGTGGAACATTCAAAGCCTTTAGTTGGGCCATCTCTTCCTTCTGAAGATCTGTGGTGGTTTCGTATTCTATTTTATTCATCCCTCGCCTACTTTCTTAGCTCTTAACAACTTCTCTAATGCTTCTTTAAAGTCTTCTTTTAGTATGTCCAGTGTCTCTTTGTCTTGCTCACTCATTCTCTTACTCCCAATAATTCGTTAATATCTTCTTTAGTTCTTATTACCTGACATTGACCACCCCAAGACTCAAACCACAAAATCTGTAACTCGTTGAGCTTTCCCTTTAAGGTCTTTATCTCTGCTAGGTAGTTTTTATTGTTGTAGCCAATGATAATATCTGGTACTCCACCTCCGACTGAATGTAAATGCTGCACACTAGCCCCTAATGATCGGATATACTTGACCAACTCTGCTTGATTGGCATCGACCTTCTTATGATAACCCATTATTTGTTCCTCTAAGAGAAAAAGCTATCTGTTGAGCATCTGTAAAGTCTGCTTCTTTGATGAAAACATCATTGACCATCATTCCATTACGATCTTTTATGTCATTCCAGGCCATTGCAGTACAATCATCAATATTTACACCTAATTTCTGTGCTAAAATGATTAATGTCACGAAAGTATCACCAATTCCATCCTTAGTTAGCTCAATATTGTCTCTTGCTAGTCCAGCAGCAATCTCACCTACTTCTTCGACTACTTTAAGGTACTGAGAACGAGGGTCGCCAGTGTTTAACCCTCTAATCTCCGACCATTTCTCTACATTTGCTATAAATTCTTCAAACTTCATCTTTTATACATTCCTTTTGATGTTCTTTGCATACATACACTACTACTAATCCTACTGAGCAATCATTGCACATACGAATCATCTTCCTTTGTGCTTGTGTCTGAAAACTCATTAAATCTTTGGTGAAATACTGCTTATTCATTAGTGATATTAAGGCTTTCAATGTAAGTTGGGAATCCATCACCTTTTGATCCAGCTACATTGTATGAAAACCACTCCATAGCCTCTTCTAAGTCCATATCTTGATGTTCTACAAAACATTCAATGACTTTATCCGAGTAATAAACAAAACACGCATTCTCAGTGTCATATCCAGCTAAGCAAGCATCGAAATACCCTTCTGGTAGAAATAATGCTACATCTGGGTCAGCTCCCACTTCATCACACAGTGTTTCTCTAAAGGAGTTCCACGGTCCAATCTGGTATCTTTTATCCATCTTATTTACTCCCTATTTGGCTCTTTTGTGACTTCAATGTGTTATATCCATCTAATAATTGCTTGACTCGTTGGTATGTTCTGGCATCTTTCGATAATTCACTTAATTTAGTGTCGTCAATGCCCTTGTATTCATAGAACTGCCTGGCCATTGATAATATTATGTCTCTAGCTGTCATCTACTCTCCCCATTCTGAGCCTGTTTAATCTTCTTTTATGTTTAGTTTCACATGGTATACAATGGCTTGCTTCTGTTACTACGCCATTTGCTTTGAGAGTATAGCTATTTCTATCTTCGATTCTGATCCATTCTTGACACATAGGGCAAGTTTTAATCTTTTCACACCTGATAACATGGAAATCTTCAAGAACTTCACTACCATTTGCGAGTGCGTACCTCACAGAAGTACCTTTACGACCAATTTTCCTTGCTAGTTCAGCAATAGAAGTGAATAAGTCTACTACCTCTAGCGTGTCCTTGTTTATCTTCACAAATGACTTCGACTTATTGTTATCTCCATAGTAAGGGATCAATTTAAGTGAAAGGGTCTGATTGTTTATCTTGGACACTATGGTATAGTCTGGGAATAACCCCTTGATGAAGGCAGTGTCATTTACTGGTACAGCTATCGGTGGGAATTTCTTAGTGGATGCTGTACTCGTGACACTTTTTTGTTTAGAGAAATTTTTAATATAATCTAAGAAACTAACTAGTAGCTTTCTATTTCCCAGCGCCTTAGCTTTGTCTCTTCCAGTAATATCCAAGTCTATCAATAGTTGTAGAATATCTTTATCGTACTTGTAGCTGTATATATCGGCCATTATTTACCCTCTTTCAAAACAGCAGCCAATGTTGTTATGATTTCAGTTAGTTCATCAGGGTCGTCTATGATGTCGTAGAAATTAATTACTTCATCACCTGATACCTCACATGAATGTAAGTCTCTTATCACTTCACCATCACCATTAATGTAAACATCAGGCTCTAGTTCTTGGCATTCCTCAAAGTATCTTTCAACATAACCTGTAGCATAATCAGCATCGTCTAGGTCGTTGTAGTATTCTGTTTCAGTCATCTTAGTTCTCTCCACATTTTTTGCAGTAGTTCTTATATCTACCTGGTTGTTTTATTGTAAATGCTCTCGTATCTTTTACTTCTTTGCAAATCTTACACTCTTTGACTTTGTCACACTTCTCAAAAATGAACCCAAACATAGGCACTCCTTTGGCGAATCTATTATCGAAGGTACTCTTAGGAATCTCTAACCACTTGGCAGCAGATGCCTTTGATACAAATTTTCTTTCATCTAAAATTCCAAGTAAATCAGTAGCACAGACAGAATACTTATTGATACTTCTATTCTTGTGAGTAGTGATCGTACGCTTGAGTTCAGCGTTTTCTCTCTTGAGATGCTTTATCTCGGATAGTAGAGAAGAGTAGTCCATTTGTAGCCCTTAAGTTGTCGTTCTATTAGAATATAAGTCAATAGATGTCTCGTGGCAAGTGATATTATTAAAAAAGAATAAAAAAATAGCCAACACTGAAAGGACTAGAATCAGTGCTGGCTTTTGCGAGCGAAACGAGAAAGAACTAATAACTCGTTCTACCAAGATAGACTCTAATATTTTGATTGTCAATTAAAAATGTTATCTTATAATAAAAGGAGTCATTTATGGGACACGACATTGAAACTTGGGGTGAGCATCAAACGCCTATAATGCCTGTTGTAAATAAGCAAGCAAGGAAGGTGGCATCTGCATACTTTGAAGCCTACTCAGTACCTCTAGCTCAAATGATCTGTGAAGACATTGTTGACAACTTCCATAGTCATGATGCTAGAAGAAGAAGTGAAGCTAAAGAGATGTTGGTTAAAATGAAGGATAAAATCTTTCAGACAAAGCCAGGTGAAGTGGCAACAGCTCAGATTCATGGTGATATTGACGAAGATACTTCGAACGCATTAAATAAATTTATAGAACAAAAACGCCTATTGGACACAACTAAGGGTCAAGTAAAGGAAAATGAAGATGGAGCAACATTCAGTAATTGAACAATCAATGGTTAAGGCTTTCTTGCAATGCACGAATAGGAAGCAACAACGAAAGTTCACAAAGGATTTAACTAAGGCAGAGCGAAAGTTCTTAGATGGCCAAGCTAAACATAGGGAAATGATGAAGGAACTACAATCTCTAGTGGATGACCCTAATGAGTAAAGGTAATAGCCTCCAAGAGTTTATAAAAGGACTCACCCTAGCAGAATACATTGAGATGTTCGGTACGCTATGGGATCAACGCAACAAAGAGTATATGGACTTCAAACTATGGCCCTCTCAAAAAGCAATGTGCGATAAGATAGAGAAGTGGCAAAAAGAAGGTTCTAATGAGACTATCCACCCCAAGTCTAGGCAGTGTGGGTTCTCAGAGATAGGTTCGGCTAGAGCAGTTAAGCACGCCATTCAGTTTCCACAATCAGAGGGGCTAATATTCTCTAAGAGGTCTGATGATGCCGAGTATTTCCTTGAGAGAAGGATTAAACCTAAACTTGAGCAACTGCCCAAAATAGAAGGCATCGTTTGGCCTACCATTAAGAGAATCAATAAAGAGTTGATTGTACTTTCTAATGGGTCAACTTTTAAGTCATTCCCTGCTGCCAATACTGCTGGTGCTGGCGCTACTGCCGACTATGTCATATTTGATGAGTGTGGTGGTATTGATAAACAACCCAATGCCTCCTTTGCAGCGATGTATAAGAATGTCGCTCCAGTTATTGAAAAAGCTGGTGATATTGGGTGGATTATGCAGATTGGTACTTCTGAGCCTGGTTCTTACTACAACGAAAAAGTAAAGAATGTTTGGCTAGGGAAAGATAAATATACCAAGCTCTACTTCATTGGATGGAGAGGCGACCCTGCTCGTAGTGATGAATGGTATCAGAAGCAGATAGAAACCTCAGACCACATCTCCTCCGTTAAGACTCAGTACCCTGAAACAATGGAAGATTTCTTTGCAGTCAAAGAGGGTTTAATATTCCCTAACTTCGATTACAATCCAGGTGGTCGCCATGTCAATGAGTTTGACTTGATGTCACTTGAATCAGGCAGAGGTTATTTCATCACAGGATATGACCACGGATTCAGACATCCTGCTGTTTACCTCACTGCTTACTACTCAAAGTATGACGATCATTTATATGTCTATGCAGAGAAGTATTGGCGTGAGACAGTAGCAGAGGACATCGCCAAAGACATCAGAATGATTGACAGCAAACTAGGTCGACCCGTGAAAAGAAGGATAGCAGACTCAGCTATATTCAATGAGACAGGTGTTATCTCTCCAGCTCAAGTCTTTCAAAAGATGGGTGTGAGGTTTGCTAAGTCAGACAAGACTCGTGGTTTGATCGGTGAAGATGGTTCTAGAATGTGGCTCTCTAAGAGGTTCACAGACAACAAGATTACTATTCATCCTAATTGTTGGGAATTGATAGACCAATTATCTACTTGGAAGTGGAAAGCTGGTACAATCAAAGAGATAGCAGAGGACATTGACGATGATGGGCCTGATGTGTTGAGATACATTTGTGCAGAGATTCGTAGGGAAACTCCAAAGCCTCCTCCAACAGATTACGAATTAACTGAAATGACTTATCGGGGGAGTGTTGTAGATAGCAATGGATTACCTATGCACGAAAACATCGTAGACAATAATAGATTTAGTACAGATAAGCGAGATAACGACTGGTTGACAAGTATTTAATAACAAAATGTTGATAGATTGTTGATAAATTGTTTATATTTTATGTAAATGGCCTAACATTGAGGGGCAGATGTCAAGAATAAAATGTGATAATGAAATTGTAAAAGGGGAAAAGCAGTTCTCTTGTGGTCGCTTTCTAGGTAAACTAGAAGGAATGATTATTGAGTTGAAGTGTCCTAATTGCAAGAAAGTGCATAGGGTAGATATTAATCGACCTATAGAGGGCAAAGAGTTCATAGCATATCTTGAATCAACCCTACAACAACAACAATAGGAGGCCAAAATGGCTGCAACAGTAACAGGCAAATACGCCAATGTATATACTCGCACAGGTGGTAACGATTCAGTAAACCTTGCAACAGAAACTCCAGATGGAGCAGCAGATATTACTGCTTTTCGCGCTCTAACTGCTATGACTGGCGCTGGAACTATCGGTATTCAGATTGAAGGCGATACTTTTGTAATTCCAGTTCTAACTAATGCTTAGTACAGACAATAAAGAGGGGGTTGCTAATCCCCTCGCTCTGTCTTTAGAGGACAAGTTAAAATTAGCTTTCCAAGAAACCTTCGATGTTATCCATCCAGGTGTTAAAGTTTTATATGTTGACCTAGATGAGTCTGATAATGAATGATCCAAAACAATTCCCTATGAATTACAGTGATAGCCAGAACATTATGAATTGGCGTAAGAAATACCAAGCTGCTATTGACAATGACAGATTAAATGGTGACAGAGATAGAATCTTTGATAATTTTGCTAAATATTCTGGTGTCAATAAAGGTCAATGGAATGGAGATGCTATTGATAGACTTCGCCAAGAGGGCAGACCAGCTCACACATTCAATTTGATTATGCCTGCTGTCACAGAGAAGCTAGGCCAACTAGAAGACACTCCTTTCCAAACTAAATTTATATGTCGAGATACTGGCTACCAAGATGAAACAGATGTTATGCAGAAAATGTATGATTTTGACTATTCAACTGGAAATTGGGATTCAAAACTTGCCAGTTTCAAGCGTGATGGTCTTATCCATACAGGTATATTACAGCCGTACATCAACTACGAGCGTGACCCACTAGGTAACTTTGATGTTAGACCTAGAAATCCTACTCAAACATATTTTGACCATAATTGGCAGACAGAAGATGTAAAAGATTGTCGCTGGGCCTTTACAAGTCAATGGCTAACTGCCGAACAAGTCAAAGAACAATTTAAAACAAAGTCTCAAGAAGTAGACGACTCTATTGTTCTTAATCAATTTTCTTCTGATGAATCATCTGACAAGCCTACATTTGATGGGTCTATTGATTGGTATGATTCAAAAGGTAGTCAATACAAGGTTATTGAAGCTATTTGGATGGAGCGTGAGAAGGTTCGTAAAGTATTTGATGCACAGGGTAAAGAACAATCTAAGTTCAATCAGATTCTTTATCAACAGATGCCAATGGAGGCACTTGAGCAAATTATTAAGAATCAAGGTATTGGCTATAAGATTGACGAAGAATATATGGATGTCTGCAAGGTGTTTACCTTTGCACCTGGCTTATCTCAATCTTTAGTTCTAGCAGAAGGTTTTTACCCACTACAATTCGGAAGACTTCCGTTTATCGTATGGTCTTATGAGAATGTTTATGGACAAAGACAAGGACTTGTAGACCTCATTAGTGATACTCAAGAAGTAATTAACAAAAGACAATCACAGATTACTTATGCTTTAGGTACATCAGGGTTGAATAACTACTTTGCAGAATCAGATGCTTTCCAAAGTCCAGCAGAAATGCAGAAGTTTAAAGACAACCAAGGTAAAGGTGGTCAAACATTCGTAACCGAGCCTGGTTCAAATAATCAAAACAAGATTATGTTACAGCAAAGACCAGGAGTTCCAAATGATCTATTCAAGGCTTCAATAGAGCCTGAGAGATTAATGGATAAAATTGCTAATGTTAATCCTGCTGACCGAGGACAACAAGGCAACGCTGGAGACTCAGGGGTTCTCTTTAACTCTAAGGCAGAAGCTACAAATAAAGCTAATGCTCGTCAGTTAATGTCCATTTCCCAACAGATGCAAATCTTAGGTGAGATGTACTTCTACGGTGCAAAACAAGTGTATAGTGGAGCGCCAAGAGTTTTAAAAGATAACACCAACAATACAGAGATTGAATTAAATCGTAAGTTCCTTGATTACGATAATTCGATTAAGACGAAGAATGAGATTAGTAATCTCCCTCGTCACGATGTTATGGTGAGCGAGTCTCCAGCAGGTCGTACAAAGAAGCAAGAGAATCTTCAAAAGTATCTCGAACTCAAACGAGTTTCAACAAATCCAATTATGCAGAGTATGTATGAGAAGTATATGGTCAAGTCATTAGGGCTTCCAGAAGATGAAGCAGCTAAGATGGAAGAAGCAGCAGATATATTCACTGCTTTCCAAATGAAACAGATTCAATCTCAGACAGCACAAATGGATGCAACAACTAAACAACTAGAAGCACAAGCACAACAACCTCAAGGAATGCCTGGAATGGGTGGGGGCCAACCTCCTCAAGATAATAGAGCAATTTCTAAGGAAAGTGGGGCTGGGCCAATACCAAATGAGGCAGGAATCGCAGGTGGAGAAGGTAGTGGAAACAATGCTTCCAATAACTCTCCATCAGATTTTAATGGCTAGTGTTGATAAATTGTTGATAGATTGTTAATAAATTGTTTATATTTTAACCAATAGCGAGCCTACATAGTGTAGTTACTCGCAAACAACCATAATTCCGTAGGGCATTGAGAAATGCAACCATCAGGAGAGGTAGAGGCAAATGCAAGGCCAAGAAGAAGAAACACAGATAGATTGGGTTAAAGAAATTGAAGAAGGCAAGCGCCAAATTAGTGACGCTCCCTCAGACATTATTGACCAAATCGCAAATGGACATTTTGAGGAATCATCAGAGCTTTCAGTAGAAAGTAACCCAGGTGAACCTAACATTGAAAACAAGCAAGAGACTCCAGTCGAGTCAAATCAGGAAGAAGCTCAAGGTGAAGCGTGGTTTAAAAAAGCCAATTACGATTTATCTAACGAGTTAAATACTGAGAGACAAAAAAAAGCCTCACACGAGCGCAAGTTGAAAGAAGATCCTTTGTATAGGGAAAGCTATTTCAAGCAAATCGGTGTGGCAGTACCTTCTACCTCAGAACAGAGAGAAGAGACAACCCCATACGACTTGGATAATGTTGATGTTTACGATGAAGACTTCTTAAAGAGTCAAGCTAGAGAAACTGCTGAGTTAAAGCGTGAACTTTCAGAGATGAAAAAGTACCGACAATCTCAAGAGGTATCTAGTAGGATTACACAGGAGCAATCTCAGTATTCAGACAAAGTGAGAATGATTGAACAAGTGTCTAGTGCAGTGCCAGAATTGAGAACTGACAGACCATTTTCAGAATTAAACCAACTTGTCGATTCAGGGATAAATAATCCAGCGAAGTTAAAAGCGCAAGGTGTATCGGATTCGGACATAGAGAAGTTGAACAAGATTTATAGTATCTCTAAAAGTGACACTATGACTAAGTATAACGACTTTGAATATGCTGTAGCAAAAGCCAATTATGCTCCTTCTAGGGGTATTTCATCTGAGTCGCCATCTCAATTAGAGCAACAAGCGATTCAGAACAAACAAACTGAAATTAAAAATCAAGTAGATACAATGTCTACTCCAAGAGGCCAACAAGGGTTTAATGCAAACAACAAAGATGGTATGAGTGAAGCGCAAGCCGAAGCTGTTATCAACACATTAGCAAATAAAGACCCAGGTCAATATTCAGCTGACGAGCGTTCTAATCTTGAGATTGCATATCAAGCACTTGGTGTTTCTTAGAGTTAATAAAAGGAAAATATTATGTTAAGAGTAAATGCAGATACACGCAGATTAGCGTGGGATGTGAAACTTCGTGATGAAGTATTAATGGATGACCCATTTGAAGCACTATCAATGGTCGTTTCAACTGATGAAAAGAAAACAATCCCAGAAGCAGCAGTGATTAAAGTATCTGCCGATTCAGGTGCTTTCTCAAAAACAATCACTACACTTAAAGCTCTTAGTGGCAATGGTGTTGAAGGTCGTACACAACAACTTGGAGCAGAAGAAGAGCAGTCTACTCGTTCTCTTACTGTTTATGCTAACAACTTCTCAAATGCTGTGAATGTTGAACGCTATGGTATTGATGCTAAAGAAATGGATGCTTATGGTATTCGTGAGAAGTCAAAACCACAACTTGCTCGTTGGGGTAAAGAAACAATGGGTCGTTACAAGCGTGAAGCTGTATGTGAGCGTTACTCATCTAACCTTGTTGTAGCTCCTACATCATTGACTCAAGGTATTAATGCCAATGTGTTCTATGCTGGTGTTGCTGATCCTGTAGTATATGATTCTACTGCTGCTACTTATGTAACTGCTATCGATGCTGCTGCTCCTGCAACTCCTGGTGCAACTAATCGTCTTTCTCAGTCAGTTCTAGATGACCTTATCGAGACTATTCAACTTCAACGCAACATTGAAGGAATCGAAATCGGTGGTTCAACTAAATGGATTCTAATGGTTCCAACTCGCCAAAAGAAATTCATTCTGTCTCCAGGAACATCTAACTTCTACGAAACATTCCGTGATGGTGATGTGCGTGGGCCGAACAACAAAGTCTTGAAACATGTAATCGGTTCTTACGGGCCTATCTTGATGATTGAAGACCCTCGTTCACCTATCGTTACAGTTAATACAACTGTTACTTTCGCTTACAAAGGCGCTGGCGATACTGAGAACCGTACCCTTTCAGCTGACAACAATCGTTTTGATGTTGCTATGCTTCTAGGTAAAGGTGCTTTGTATGAGTACTCAATGGAAGAAGTTCACTTCGAAGATGAGATTCAAGGCTACAAGAAAAACCAAGGTATCGGAATGTTCTGTACTAAGGGATGGCGTGTAGGTGAGTTTGATTTACCAAGTGGTTCACAAACTGACACATCAATTTTAGCTAAGTCCTCTGCATTATTATTCTGTGGAACTAACTAAAATAAGTTAAATTTAGGGGAGGGGCTTCGGCCTCTCTCTTATATTATTATCAAGGTTCAAATAAAACAAGGAACAAAATTATGGCAATGTCAATCCCACTAACATACAACGAAATCTATGGTGATACAGTTGTAAGAGTTCACCTACCATCAGCAGTAGAAATAGAACATACTTACACTAAAGAAACAAATCGTGGCCCTATTACAAATACTACGACAAAAGATTTTCCATACTTAGAGATTCTAAGTGGACAAACAGATATAATGCTCACTTCTAAGAACGCTATTCTGATTGATAAACTAACAAGTAGCAGTCAATTTGACTATGCAGATGCAGGTCATGAAAAACTAGTTGTCGCTATGCTTGGTGATTTACCAGTTAAGAAAAAAGAAATCTTCGTTGAAGCAGAAGTTATTGAAGCTGAGATTGTAGATGAAGAAACAGATTTAAGTGCTTCTGATATGAGAGCATTATCTATGCCTAGCTTGAAGAAGTTAGCAAAGTCACAAGGTGTAAAAGCTCTGCCGACTATGAAAAAAGATGAACTCATTACTGCCATTATTGGCGATGGTGAACAATCCCTAGAGGAATAAAATGAATACAAGTCAGTTAGTAACCTACATTCAGCGATTTCCAGCGAACAATAATCGCACTCGCTCACAGATTTTAGAGATTATAAATGATGTACAGAATGAGTTACTTTCTGACAATTCAAACTTCAATCGTGTACAGCCAGACCCTTTTTTGGCTACCACTGATGGAGTTTTCGAGTATAGCTTGCCTGTTAATGTGCGAGCTGTTACTGATTTATACACAAGAAATGTTGCCCCTCAGAATTATGGCTATGATAATGTAAATTACTTCGGTAAAGGTTACATTCAAAGCGTACAAGACGACATTGGCGACTCACTCTTTCTTGTGCCTGTATCTATCACTCAGAGTATCGAACCTGGCATAGCTTGTACTATCACATTCAATGAGAATATGAACCCTAATACTACTACGACTCTTTATCAGATGAAGCAGTACACTTGGTGTGAACAACTAGAGACAGAGCAGAACTTACTTACTTTACCACTTGCTTACAGAACAAAGGTTTTACTATCGGGCGTAATGACTCGTTTAGTCAGAGAAGAGTATGGTAATGGTGGTGATTGGGAAAAAACTTACGATAAAGATCAAGCTGCTTGGAGTAAATACTCTCAAAGTAACCAAATTATAGGCAAGTCTGACACACAGTTCTGGTCAGTATGAGTTCTAGATTAAGATATAAGAGCCAACAACAGGCAGATAGAGAAATCCGTAAGGCTCAGAGTGGGTTTCTTGGGGGTGTTAATTTAGATTTACCTCGTAGTGAAATCAATGATACTCAATTATGTAATTCAAATAACATTGTTTCTTATCGCACGCATACAGAGACTCGTGCTGGTACTGAGAGACTAGGTGAGATGCCTGGTGGTGGAACTGTTCACAATCTTTACTTCCATCAGACACTTGGTCAGTACATTTTACACAGAGCTGATAGAGTTTATGTAAGTTCAGACTTATTGCTTTGGGTTGAGTCCGTTAATATTACTGACTTGGTAGATGCTGCCTCTACTATGAGGGCATACAAAGAAGACCTTATCATTTTCCAAGACGACAAAATCACTTACTTAGAGCTTAGTAATTCTAGTGAGTTAATACTCAGGAGGCTTAATGCTTATAATCCTGTTGGCGCTTTAAATGTTATCAATGAAACCAATGTGGCTAGTTCTGGCCCTTATGCTTATCGTTTCGTCTACACTTACTATCGTGATGTTGATGGAGTAACAACTGCCGAAAGTGGCCCAGCCTTAATGGAGGCAAATGGTCAAGAAGTAACTGTTACAACTTTATTCACTGACACTCCGATTGAAGAGAATGACATTACCATAGGTGGCTTTATAGCCCCTACTGAGGGTGATTCAACTCAGAATATCATTGGTGGTGGCATAGGCTTAATGGAAATAGGCAACACTGATCCTTTAGTTGGATTCGTAGTATCTGCTGTTAATCAGTACGCTACTCAATGGACAGGCATTAAGATTTATCGTACTGCTGATTATGGTATTGACGAGGCTAACGCTTTTTTATTCAATCTAGTTGGTACTTACACTTTTGCAGAAGCTAATGAATGGGCAGTCGGTATTGGTTCAATGGCTATCGGTAGTACATTTACTATCGGTACTGCTTCGAACAACATTGCTGTATCTGATTCTAATTGGGCTGGATTGGAGTCTTTAACTTCTTATGGTTATACTCCTTTGCCAAATGGTTTATGTGGTGAGGTAACTTCAGGTCATATCACTGTTGCTCCTGATAATGCTTCTACTTATTACTACTCTGAAACAGGTGGTAAAGTTATTCGTGCTGGTTACTACTTTGCAGGCGCTCAGTTCCAAGAGATTGATGGTTCAATTAAAGGTATATTCAGAAGTCCTGATAGTTTAGTTGTTTTGTGTAAGAACTCTACTTATAGGGTTTCCACTTTAAACACTAGCTTGGGTAACACCGAAGTCGCTGCTTGGGGTTCATTCTACCCACCAACTCTAATGGATGAGAACATTGGAGTGACAGACATTGGTTCTGTTTCATTCATGGATAGAAGTAGGTTCATTGCTTTATGCTCTGACTACACTGTAAGGGTTTTCGATGGTATTAATTGGGGCTATGATAGAGCAAAACAGCTTGTTTCTAGTGAAATCCGTAAAGCTGCTATTGGCTCAACAGCTATTTATCATCCAGATGGTTACTACATACTATGGTATAAAGACGATGCAGCACTTACTGCCCCTAATAAAACCCTTCGATTGGGTCTTGTTGAGAATGTTGGCGTTGGCTGGAGTCCTTATTCTGGTGATGATTGGATTGCTCCACCTTCTCGTATGGGTATTGTTCGAGGCATAGACCCTACGACCTCTCTAATGATGATTGTAGGTGCTAATACTAATACCAATACAATCACACAGATAGAGACATTTAATGGCCCTGCAACTAGCCGATTCGTTCGTAGAACAACTGATGACTTCGGTGGTAATAATTCTGACTATGGTTGGAGTGAAGACTTTGGTGAGTTGATTGGTTCAAGTGAATCTTTTTGGGTATTGCATGAGAATACAAACTTCTTTATGCGCCCATTTGAAAGAGATGCTGCTTATCCATCTGACTTAGTGATTACCATTAAAGGTTATGTAGATGATGAAGTTGTTGAGACTGCTACTTTCTTTACAGAAGACTTTGATGGAGATGTTTCATTTGATAAGAATCTGATCGGTAAAAGAATCAGACTACAAATCAGTGGTAACAAATCAAACATTAAGATGGTGGGTACTGAGACAGTTTATAGAGTTCAAGATAGACCATCACGCTCAAGTTCAAATAAGGTTGCAGACTACCAATTAGAGTTAGCGAGTAACATGGTGGTTTGGGCAACTCGCACAAGTCCACTGGAAAACATTATGGTACTACCGACTTCGGCATACAGAGATGCAGCTCAAGTTGGTAAAGTAAGTTTAATACAAGACCAATTAGGTTCAGGCAATTACGCCATGTACTTCAATGGTGAAATAATTTAAAAAGGAAACAAAATGGCTATTACAACAGATTTACTACTAAAGGGTTATTTCACAACTGGCTCTTTCCCAACATCATCAGAGTTTGATGATTTTATCGATTCTAAGCTCGTAAAGACTGGTGCAAGTGCAGTCAAAGTTGATAGCATCTCAGAAGAGACTACTGACAATGGCGTTCAAGTAGAGAATACTAAGTTCCAAGACAATCTTATTTCTCAAGGTGTTGGTCAGACTCAAGGCTATGTTATGCGTATGTATGAGATTGGCGCTTGGGATATGAATAGGTCTGCTAGTGGCCTTGGGTCGGTAACAGTTGTTCTTGATGGAGCTTTAAAGTCTCCCGAATCAGTTAGTGTACTTATATTGAAAGATACCGAAGATGGTGGCATTGATTTAATTAGTAATGGCAATGGTGGAAACTGGGTCATTAGTGCTAGTGGAGATGTTACGCTTTCGATAGATATTGGTAGTACATTTGATAGTGCTATTTATGATGGAGCGACTAATCGTGGATTCGTAGTAGTCACTAAATGGACAACATTGGTATAATCAGATGCCTATCTCCTCATTAACCTATGTGAGTGAAGCATTGAGTATGCCTACTGGGTTCTCTGTTTTATTCACCACTACAGAAATAGCTCCAACTTTAGGTCAGATAGTAGTAGTAGCTGGGTTGTCCATCACTCATGAGTATAGTGGTGGTGTAACTTCGTTTGTTTGGAGAAATAGTACGCTAACTTACACTGGTGAGATTACATCAGGCCAAGTAAATACTGTTGCTATAATCTATGATACAACTCTATCAACTATTCGATTACTTATCGATGGCGTTCTAGTTGATACCCTCCCTGAAACTACTGGCTCTTTCTTGGGGACTCCAACATCACTAGAAGGGTCTAAGGCTTGGAATATATCTGACTTTAGATTGTACAACACAGCATTATCTGATGGGGCAGTCAACTACTACCATTTAGATGCAGCTTTAACAGGACTTGCAGTAGGTAGGTTAGGCTAATGGCTAATAGATATGTACCTGATTTAAGTGCTTTCGATCAATTCTCTGGGGTCAATGATTCCATGAGTCTTGAGGCGAAGTTTAGAGTGATGAGAAGAAACTTTGAACTCATCTCTAAGGCACTGAATCAAGTTGAGATTCCTGCATCGACATCAGCAACAAGCATACCTGGAACAAGTACGATAGAGGAGTTAAATTACTTCACTAGAATATGGGTTATCAGTAAGTCAGAAGTTATATTAATTGACGATATTTACGCAACAACTGGCATTAAATTAAACAGTACAGGCTCACTTACAATTAGTGGCGAGCTGAAAATCATTTGAGGAATACATGGCACATATAGACTTACTCCAAAACGACATAGCAACAAACCCTCAGAGTGGATATTACAGAGTTTACTTTAAGTCAGATGGCTTCCCTTACTTTCGAAACAACGCTGGTACTGAGACTGCTTTCACTGTTGGTACTCTTGGTGACTATGTTACAATAGCTACTGCTCAGACTATCACTGGACCAAAGACATTTACAGGCTTGAGTACTTTTAATGGCGACATAACATTACCTTGGAACTCAGAAATCTTACTAGATAAAGGGTACATCGGCTCTGAAAACGGAGAGGTCGAAATTACTGCAAATATTAATGAGAATATCCACCTTTTAACTTCGGGAACTGGCAGAACAACACTTCAAGGTAAGGTTTTTGTATATGACGATTTAGAAGTTGACCAAAACCTTACAGTAAATGGAGACACTTTCCTACCAGGTTTAGCTACTGGTACGCCTAATATACTGGTGGCACTTGATGCAAGCGGTAAAGCAGTCGATGGTTCTGCTTTGATTCCTGCTGGGGTGACTTCGGTCACAGGTGGTGATGGAGTTGATTCAACAGGTGGGCTAACTCCAGATATTTCAGTTGATTCAACTGTTGCTCGCAAGAACATTGATAACTTATTTTCTACTGGCCAAAACATAACTGGCGCTCTAACCACAACAGGCATAATCAACACTGGTGGTGATATTAAAGGAACAAATGCAACTGCAACACAATTAGTTAGAACTAATAATACAGGATGGACTGGCGTTGCTGGTGGACTCACTACGAGCCATGGTGGTAACATTGTTTTATATGGTGGAGCGCACGCAACACTTCCAGAAAAACTTTCATTTAGAACCAATACAGCTGAACGGATGTGGCTCGACCCACTTGGGCTTAATGTACTCGTACCAGTAAATGTCACAGGTACTCTTGATGTCACGGGCGATGCTACTATCACGGGCGTACTATCCAATATAGGTGGGCAAGCCAATCTTGAGCAGTTAGATGTTTCAGGCATTGCGATATT
>TARA_R110002153_G_scaffold198462_1_pt1 | contig 20723 bp, 21 predicted proteins | sample TARA_R110002153 | Tara Oceans TARA_R110002153 (sample SAMEA4398193) | marine metagenome | biome: Polar Biome; feature: [SRF] surface water layer (ENVO:00010504); material: water (ENVO:00002006), including particulate matter (ENVO:01000060) such as... | depth 5 m
GTCAAACGGGATTTTAGAAAAGTCATAGTTACTCCATTTTAAATCATTGGTCATATTTTATTATAGCATCCGTTTTGTGTTCTGTCAACATATTTAAGTGTTAAATATTAGTATGAGCAACTTCTTGATAAAAACACCTGGACGAACAGGTAGTCATATATTTACAGACTACTTAAGAAAGAATCATTATAATAATGTTAAGCATTGTCAAGAAATGTGGGTGCCGGACAATACAGAAAATTGGATTTTTATTTTAAGTAAAAGACGTAACTGGTTTAATATGGCATGTAGTCGAGTTATTACAAGTCATACTAAACAATACGGTCCTTACAAAATAACAGAAAAATTACAAGTCAATACAGACATTGAGTCATTGATAGATAGTGCAGGCTATGCAAAGAATTGGTACACTACATTTGAAACACAATCTAAGAAATATACATGGAAAGCAGTTTATACCATTTATTATGAAGATTTAAAAACAGACAAATCTATTTTACAAAGTTTAGATAACTGTATACAAGATTATGACTTTGATAAAACTATGATTAGTCCTTACATCTTTAAGGAGACAATTATAGATTATGAGAATTTAAAAACTCAATTTCTAGAATGGCAACAGGATGTAAATTTAAATGACGAATAGATTAATTGCATTTGGCTGTAGTTATACTAGGGGTACTGCATTAGATGATGTGTGGGATTTTAAAAATAATTGTAGTATATTTCCACAGCCTAGTAAATATGCATGGCCGCAATTGATTGCAGATCAATTAAATCTAGAGTGTATTAATTTAGGCAAGGGAGGGCATAGTAATAAAGCTATATGGCATGATGTACTAAACTTTGAGTTTAAATATAATGATTTAATTTTTATACATTGGAGTTTTTTAGATAGATATCATTTTTTTGAAAATAATAATGTTGGACATACTATTGATCACCGAAGCAACGAACCTAGAGATCGTGCATTTTTTAAATTCTTACACAGCGATTATGATATGTTAAATGATATGTACATGAGAATCAATCATGTAGACAGCCATCTTATTAGTAAACGGAGATATCATCTACAAATATCTCCTACTCCGGCGCCTACTTGGAATAAAGTTCAATTACTAGATACTACGTTAGACAAATTTAAAATAAATTATCCTAGGGCAAACGACGGAAGTCATCCTGGAATTTTAGCACATCAAGATTTTGCCAATTCTATTCTACAAACTTTAGGGTATTAACAATATTCATAGGTTTATATTCTCTATGATCACCTTTAGGTGTTACTCCGGTGCCTATACATAGGAATATTAAAGGGGTCCACCTATTTTCGCCTATATCTTCAGTTGTAGTTAAACGAATTGCTTCTGTTGCTTCTTGAGTATATGCTTTACACAAACAACTGTTTAATCCCAATGACTCAACTTTCATTATTACATTCCATAAATTTAATCCTAGACCAATAGTAGTTGTTTCTCTGCTTGTTGCAAATCTCTCAGGGCCGTCCCACATTAATCTAAAATCATTAGGTATTGGTAAACTATAACACAATATCAAAGGTGCTTGAAATTGCCAATTAAAACACACACCTAATTCTCTCCACTCATCAAATGTTTTAGTATTATAATTTATTATAAAATCTTCTTCTAATTCTGGTTTAGCCCAGTCGTGAAATGAATGCATTAATGGCCAAACTTTTTGTTTTAGACTATCTGGAACTACATCTACCCTATAATGATAATTGTGAGCTAGTGCAGGTGTTAGCCCATTAGCTGCATTTAATATGATTTCAGTTTTTACACTGTCAACCGGAGTTGAACTAAACTTACTATAACTTATTCGATTATAAACAAGTTTATCTAAATAGTCATAACTGTCTTTGTAAGTGTTAAGTTCAAATGCATCTCGAATAATATGAAATAATTTTTTTAATTGTGTTTTTTCTTCTGTTGGTATTGTTTCGTCTAAACATATTAAATTAACAAGTCTCTTATGTGCCCATAGCTCTGTATCCACACTGTGCAACTGCAACTTATTTCCTTTGTAGAATTGACTTACTATCATATGCACATGTCTATTTGAATCTTCTGCTAAGTCTAAGCAATATGCTTCGAGAACAAATTTCATGTCTCTTACACACTTGTAAAAGTTTTCAGTTCTATTTGGATATTTGTCTTCTAACTCGTCTCTAAGCAGTGTTAAATAGCTATGAGTATTTTCTGTAATTGTGTTTATTATTTTCATATTATATCCTTTATTAATTGATTGGAAATTTGTTCAAAGTAATTAAAATTAAAATGGGCACCGTCTCGTGCAATATACTTTTTATCATAACAATGATCTATCATATTATCAACTGTAAATTCTATTACAGGACATACGTCTTTCCATTGACTTAAAATTGTATCTTTAATATTGTTGTCTAAAAAGTCTATATAATCTGCATTTTTAAAATATTTGCTGTAATTTTTTTCTTTTGCGTTAAACGGAAATAATTTGTTATTTTTGATATCAAACCATCTATTATTATACGTTCTTTGAAAAAATATTCCTTTAGGACATATTCCATAATTAATTAATTTAGAACTATTGAACATACTAAATGCATTACATCCGCCGGGTATTCCTAAATTTATACAATACTTTCCAAGATTGCGTTGCATAATCTTTGGAATTGTTTCTTCATTTGAAACTCCTACTCCAAAAGTATGACTACAACCTAAAAATATATAACTGTTATTCCAATCTATAGCATTCCATTCTTGTTCTCTGTAGCCTTGGCTATTTAACGTATATGTAAATTGTTTGTGTGTTTGTTCAATATAAAAATCTGTGTTATAAGCATCACGGCGTTTCCATGCATTATCCCATCTATCAGGCAGATCACTTTCAGTATGCTCTACAGTTTTAGGATACCCTATTCTTCCAAAACGTGTATCAACTAACTCTAATGTCATACTTATGTAACTCCATTTCTTTAAAGCTCGTTTGCCAACTAATCTTTCTTGCACTGTCTAAATCGTCTAAGTAGTTCATAAATGTATTTCCGTGAGTAGCCCATTTATCTTTTTCGAGCATATGATTAATATAAAATGGAACATATTCTGCATCAATGCCAAAGTTATATGTACTTATACGTTCAGCAACTTGTAATTTTAGTTCTGTAGGTAATGTTTGCGCACTCATATGCTCAGGCCACTCAACGTGATTACAAAATAAAAATTTTATATCAGGATAATGGGTACGAATAAAATCATAAGTGTCTACAAGATAAAACATACTTACATTACTGCATGTCCATTGCACACCAATATCAAGATGTTGGTTTTGTACGGCAAACCGTTGCATTAACTCTAATTTAGTTTTAAACACATCCCATTTAATAGGAAATCGAAAGTATTCGCCTGGAATACCAATTGCATCTAAACTTAATCGTATAATAACTTCTTTAAATTTTACAAGTTGATTAAATATATTTTCAGTTAATAATGTTCCATTACTTACATACGATAGCGTAATTTCTTTTGCTGTATCTGAATTGCATACCTCTTTGATAAATTGATTATGTTGTTTATTAGCAAATGGTTCGCCACCGAGGAAATTAAACTTTTTTGTGCTTTCTAAATTTTCTTTAATATTATCCCAAATAAAACTATCTTGTTCAATCCACTTGTTATCAACATTGTAAAACTCAGTATTGGAATACTTGTTTAACATGGATTTATCTTCGTTCCATTTACTACTTGCACCTGTTCCGCAGTGTATGCATTTTAAATTACAAATAGTTCCAACTCGAATATCAATGTTAGGAGGATAATACGGAACACTTCCGTTGGCCTTGGTTTGCTCTATTAAGTGTTTGTTAGATTCATAATGGTACTTGTTTTCTTCTATACGTTTACTGCTACCTTTAAGTTCTTCAACATACTTACAACGTTTACAGTTTTCCGGCCATTCGCCTGCTAAAAAGTCTTTGCGTATGTTTTTAAAATAGTCGTTGTTCCATTCTGTGTCTATTGTACTGCCTTGAAGTTTGCTGTTAGTTTTAACTGTGGGCTGATCAGCATATCCGCAAGTCCTCGGTCTGCCAAAGGTGTTGGTACTAAAATTAATCCAAGGTAATATGCACGGTTTCATAATTATACTTATGTGCATATATAAACTATAAGTATAGATATGAGAGATAACATTAATAGAGAATACACACAAGAATGGCTACAGTATGATAGACCGCAACCTATGTACAGTAGTGACATTAATAAATTTTATGATAGTTTTTATCAACATAATCCTGTACACACGCCTGACTTAGATCAACAGTTTAAGGATACACTTGTGCAATGGTTAAACAATCACAAATACAGTACATTTAGTGGACTTGATGCATTTCCACGTAGAGATATTTTAAATGGGTGTACACAATTCATCGACGATTTGTACCAACGCTGCGGCACATCATTACAGACATTTGAAAACGATTACAAGTATCATTGGAGATTAAATCCTGATATAGAATACGTTACTGTAGACACGTTAGATCCTAATAAAGAATTATTAATTGCATTACCGTTTCCATTCTACGGAGATGTTCATCCTGATATGGATGTAATATTAGATCGTTGTCTAGAACAAAGTATTCCTGTACACATAGACGGCGCTTGGATCAGCTGCATACGTGATATTAATTTTAATTTTGATCATCCCGCAATACATACAGTGGGCATTAGTTTAAGCAAAGGCGGAATGGGTGGCAATCGTATTGGATTAAGATTTGCTCGCAATACTCCTAACGGTGCTGTAACTATCATGAACGACTTTAATATGAATAGCCAAGCGCCTGTTAGCATGGGTATAAAATTTATGGAAGATCTAGGACCTGAATATTTTTGGCAAAAGTATGATATAGCATATACCCAAGTATTGACAGACTTTAATTTAGTAGGAACAAAGGCAATACACCTTGCAAAAACACAAGACGGAAAACCTGTCGGCATTAGACCCTTGTTAAGATGTCTTGAAAAATAGGATCAACATTGTAAATATTTGTTCCCCTTCTAGCATCCAGCATTAGTATGTATTCTTTATATTTTTTTAATTCTTCTGCATCATGTGTTGTATTATTTAAAATATCGATTACTTTGTTAGATAAACTGTTGTTTTTTCTTTCAAGTCTATTCACAATAGTGTTTTTAATATCATTGGGTATAGCAGTTAATCTTCCAGGTACATCATATAATTGATATAGACCGATGTTTTTAATAGGAAATTGAAAAAAGAAATCTATCCATTTGTCAGCGAGTAAAAAACTAGTAGCCTGAAGTACAATTGAAATTTTGTAATCTTCCGCATCTTCAATTATCTTAAATATATTTTTTTCAACCGCGGACCATTTTGCATTTTGTCTAATGTACTCAAATACCTTACCAGTTCCGTCTACACTAATCCCTACATCTCTTTCAACAAACTGATTTGCTATATTGTACCATATCTTATTATAAGAAGTAGCGTTAGTAGTATATGCTATTTTCATGTTTTTAGCATATCCTCTATCAATAATAGATTTTAATTGAGTAAATGTATGTATACTAGCAGTTGGTTCCCCTCCAAAGATTTTTATTATATTGTAATCTGTAAAATCAAATTTAGTAATATCAGTTAATGTTTTGTTATGCGGTTTAAGAATACCTAAACTTATTTCTTCTTCTTCAATTAAATTACTAGAACTTGAATTACACATAATACACTTTAAATTACAAATATTGCTGGGCCAATATTCAAAAATTTTAAAATTGTTTGGAGTTAGTCGAGGGCTATACAGTCTATTCTTTTCATTTTCTATACAATTACGACACGTATTTTTAAGTATATTCATATCGTAGCTGTACATCGATTTTTTAATTCTTTTTAAATATTTTGACGAATTATACTCTTCTATTTGTCCGTTAAATTTTTCTCCCTCCCAAATGCAGCAAGGCCTAGTTCCATCTGTTGAATAACTTAATTCGTTAAATGGTTTAAGACAAAACGGAATATTTTTCAATTACTTAATACTCTCTAAAATTTCTTCAAATATAGGATCAACATCGTAAATATTGGTATCTCTTATACTGTCAAGGAAACCGTTTCTTTGCTGATACTCTTCGAGTTCTCGACAATTGTACTTTGCTGATTCAAAATATTTTATTGCTTGATTTGCTGTAGGATGGTTTAATTTTTTTAAATATTCAATTTTTTGTGTTTTAATATAATCAGGAATACAATTTATAGATCCGTGCATTTTTCCTTGCAATGGTGTCATATTAATAGTATCCGGTGGAAACTGAAGGAAATATTCAATCCAATCTTCGATAATTGCAAAACTATTAAACTGAACAACCATTTGTATTTTATAATCTTCTTTATCCGTAGTTAAATTAATAACCTTAGGAATGTTTTGTTCTACTTTTTTCCACTCAGCACCTGTCCGAATATATTCATATGCTTTTCCTGCTGCATCTATACTTAAATTAATGTGTACTTGTTTAAATTTTTCTACTCGACTCATCCAAGGTCTGTTAACGCTAGTACAATTTGTAGTATAACTAAGTCTGACTGTTTCTTGCATATTATTATTAATAAGATAATCTAATATAGGAAACATACGTTTATTAACAGTTGGTTCACCGCCAAGAATTGCTAAACAATCTAAATTACTTAAATCAAAATCAATTACATCATCAGTAGGACGTTGTATAATTGGAGTTGCCATTCCGTGTGCTACATATTCTTCTTCAATTAAACTAGAACTATAGATACTGCACATACGGCATTTTAAATTACAAAGATTATCTGGTCTATAATCAAGTTTATTAAGTGCGTCTATCTTGTATCGGCCATTTTTAACATACCGTTGAATATAATTCCTTGCAGATAATTGATTTAACGATTCAGTCTTTATGCATTCTTGACAAGTTTTATTAATAACTGTCATGTCATAATTATTCATAGCTTCTTTGATAGAATTTAAATAATCACTATTTTGATAGTCTTTAATACTTCCTGTATATTTTTCACCGGACCATTCACAACAAGGACTAATGCCACCGCCGCCAAATGTGCCACTATATTGGACAGTAGTCCAAGCTGCCTGACAAAAGGAAACACCTTTATTTTCAGACATATAATATATTTCCTTTACGTACTTCACTAGTTGGTCCATAAGTTAAATCATATAATCCAGTTGTGCCATCTTGGAATGTATATTCTTTTTCTAGAGGAGCGTACGAAGCATAGTCTATACCCCGTCCTATACAAAATGCATAAATTGGCCATGGCCGCACCGTTGACGGGTTATAATTCCATCTTACCTGTGTCATTTTTATCCATCTTTTTGAAATTTTTGATGAAGGTTCTTCTGTACACCCTATAAAACTAAAATCATAACCGCTTGATAAGCATTCATTTAAAATTGCGCCGCCGTGAATTGCAATTGATTGCTCCTTAGACATTAAACTATATTCAGGTTGATGTGTATCAGCTGCTAAGTTAGCAAAGCACAAATAAGTCAACGGACTTGTTAAAATTGCAGCTTCAAATCTGTTGAATTTATTATTTCTAAAATAATGTTTTACTAAAAATTCTCTTATCTCTAAATCGCTATTTTGTAATTTAAGAATATCAAAATTATTGTGACCACAACTTTGACGCGGAACATTTTCCAATATAGTTTCAATTCTATATTGGAAATCTACTGGAACAGGTACCGTAGGATCAAATACTTTATAATTTCTTCTAGAAAGCCATTCACTGTTATATTCAGCATATCCGTTTTCTAATGCATATTTAAGTAATTCTATACATTGCTTAACAATAGATACCGAGTGTTCTGTTATATTGTGTTTCTCAAAAAGAGTTATTATTTCTTTTTGCATTAAGTCATAAGCATATATTTCTGCATATGTAGAGTGTAATCTAAGAATTCCATTTAGATAAAACATTTTAATAATATGATCAATAGCTAATGTATTGTTAGCTTGAATTGAAGTTGATGTTGCCTGTAAGATATATGCTAAGTCTCTAGTACACTTTTTAAATTCTGTAGTACGTGTAGGATATGTTTTTTTTACATTTTTGGCTATTGACTGCGAAAGTGTATTAATATTTGTTCTAAGCAATGTAACTGCATTCCAATCCATATTATATATTTCCTATATTCCATCCAATAGTTTTCCAAGTATTACATTTTCTATATTTATCAGTCATATTAATATGATTTTTAAGCATATCTAAATGTGTCGGAATATTGGAATTTTTGATTATATTAAGTAATTCGCTTACTTGTTCTCTCTCGTCGTCTGTATAGAAATTTAAATCAATATTAGTAAGTTGCTCAATTGCTGTTTTTCTTATTTCAGTTGGTGTGTTATCTAACTTATACCACGGAACACCATTTAACCAACTAAATCCTATTTTAAATCTATCTTGATATTCTGTATATTCTTTAAAAAACTTAATACTATCTGCTAAATTTAATATATTTAAATTATGAGGAACAATAACAAATTCACAAGTGATCCACGAATACTTTTTAAGTATATCAATTTTTTCTAAAACATCATTCCATTTTAATGGCCATCTTAAATATTCATAAAACTGCTCGCCTGCGCCGTCTATGCTAAAATTAATATGAACATGATCAAATACTTCGAGTTTTACAATTTGTTCTTCTGTAAAACTACCATTAGTGGTAATGTTTAATCCAGGAAGTTTTTTACCGCTTGCAAGTAACCCATCTATAAGTCTATCAAAATACACATTAATAAAAGGTTCGCCGCCGCTGATCTCTAATTTACGAATTGTGTCAGCCCGATCGATAGTATCTTGAATAATATTACGATACCATGTTTTAGTCTTTGACCAATCGTGTTTTTTTGTAATAAGTTTTAATAAGTCTGGGTCCGAAACATTGTTAACAGATTCTTTATATTGCTTTTCAATCAAACTACTACGACTTGCATTACAAATACGACATGCAGTATTGCATTGGTTGCCAAAAGTAATCATAATGTGTTCAACATTATTAAGTGGGTTGTTGTTATAGTATGCATTACGTTTTTCACGCATACTCTTTGCACCTTGATCTTCTTGTTTCCAGCAGAACTGGCAACCGGACACACGATTACCAGAAGCTAGTTGTTCCTTTAACTCTGTTAGCCAACTACTATTAAGATAATCCTCAAACCCTTCTACAGTAGGACGTTCGCCTATAAACTGACAACATGGTCCTAGGTTACCTCTACTATCAAAATGTATTTGTTTATAAGGTTCTGTACAAAAAGTTTTCATTGTTGTGATAGCCATTGTTCCAGCAAATCTTCATCTAATTCAATCATAAATGTCATTAATAGCCCCATCTTACTATTCCACTTCTTGCGAGGCTCAGTGCCTTTAGTACCTTCGTTTGTGGCATGAAGCTGAACAGCATCAAAAATACAAGGAGATCCAGTTTTCCAATCAAATACACTTTCTGCGTTTAATCCTGCTAATCTACGATACGGAGTATTTATGTACTTATCAAACGTCTCTTTGTCAAAAGGTTCTGCGGTGCAAGGAAGAGGCTTGCCATCTCTATCATAAAACTGTATGTGACTGTAATCTGTTACAATTTCATAGATACTAGCAATATTTTTAGTTTCGGCGCCACCATTATATACTTTAGCCCAGCCAATATCGCGCTGCTCAAAGAATACAATTTGTCCGCCATCTAACTCGTCTAAATGCGATCCAATCCAAAGAGGAGTAATAATATTTTTCCAAGTTGTATATTTTCGTTGCGGGTGACTAAGAGGAACAGTTTCCAGCATACCATTATATCCTTTTTCACGCATTGCATCCATATGTAACCCGTATTGCTGCGGAGTAATAAAATAGTTGCCACCTATAGTAGGCGATTTTTCTGCCAATGGCCCTAATGCTGCATCAAACTTATCTTTATATCTATCATAAATTTTTTGCATGTCAACATCAATGATAACTGTGCCATTTTTGTTTAATCTTGGTTTGTTGTGATCAGCAGTGAATGCATTTTTCCATAACCAATCTAACTCGTCTTCATTAAATAAATTTTCTATACAATCTGCTTTACTACTATGACGTCTAACATTTTCAATTGCAATTGGGTGATCCATTGGTAACATATAAAATCCAGGTTCGTCAGGTGTATTCATCTTGTTTCTCCATATATTGATTTAGCAAAGGGTTGACTTCGGAAAGTGTTAAGCCTGTTACTTTATCTATATTTAAAGTAAAATCTTTAAACTTGTCAAACATCTGGTTAGGTTCAATACTTGCATAATATTTTTTGTTGTAGTCATCTTTTATTTGCTCTAAGTATTCTTCAGGTAATACATGCACACTCAGAAACTCAGGTACAACTAGCAGGCTACTATAATGATCAAATCCTAGACTCTTAGCATATTGTTTAACATTTTTCATATCATGTAAATTATACGCTTGTACTGTGCTGTATATAGCTAGGTTAATATTTGTATTATCAGCATATGCTGCCCATTGCTTAGTAACCTTATCAATTGTATTCCATGTTTTGCCGTGTCTTATATAATCATTTACAGTACCTATACCATCAATGCTAAGTTCTATTGTTACTTTTTTAAACTTCTCTAATGTAGGTAACCACTTTTCTGGAAACAATGTACAGTTAGTATTGCATTCTAATTCAATATGTTCGATTACATTATGATATTCTAAATATTCAAACAGTTGTTTTGTTTCAGGTGTAATAAATGGCTCGCCGCCAAGGTATTTAATTTTCTTTAATTTATGTAAGTTAACATCGGCAAATATACTAGGTACATCAATCTTAGGTTGCACAACAGTATGATGGAACTGTTTAAGATTTGAATTTTTTTCTACTAATTTATTCCACAATGTACTATATGTAGGCGCACACATTTTACATGCTAAGTTGCACTTATTACTTAAACTAAGTTCAATATATTCTAAATCTTTTGTGCCGGAAAACTCTTTGTTAAGGACCTGGCGTAAACTAGTGTGGCCGCGTTCTTCTTCTTTCATGCACTTTTTACACCCATCGTCCCATCCAGCGGCCATGTTGTTGACAACTCCTTGGTAGAAATCACTTTGTTTATAATCTGTAAAACTAGTTTTTGTTATATCAACATGTGGAAAATTATTGAAGCGGCAACAGGGGCGCCAACTGCCTGCTACAGTTATACACATATGATTAGTTAATGCATTACAGCTTGGCATTTATCATATCCCTTACGTTGTTGTCTACAAAGTCAGCTACCCATTGTAGTCCTTCTCTTCCAAAGTGAGTGCCGGCTGCCCACCAGTCTTTGCACTTTTCTCTAGTAAGTATATCTTCAACACACAGTATATCAGTAATATGTCTATCTGCTCCTTCTGTTTGTAAAAAGCAAAAGTCAGTATTTTCCTTTACATAATCTACAGCTAATTTCCATTCTAAGTTAAAAGTCTCATCGTTTGCAATTTTATAATATTGCTTTGCAAAGTTAATACTTTTTTGTTGATTGTTCATGTTAGCCCGTTGGGTCACTAAGGGTGGAGTTACACATCTTACCGATTGAAAGATTTCATAATAATATTGTTTTAAATTTGGCAAAGGAGATTTTAAATGGTTAAAAAATGTTGACTCGGGCTCCCAGTACGTAAATCTTTCAGGTCTAGTAATTTGAAAAATATATAAGTCTGCAGGATTATACTTTTTAACTAAATTCATTTGATGGATCTGAAACAAAACACTACTAGCAGCAACAGCATAATTTGTTATTTCAACTTCGGGATATTTTTGTGAAAAGAAATATGGCCAATTTATATATTGTTCTACTTGCCCAACTCCGTGGGTCCAGCTGCATCCAAATATTGCAATCTTCATATTACGCTGTCCTCTTTAAGTTTATTATTAATCCATTCAGCTTGCCATTGTGCACCTATTTTATTATAATGCTCGCCTTTGTCTGCAATAAACGTCTTTAACAATTCATTGCCGCCTGATTTTTTAACTTCTTCATTTATAACAGGATGAATATTTAGTTTTAAAACATCTTCATTATGAAAAAAACATAAATCTGTTTTTCTTTTCACATATTCAGTTAGTGCCTTATATTCTATTTTATGAATACTTTTATTAATATGTGTATAGTATAATTTAGCTAACTGATATTTTTCTGGTGTAGTCCAAAACGAATCAGATTTACTTAAACTCATATGACCCGGTGTGATTGCAAATATTTTACGATATATATCGCTGGATGTATCAAACATTTGATATGTCGATGTGTATCTTGTAAAATATTTTAAATAATCGTAATCTTCTTCAAAGTAAGTTAGTCTTCCTGGCGAAGTAAATTGAAAAATTATTATATCATATTTTTCATGTTTTAAAACTGCATCCATTAGCTGTACTTGAAAGGGAAGACTACTTCCTGCAAGTGCATAATTATAAATTTCCCATTCTGGATGTATTTCTTGCAATCCATTTGGCCAATTATAATGATTATCTACGTCTTCAGTTCCATGAGTCCAACTACATCCAAAAGTAGCTACTTTCATTTAAATATATCTTTCATTTCGGGAAATGTCTCAGCAAACGTATTACCGCGTTGTTTATCGCATAGACCTAAAAACTCTTTCATCTCAGGCAGGCGCTGGCTCCAGTCTTCGCTTTCCATAAAGCTAAGTATGCCGTTGAGACGTTTAATGCCATATTCTGCACTGCGGAATTGCTCATAATCTACTTTGCCTTTATGCCATTCAGGAATACCCAACTCCCAGTTTGCTTCCCACCACGGGTACCACGATTCGTACTTTGCTCTACACTTGGCTTTGAAGTCTGCAGGTAAGCTCTTGACATTTAAGTGCGCCGGCCAGTATACAAAGTGCTGACTAATTCCGCCGGCACCAAACGGCCACATATTAACTTTCTTAAACTTCTGCTCTAGCTTCCATTGAATAAAGTCCGGTAAGTAGTAAACATTTAATGCTTGTACTGCACATGCAATTGTAATTTCAACATTATCACTTGTTTGCGTGTCTAACAAATGGAATACTTCTTCTTGACGACTCCACTTACTAGGATAACGAATATAGTCATTCATTTCTTTAATGCTGTCTATGCTGTAATGGAATCGTACTAATTTGAATTCTTTCCACAATTCAAATAAGTCTTCTCTCCATTCAACACCGTTTGAGTTATAACGTAGTTCAAGATCTTTTGCGTAACCCATTTTAATAGCGTGTTCAAGTATCTCATAGTGTTCTTCAATAATAAGACTTTCGCCGCCTGCAAAGTAGATCTGTTGCATACTAGGCATTTGCTCGTAAAACTGTTTCCAGAATGTAGGATTCTGTTTGTGCCAGTTATAACTACTGCCGTTAGTACTACCTTTATCCTGCCACTGCATAATCTCTTTTAATGATTCGTTTTTTACTTCAGGAAAGATCTTTTTATAATCTTTGATCCAACCGCTGCTATCGTGTGGACTACACATTACACAAGCTAGTTGACACTTTGTCCCAAACCGCAAATCAATGTATGCTAAGTTAGGTGGCACTTCTCCGTCGGGCTGTGTATCAGAAAGTATTTTATCAAGATCAACACGTTGACTCCAATAGTGCGTTTCCCACATACGCTTGCTACGATGTCCGGCTGCTTCTTCTTTATAACATTTTAAACAACTAGGTGGTTTTTCACCAGCAAGCATCTGCTTGCGTACATTCTTCATGTAGTTGCTGTTCCATGCTGTTTCAAAGTCACTGACGTTTAAGTTGTTGGGTTTGCCGTCGTCTGTTTTAAGGATGCCCACTTGGCCGCCATGTTCTTTGTCATTAGTAGCGCCAACGCTACTAGCGTTTGCTGTACAGCATACACGCATACTACCATCTGGTCTTGTACTAAGATGTACCCACGGTAAAAGGCAAAATGTTTCTGAAGGGTATTTTTTATCTGTCATGTCAATACTTATCTAGAGTAAAACGTAATAATTGTTATATTGAGTATCCATAGTTATTTTAAACTCTTATCAATTTCTATATCGCTACCACAAGTGCATTCGTTGTAGTTACAAATAATTGGACTTGCTAGTAAATTAATATTGTTGGGATCAGTTTTAATGTTTCCCATTATAACTTTTTGATTACATGCATTAGCCGGAACAACATCTCCGTTTGCTTTAATAACAACTAAGTCACGCCCAATATTACAGGACCAACCTAAAAATTTATTCAATCCAGCTTGTATTAAATCGTGATTAGTTTCTTGGGTCACAGTGCCGTCTTCATAATAGCAATTAATTCCTAAACTAGTTTTATTACGCTTTGTTCCAGGACGAGAAGAAGTTACTTTATGTGCATCAGTCATCCATTTACGTTGCTCGTCTGTATAAGCCATCCATTCACGTTGGCCAAATTCAACTTGTAACTTTTTTATTTGGATAGGCACTGTTGTATTGTCTCGCAATTTTTCGTAAATTGAAACACATTTGTCCCAATTATTTATATCCATGAGCATTTGTATATTTGTTTGACAGCTATCCTGTATTGCATTGGCTACATTTATAATATGATCTACATCAGCTTGCTCATGGTGATAACTTATACTAACTTTATCTAAGAATTGCTTAGTTCGATTCCACCACCTAATAGTTCTACTTCCGTTTGTTAAAATATTAACAACACTGTTAGGATCAACTTCTTTTATAATCTCACTTAGGCGAGTAAAGTCTTTCCACACAGTAGGTTCGCCTCCTAAAATAGTATAGATCCTATAATCGTGTGTGCTTTGTTGAGTAATACGTTTGATTACAGTTTCGCAGTTGTTAACATCTGGCCAATATAAGTCTCCACCGTTTGAGTCCGGTGTGCAGTAACTACATTTAAAGTTACAAATATTAGATAAAATCCAATCAACTACTAGTATATTATTACGTGTTTCTATTTTTACTAATTTATTCATAATAATTCCTCAGCCCAGGGATACGCATCTAAAAACTTTAAAGAACTTTTATAGTCCCAAAAATAGATAGCATCTTTTAGTTCTTGTTTTTCGATATCTGTAGGATTTCTATATTCGTAGATTGTTTTATTAAAAAAATTACTGTAAATTTTCTGTGCATAGTCAGGTAAAAAAGATATATCAAGATTTTGTATGCGTTCAAATAAAATAGTTCTATGGTGCAACGGAATTAATCTAAAATCTAAATATGACGGAGATGCTACTATATTAAATCCCCAGGATAAATCTGGACAATGTTTTCCTGCATATTCTATAAGATCAGGTAACCCAAATAAATTTAAATAACTTATACAAGGAACAAAGGCCATTGTTATATTGTCACCTCTATTATTATAAAGATATAATAAATTACGTTCTACAGTCTTCCACTGTACAGGATAACGTTGATATTCTATATGCTCTTTGATACCGTCTATACTACAGTCAATTTTAATTGATTTAAACTGTTTTAATAACTTTAATACACTGGGTTTAGTACTAGTTAAATTTGTAATAAACTTAATACTTAGATGTGTTTTATTTTTATTAATAAGTTCCTGTAATAGCCATTCTACTTCTGGCATAATAAAAGGTTCGCCACCTGCAAGTTCAATTGTTTCGATAGTATCACAATTAAGAATTAACTCTAATAATGTGTTTATATTTTTAAAATCTGAAACTGTTATTGCATCATTAATATAAGAGTTATCTGATATTCCATTTAATCTTAATTCTTCGACCAAATTTTGAATTTGACTACTACTATTGGCGTCACACATTCTGCATCGTAAATTACATTTGTTACTAAAACGCATTTCGATATTTTTTATTTGAGGAATGTAAGGTAACTCAAGCAAATGTTTTGAGCGAGTTCTTGGACTGGCAATATTATTATTTTCATATGTCCAACATCTTTTACATTGAGGATTTTGTATATTCTCAGCATGTTCTTTTCTAATCTTAACAAATGGCTCAAACGTTGCATACCACTCGTTAATATCAGATATATTGTTCCAGTCAGGCGCCGGCCATCCCTGTCCTTGCATACAACACATTGCAACATTGTTACGTGTGCCTATAAATAAATCGTTATATGCCCATTTACAATTTAAATTATTCATCTATCAACTCTCTAGCCCACGGGTATGCATCTAAAAATTTTACAGTACATCGATAATCCCATATATCATTGCTGTAATGTTTTAATTTGTCTCTTTCGTTATCAGTTGGATATCTATGCTCGTACATGGTTTCTTTTTGAAACTTTTTCCAGTTATCATTTACATCAGCAAACTGTACTTTAGAAAAAGTTTTATAAAAGTCTTCTCTAGCAGCAAGCGGTATTAATCTAAAATCTAGAAATGTAGGATAATCAACTTCGTTATAGCTAACTCGTGCTTTTGGAAATTGATTTGTCCAATTAAAAAAATCTGTCATGTTATTATATGTTAACATACTTATACAAGGTGTCAACCCCACAATACATTTACTGTTGTACATTTTAATAAAATTTCGTTCAATCGTTTTCCATTTAGAAGGATATCGTTGATATTCTAGCGCATCTTCAATTGCATCAATACTACACATTAACTCTACTTGCTTAAACTTTTCTAGTGTTTGTAGTATGCGTGTTTTAGCACTGGTGCAGTTAGTAATAAATTCTATATCTATATTAGTTTTACCGCGTTCAACAAGTTTAAATAAAAACTCTTCAACTTCGGGCATAATAAAAGGTTCGCCGCCAGCAAATCTTAATGTTTTTAAATTAGGTAATTCTAATACTAGGTCTAACAATTTTTTAACATCTACATTTGATAGATGGCTAGGAATATAGTTTAATAAATCATTATCGGTTCCGTTTGATTTTAATTCGTGTGCTAAGTTTACTAATTGATCACTAAATCCACCCGAACACATTTTGCATTGTAAATTGCATTTATTACTTAAACGTAAATCGAGATGTTGTATACTGTGTTCTGTTTTTCCGTATTGTCTATTAACACGATTACGTTTGCTTTCTTTGTCAACGCTTTCATTTTTCCAACAATTTTCACAAGCAGGATTTTTAATTCCTGCATTAAGATCATTTCTAATATTGTTAAGCCAAGTACTAGATTTGTACCATTCGTTAAGGTCTGTTACATCATTCCAATTAACTTGAAGATTACGAGTTTGTATACAACAATGCCCAATGCGCCCCGTTGTATCAATGTTAAATCCATTATCAGTTAATGTACAAAATTTATTCAATTACAAAATACGCCGTATTACGATTATATATAATCTTATCATCAATTAAAGAAAATTTTCTAAAGTATTTTGCCGATTTTTGAAAAAGATGATACATGTTAGGAAGGTCAAGTGTGTTAGGTTTTGTCCAGGCAGCTTCACCTATACCTACCCAAACTAATTCAAGATTTCCCCTTCTCACCTGGTCCATCATCGTTACAAACCGATTGATGCAGCGGCTAGGTATTATATCATCAACAAAAAATATCACATTATCAGAACTATACTCTAACATATGCTCTATGGACTGATCTAGATTTTCAAAGTCGCAATCTATTCTCCAAAGATCAACTAGTTTATTATTTTGTATTTTTAATATATCTTGGTCGTATAATGTATATTTAAATTCCTTTTTATTTTTTTTATACATTTTACGTATGTGGTTATTGATATCGGTTAAATTTTTAGGCCAGTTATCTGGAATATAACTCATTATGGCTTCATTTGTAGTTGTAGCCCAGTCAAAGTTTTCAGTTAAATGCCATTCAGGAGATATATTCATATATTGATTTATAAAAAGTGCCCAATCAGCTTTTCCTGTTCCAATCTCCCAGCATACTTTTGGGTTTAAATGATTTATTAAAATAATCTCTGCTACTAAGTCCATATCGGTTGACATAGGTCGCATGCCGTGTCTTGGAAAATCTCTGTTTATATAATGGCGCTCATTCATTTATTTGTTCCTTCCTATATATTGGTGCTGGTTTGCTTTTTCCACTACAGTTAATGTACAAAATTTATTCATCTAAATTATATTTATACTGTTCTATAAAAGAAATATGACAATAATGCTGTTCGTAGTGAACTGTACAAAAAGGATTTACTACTTTGATGTAATCTTTTGATTTTAAAAAATCTGTAATTATGTCAGCATCATTGCCATCTGCTTCAACACTAAAAAGTTTAACTGTGTACTGATCAAATGGCCAACATTTTAAAATTTCATATTCACTTCCTTCTGTGTCAATTCCAACATAATCTATATCACGAGGTGCATTACAATTATTTAACAATGTAGTAGGAGTGATACAAGTTTTTATTACAGGAGTACCAAATTTATCATAATACTTTTTATGATACAGATGTAGCTCTTTGGTTATACCGCTCAGTCCTTCTGCTCCCCAATTACGTTCGGGTATTTTGCCTTCACATTCCATATATTCTACAGTGCCATCATAATTATAAACACATACATTTATTGGTTGAAAACGAGTAGTTTTACATTCTTTCCAATACTTAGAATGTGGTTCTACCGCAGGTCCTTGCCATTTTAAATACTTTTCTAAACTATAACAACTGCTCTTTCGAGTACCACTACATGCACCAATTTCTACAAAATATCCGTTTTCTTTATAATCAAAAACTTCAGCAACCCATCTATCATTATAATCCTCATTACTAAACCATTCCATTTATTTGTTCCTATATGTTGGAGCAGGCTTTTCTTTGCCGCCACATTTATTACATGTATCAATACTTTCACGTTGCCATGCTGGATATAAATCATCTACAAACTGTTGTGTAATAACTTTTAAATTATCATTACGGATATGATTATTTTTATATTTTTTATAATTAAAATTTGTGCGATTATCTAACTGCCTGCCGCTTATATAACAACATGGCCAAATATTCCCCCAAGGATCAATTTGTAACATTCCTTCTTCGGCGTAAGGACAACTAAAACTACCAGCAGCGTTAACAGCAAGTGTAGACGGAGTTGCTACATGAGAACGGAAAGTATCACGTCTAGCATATTGTTTTGTAAAAGTTTTTGTATCAGGTCCTGACAATCTCTGTGCAGGAAAGTCTTTATATGCCTTCATATCAACATCTGATCGATTGCGATTGGTTTGAAAAGCTAAACATCCAGTTGATTTAGCAAACTCACTTATAGTATCAATATCATCTTTATTATAATCAAATACAATACATTTCCATATACTGTTTCCGCCTGCATCATTAAAAGCACGTAGATTAGCTATACGCTTGTCCCAATCAATGCCACGGCGATATAAATCATGGGTTTTTTCTAAGCCATCAATGCCCCATTTAATATCATGCTTGGCAAACTTTTGTAACACAACTGCAAGATCATTCCAAAACTTTGCATTACGGGCACCTCCGTTAGTATTCAAGTTAAGATATACGTCTGTTTTTACTTCGGCAAGTATTTCCATCATATTAATAAAATGAGGATGCATACTAAAGTCGCCAAAATTACCGTTGAAAATAATTTCTTGTATGTTTTGTAAATTGTCTGCTGTAATAAAACTACGCCAATCATCAACACTAATATGATTTAATTTTAGATTAGGATGATTCTCTCCGCCGTCAATGTTTCTATCGCAGGCTCCACAGAAAGCATTGCAATAACTAGTACAATCAATTTCGAGTTTTTTAATTGTTTCAAATTTATATAGATTCATTGTACTGTGTATTGTGTTGGCTTATTTGTTTTATGCAAACACTTATTACAAATATCATAAGAGCCTGTTTTCCATGCCGGATAAAGATGGTTTCTAAACTGTTCTAAAATATCCATTAATAAGTGTTCATTTAAATTATTTATGTTCCAATCGTCATATGGAAATTTTTTGTGGTGCGTAACTACATTGCCTTGTATAAAACAACACGGCCACACTTTGCCGTCAGGTTCTATAACTATTGTTTTCTCTTCAGCAAACGGACAAGAGTAATCTGTAAAACTAATAGACGGCTCATAAGAAATCTTAATGTTTTTAAATTGTTCTAATAATTTATATTTCTTTTCAAATTCATCCATAGTCGGTGATGTAAGTATACCCTTTGGAAGATTCTTATACTTGTCTACTATAATAGGTGTTACCCTGTTCCTATAAGTTTTAAATTTATAAAAATTTAATTGTTTAGCTAGATTACGCATTTCTTTGATCTGATGTTTGTTATGGTCAAATATAATTGCACGCCAAGTTGATATGCCGCCAGCAGTATTAAATGCTGTGACATTCTCTATAAGCTTATTCCAATTTACATTTCGTCTATATATATGATTAGTATCTTCAAGTCCGTCGATTGCAAATTGCATTTCGTGACTTCTAAATTTTTGTAACGCAGTTGCTAATTCATTCCAAAACTTTGTATTACGGGCGCCGCCGTTTGAAGATATTTTAATAAACAGATCATTTTTTATACTACTAAGATATTCTAAAAATTTAATAATATATGGATGCATACTAGCATCGCCAAAGTTTCCATCAAATGTTAAAGTACTAATGTTAGATAAATTTTTATCTTGTACAATTTGTTTCCAGGTATCAAAGGACATATGATGCAACGGCATTTTTAAATTTATAGGACCGCCGTTTATATTACGATCACACGCTCCGCAATTAGCATTACAGAATGTAGTAAGTTCTATTTC
>TARA_R110002153_G_scaffold89320_2_pt1 | contig 20674 bp, 23 predicted proteins | sample TARA_R110002153 | Tara Oceans TARA_R110002153 (sample SAMEA4398193) | marine metagenome | biome: Polar Biome; feature: [SRF] surface water layer (ENVO:00010504); material: water (ENVO:00002006), including particulate matter (ENVO:01000060) such as... | depth 5 m
AGTACCTGAAACGACTAATAAAAACACATAATTATCGCCTCTAAAAGGGTAGCTTAATGGTATTTCTTCAAACTTATTTTTTGATAAATGTATATGTAAACCATCTGCTTGATGTGTATCACCAAGAATTTCAATAATATCACTTATTGTATGTTTTTTTATGGAAGGATTTTTCAATGCTTGATAGAAATGTTTATGCTCCAAAAATAAGATATAATTTGTGTTTTAAAAGATAAGTATTATTGCCTGTCTAATTAATCCATAATTCTCTACTGAATGGGTTCATTTATAGTTCACTAGAGACCGTATTTAGTTCATGTTTTACATTTAAAATTAAGGTTATTACTAAATAACCACTCCACACACATTCAACTACTCTCCTATCGTCGCTTCGTAAAAAGAGTGTTCCATTAACATTGTAGAGAAACATTTGAGAAGAAAAAAATAAGAAAATGTAGTAGTTTAAACTTCGCTTTTACCAAAGCAAAGTAACATAACGCAGAACAATATGATACAGGTTGAACTATAAGTATTTCAGGTATAAACCTTTAGCTGTAAGTCATAATTCTATTATGTAAAATATCCCTCGCTATTGTAGTTTTTTAGCGAATTAAGAACAGGGACATCAACCTTTTTAATTTAAGCTACCGGAAATTTTCCACACAAAAAAAATATATTCCAAATTTCAAAATTCGACAACCCCAGCGACAAACCTTTCGTCTGTACTCATAATTAGCCGTTATGTAAAATAGCCGCTACCAAGCGCTCGATTGTTTTATAAAATCAAATTGCTTTGGCAATTTATTTTACACACAATTATCCAACGCTTGCCAACGCCAAAATAAAAGCTAACCTTTTTGCTCTTATTAAAAATCGCGTATTCGATAAAATGTACGTAATAAAAAATTTTAAACGATTCTCGTAAGCTTGCCTGGAAAGGACAGACATAGTATACCACCCCCGCCAGATTAAAGTGAGCATAGCAATATTTATAACAAACCCTTTAATAGCATAGTCTGAAACGATTTTTTAAATGGTTGAAAAAAATCTGTTTTAAGTGGTTCACTTTGACCGTTTTTTGTATGTAATATGGCTTTTCCTTATTTTTCGAAACAACTTAAGGAACTTCCCAGAAAATTGGAAAAAAGCCCCATTGACATTCGCTTCCAATTAGACTCGGCCAAAAACGTGGCATTGACCGTCGATGAAGAAATCTTCCTTAAAATGGTGGGATATTTTCTTCAAGACGATAATGACGAAAAATTTCCCCTGTATGTCAATGAGGCTTACCATGGAAATTTTGATCCGCTTCTCGAGGATAATAAATATTATAGCGGAGGTGTTACCGCCCTGTATATGTCCACGTTCTGTCATGAGGAGGCAAGGAGATATCCATGGGATTCCTTGAAATTGGCCAAAACCTACACCCGTAGACTTATGGGAAAGGAAGTTTATGAAATTTGTGGTCAATGGGGAGACCAAGAGACCCCTGAATGGCTGAACAAGCCGCTTGAAATTGACTGTCCCGTACTACTATTGAGTGCGGAACTTCCTTTTGAAAAGAGAGGGCTTTATGGACAACCACAAGCGTATGTGCAGGGTCTATTGCGAAGAAGGTCTAGAACCTAAGGGGCAAACGCCCGAAACGGAACCGTTCAGCGGCACATAGACAACCTGCCGAGGGCAATGCCTCTAGTTTACACGAGTGCTGGAGCATTGATTTCGTTTGTGACCAACTGTACAACGGCAATCGGTTCAGGGCCTTAACTGTAGTGGATAATTTTAGTCGAAGGTGTTTGGCCATACATGCCGGGAAATCATTGAAAGAAAGGGTTGTTGTGCGGGTCATGGAAACGATCACCTTTGGGAACGAAGTGCTGCCAAAACGTATTAAAGTGGATAACGGAAGCGAGTTCATCAGTAAAATATTGAACAAATGGGCCTATGAAAACGATGTCGAACTTGACTTCTCAAGACCTGGAAAACCTACCGATAACCCTTTTATAGAAAGCTTTAACGGTTCGTTCAGGGACGAATGCCTGAATGCGAACTGGTTCTTTTCTTTGTTGGATGCACAGGAAAAGTTCGATATTTGGCGGGAAGACTATAACAACCTTAGACCGCACAGCTTGTTGGGGGACATGTCCCCCAACGAGTACATTGAAATGACTGAAAACAGCCCTGATTCTCTAGTTATGACCGGTACCTAAATATGGGAGGAGGTCAATAATTGAAAATGTTGAATTTAGAGATGTCCTAAAAAGAGAAAGGCTAGAAAGCCCTTGTTCATTCTGAATAGGTGCTTTTTAATTAGGTCCTCAAATTTTTGATCCCCTTACCAGTAACCATACCATAAATATTAATTCCCCGAAAAAGGTTATAAAAAGCAGATCTAGGTTCGTTTCCGGGGAAAAAAATATCCCCAGTGTATGAACCACATATCCTAATCCTGCCAGTAATACTAAAACACCTATAACTTTTGGCACATATGCTGATCTGTATATTAAATATCCCAATAAGAGTAAATAAGAGCCAAAAATAATCAGACCAAAAGACCATTCAAGTTTAAATGAATTGATAAAAAACACAACAGTGTCAAGTTGTTGGCAATTTTCCAATAATTTTGGTTGGTTGATCAAATTTAGAGTCTTCATTAGATTCGACAATGCAACGAGGTACATTGCTGTATAAGTCAACCTAAACCAGGCGGCAAGCAGTGATAGACCCTTATGCACAGGTTTAAAAAATAAATAGAGGGCCCAAGCCACTATTATATCACAAAGGAGCGTTATAAAATGAAGAAAAATACCAGAAGTGAACAGTATTTTATTTGTTACAATATTTTTTGTCGTTTCAGCCGGATTTTCACCAATTAGTTTTGGGAAGATATAAAATTCAGCAAATGGCACGGTCAGTGCCATAATTAACAACCCTAAACCTGCGATCTGGGCGGTTCTGGATAAGGATATGGGTGTCTGACTGGAATGAACGGTTAGCTTAATTTTATCCATAGCGGCTGATCTTTATCGTTAGACTGAATTGAAATGGTTTTGTTACTTGACTAGGATACTTTTTAATGGATTACAATTTTGAAGTAAGGAAAAACAAATAAAGGACTTGGGTACGAACATCCCAAGCCCTTGACACAAAATCCAAATCATTGTGTAATCCAACTTGTTTTACCAAGCTATATCATAAGTGTTGCCGCTCCCCATTGTAATGGTGGCCGTTTGGTTGCCATTGAACTTAACGGTACCAGAGAAATCATAAGTATTGCCACTGGACGATACCCCGACAAAACTTGCTGCAACCGTACCGGAGGTAATGTTATAATTAGACTTTAGAACTGCTAAGTTAGATGTGGTGAGCTTTATAGTGCTTGTAAAAGTGGTCTTATTCCGCACAAAGGATTCTTGGGTGGCATTAAAGCTAAAATCCTCGGTCAAATTATACGTGCCCTGTGCACCATCCAGATTTTCTACCTTTATGGTTGCCGTGATGGCACCTTCTGAAGAAATTTTGGGACCTACATAGCTTGACGAACCGTCCATGGTAAAGTCGGCCGCCAATGGAAAAAGACCTTCCCCACAGGTAACTATCCAGCTCCATCCATAATCAACACTGTAAGTTATGGTAGAGGTATTGCCGGATCTGTTATAGGAAGAACCGTATTCTACACCGCATTCGTAATCCTCTACGGATTTACCTGAAGTATTATCCACTTCGATAACATAAATGGCTTCCGTAGTTTGCTCCACTATTCCCCCAGATTCCGGGGACACTGCCATTGCAATTACTTCGGCCGCTTCTTCCTCCGAAATTTCTGAGGTAGGTTCATCATCATCCTTATTACATGAAGTAATGGAAAAAGCTAAAAGGGCCAAGATCAACACTAAAAAACTGTTGTTCATTTTTTTGTTCGGTAAGATTGAATGTTTCATAATTTGTTTGTTTTTACAATTAACTGATTTTCTTTTTATTAAAATTTTTATGCTAAGGTATTTCTGAATGGTTGATGGCCATGGCGAAAAAAAGGTGAAGCTGACATTTTTAGGGGTAAAGCCTTATCCTTTGTAGTTCATCCTTCCCTTAAAGAAATCGACAAAGCCCTTAAATATCAATACGAAGGGGTTGTTGCTTATAAAACCTGTGGTTACCCCATATACGGGTTTTTCCTTTTCCACTTCATAGGTGCCAAAAAGGCGGTCCCAAATAATGAGTACCCCTCCAAAATTCTTATCTATATACTCGTCATTTGACCCATGATGTACCCTATGCGCTGACGGGGTGGCCAAAACACCTTCAATAAAACCCAGTTTGCCAATTGCCTCTGTATGTAGAAAAAATTGGTACAGAAGATTTACGGCAAAGGATGCAATGACAAACTCAAACGGAAAACCTACTATCACCAAAGGAGCCACAACAAAGGGTGTCAATAGCGCACTTAACCAATTCAAGCGGTAGGCAACGGTCAAATTCATGAACAAACTGGAGTGGTGCACCAAATGGAAGGCCCATAGAAACTTTATTTTATGGGAAAGCCTATGGTACCAATAATATATAAAGTCTACCAAGACAAAGCTCAGCACAAAAATTGGTATTGAATATCCAAAATTGAAAAGTGCCAGTTTTGAGAAAAAGGTGAGTATGGCGAACTGAATGCCAAAAAAGAGGATCTTGGAGAGCTGAAAACCGAACAGAATCGCAAGATTGGCCATGGTGTCCTTTACATTATATGCTTCTTTTTCCTTCTTCCAGCTCCATATAATCTCAATGACTATTAATCCGAGAAGTATTAAAAATATATAACCTCTATACGAAGGGTCCAATTTGGTCTGAAGTGCTTCCATCTTTTTTATTGTAAAATTCCCCTAAAAAATAAATTCAGTAAGATGACAAAAAGGTGAAGCTGAAAAAAAGACGGTTGAACCATTTTAATTTTTAGTAAATACCAAATGCTTTGGGAGAAATTGATGCTCCAAACAAAACTTCAACCCTATAGGGGTAAGCTTCAACCCTATAAAATTCAGCTTAGATCCAAAATTTACTTTTGGCCACTCCATTGGCAATAATTTTGGGGCATTCTAAATTTCACGACCATGAAAAAAAATCTTATCAAATTATGCGGTATCTTTATTTTGTCCACTATAGTGTCTGCATGCCATAACGATGCAGATGAAGGCCTGGTAACCGACCCATTGGATAACCTGGACAATGGCACTGAATATATATCCATTTATAGAATACCTGTTGTGGTCCATGTGGTGCACAATGGTGAAAATATAGGCAATGGGGCCAACATTACTTATGAACAGGTGAAATCGCAGATCGATGTCCTGAACGAGGATTTTAGAAAAATGGCAAATACCAACGGTGATGGCCAAAACCCAAATGGTACGGATACACAGATCGAGTTTTTTCTTGCTGAAAAAGACCCTAATGGCGCAGTACTCACAGAACCCGGTATTGACAGAATAGATGGCGGCAGATCTGAATGGCCAAAAGGATCCTTTAGAAATCCCATTGACACAAGCCTCAAGCCTATCTCAATTTGGCCTCCGGATCATTACTTTAATATCTGGACCGTTAACTTTGGTGGCTTTACCGGGCGAAATCTTTTGGGCTTTGCACAATTTCCGGATATGTCGGGATTGGATGGATTGAACGAGATCGGCGGCAGTGCGGAAACAGACGGAATCGTTATCGGTTACAAATATTTTGGATCTAGTGAAAAAGGTGATTTTCCCGATCTGATGTTCCCGTTCGACATTGGCCGTACAACGACCCACGAGGTAGGCCATTGGTTGGGTTTAAGGCACATTTGGGGGGACGGGGATTGCTCGGCGGATGATTTTTGTGACGACACTCCCAATGCTGCCGGTCCCAATTATGGATGCCCTTCAGGGCAAATAAGCTGTGAAACCTTGGACATGATCGAAAATTACATGGATTATACCGACGATGCCTGTATGAACACCTTTACGTTTGATCAAAGGGATAGAATGCACATTGTCTTGGAAAACAGCCCTAGGAGAAAAGAATTGGTGCTCAAAGTTGAGGAACCCATTTCCCAGGCTTTCCAATAGGATCTTATTTATTCGTCCAGCCATTTTTTAAACTCGGGGGCCTTTGCCTTGCTGACGATGATTTTTTCCTCCGGTCTGGGAATCACATTTACGATCAACCTTCCATTGAAATAAAAATCAATATCTACTACGGCAGCTTTTTGAACCACATACTGTCTATTGGCCCTGAAAAAAAGGTTTGATGATATTTCCTCCAATATTCTGTCCAAGGTAGAATCGATCACATACCGTTTACCATCCTCGGTAAATGCGTAGACAATCTCTTGTGTTGTAAAAAACCAATGTATTTTATCTACCGTTAAGGGTATCAATTTATTTTGAAAATGGACTAAATAGGCCTCTCTGTACGACCTTGTCCGGGTTTGGTCAAAATGGTTCAGCAACATCTGGATCTTATCATTGCCTATGGAACTGTTGGTTCTTGAAGTATTGAATTTTTGCAATGCCTTCTTAATGTCCTCTTCTTCAAAAGGTTTTAAAATATAATCGATGCCATTTACCTTAAATGCATCAATGGCATAATTGTCATAGGCCGTAACAAAAATTACCGGTATTGTCGGTGTTATCGTTTGGAATATTTCAAAAGACAGACCATCTATCAATCTAATGTCCATAAAAAGCAAATCGCACTTTTGCATATTATCTTGCAACCAGCCGACCGATTCCTTTACACCCTGCATTTTGTTTAGTACGGTGATTCCTTTATCCAACTCACCCAACATAAATTCCAAGTTTCTCGCAATGGCCGGTTCATCTTCTATAATGGCAACATTTATGGGCATAACTATTAATTTAATGGAAGTCTGATTATAAAATGGTCTTCTGTCCTTTCAATTTCAATTTCTTTCCCCATCAATATTCTGTAACGTTCGTTCAGGTTCATAAGGCCAATGCCTGTTGAGGGTTCTTTGTAAATAGCTTTTTTTAAAGTGTTCCTAAAGACCAAACTTCCGTTCTCTTGGAACAGTTGTATCCTTAGCGGGTGTTCCATTGAAACATAATTATGCTTAACGGCATTTTCGAGCAAAGGCTGTAAGGTCATATGGGGAATTTTTTTGTTCAAGCTATTGGGTAGATCAACATCCAATAGCAACGCATCTTCGAAACGCATTTTCAGCAGTTCAACATTGGAATTTAGTAACTCTACTTCTTTATCCAACTCTATAAGTTGTTCCGGGTGGTCCGTCATTGAATATCTGAATACCTTGGATAGGTGGCCAATATAGTTTTGGGCCTTCTTGGGGTTTTCCCTGACCAATGCAGAAAGGCTACTGAGGGAATTAAAAAGAAAATGGGGGTTTATCTGGGCCCTTAAATTTTTGATTTCGGCATCAAAATAAGCGGTTCTTAACTTTTGATTTTCCAGTTCCTTGTTTTTTTGATATCTGTAGAGAAGTAAAATTTTTACCAAAATGGCAATTAGGAACAAACTGGTCAAAAGCCGAAAAAAATAACCGCCAAAGTACAACCTTGGAATAGTTACATTTTGAAACATTGCCTTTTGCAATAAACTGCCGACCAACAACAGAACAACAAAAAAAATAATATTTGAAGCGATGTTCCTATAGGTTCTTTTTGGTTTGAGTTTGGAACTCCAGAGCAGCCATTTTAAATTTAAGAATCCAAAAAAAACGCAAAACAGAAATTGAAATAAGATTTGAAATAAAAGTTCCGGTAAATTGAATACCCAAGGAGGCCCTATGGTATTAGCGGGCCCTGGCACCAAAACAAACAGCCTGTGCACATTCAACGCCACCGCAACAAAAAGTGCGGTGAACAAGAGCGTTCTTTTTTCTGTAACTGTAATTTTCATCTCTATAAAAATACAAAGGCTTTCTTAATACAATTTGTATTGCCTTAAGAAAGCCAACAGGTTTAATCTAGCGGGAACTACATTTTGTTTTTTTGCCTGTATCTTTCCTTTAGCATTTTCCGGTTTTCCTTTTGCATGTCCTTATATATGGAAAACTCTTCTTCCGTAAGCAGCTCTTTAAGTTCTTTGTCCTTGGCTTCCTGCAAGGTCTTTAATTGCTTGAACTTGGACATTCTGGAACCTTCCCCTTGCCTTGTTTCCATCATTTTCTCAAAATGGGAAGTGCTTATCTCTTCAAAAGCCTCCTTTTTCTCCCCCGTTAATTCGAGGGCCTCTATTTGTTTTTCCAAAATTTGGGAAAACATAGTATCCTCTTCAATATCTTGGGCGAAACCAATGGAAAAAGTAAAGATCATCAATAGTAAGAATACGTTTTTCATAATTATATCATTTAGAATTTGTGCCACAAGGTTAATCCATTTTAATTGATAATGAGACCATATAAAGGTTGAAGCTGGAAAAAGAAGGGGCGAGGCAGTAATTCTTGAATTTTATCTATAACTGTATATGGCAAGAATGTCTTTTTTCATTTTCATCTTTATGGAACTGTAGAACCACTTTGTTCAAACACCAATGTATTTGAATCGACCAAAAACCGTCAAATACTCTGGTAGATATTCTACTATCCAATCATTTCAAAGATTATATCTTTTGTGGTAACGTAAACTCATGCCCCGTAACATAAAATTATTTATCTAAGCTGATCAAACCCATGAACGAGGAGGTTATTCCACTATTAATTTTTCTGTTACATTTGCACCAGAAATAAAATCTTTTCCTGAAAACAGAACATATTTTGCCTTTGTTTTTATGGAAGAAGAACTATCTTCAAGTTCAACAAATATTTTTTCCAAATAAAGTTTACGATTATTTATGGTTACATAAACTTTAGGTCTCTGGTTAGGATTATGAATTAGATAAAATTTTAATTTTGATGATGCTGCCAAATGCATTTCTCTAAGGTTTGGTGCAATTATTTTCGTATTCATTCCGTAAGCAAATTGCTTTTGGATATTACTCAATGGTTTTTTAACACCTCCTTCTGTATAGACAATGCGATATTCGTTGATAGGATTCTTAAAATTTATTGAAACTCCATCCATACTCGCATCATACACATAAGTGTTATGATTATTGCTATGTTGTATATAAAAAAGTCGTGTCGCTGTTTTTTCAGGTATTGGGTAGTTTTCCTGTGAAAAGACAATTGTGCTGCTAAAGAAACAAAAGAAAAAAGGTAATAAAGTCTTCATGCAAAATCTTATATGTTTAATTTTTAAAAAATTAAATTAATTAAGTATACGTAACAGTTCATCATTTTTTTCTCTAGCGTATTCATAACCAGCCTTATAGATTTCATCGATTTTTGAAAAATCAAATGTACCATAGGTTTCCATTTTTGGCGGTTCCATATACATATCACAAAGTTGTTTCTTATCCTCCACATTGCAATTAATAGAAACTTTAACAATACGCTCTATAATGGTTTTATAGCTCCATTTTACAATAGTGGATTCTGGAATATTAGATACATTAATGCCAATGATTATATCACATTTATCTTTAATTAAGTTTGTGGGAAAATTGTTTAAAATACCTCCATCACATAGAAAGGCACCTTCAAAATGAACCGGTTCGAATACCAGGGGTACCGCACAAGAAGCTTTTACAGCAGTAGCAATGGAACCTTTGTTAAAGACTACAAGCTCTGCATTAACCAAATTGGTGGCGGTCACATAAACTGGGATATTCAGTTGTTCAAAACTGTCGTGCGGAATGTATTTATTTAATATTCGCTCAAATACATGGGTATTGAATAATCCGGCAGATTTTAATTTTAAGCTAGAACGGTTAAAAAACTTTTCTGCTTTCCCAATTTTTAAAATTTCTTTGGGTTCAAAACCTGCTGCTAAAAACACACCTGCAAGAGAACCAGCACTTGTGCCCGAAATGACAGTTGGTTGTATTCCTATTTCATATAAGTATTGAAGTACGCCCAAATGTGCCATTCCTCGAATGCCTCCTCCTGATAATGCGATACCTATTTTGTTCATTTTTTTTATAATGATTTAAACGCTTTTTTTAAGTGTTTGTATGATTGTGCTACTTCCTTTTTAAATTTATCTACCTTCTTTGAGGTTTCTTCTTTTTCTTCATTAATTTTAGAAGTAAACATTTGAAATTTTTCGGTAGCTGCCTGCATACTTTTTTGATACTCTTTTGTAAGTTCTACTTTTTTATCTGACACATTTTTTTCTAAAAGCGCTAACTGAAGTTTTAATTTTTGAGAGATTGCATTAAAAAGTTCATCTGTTCTGTGAAGTTGCGGACTATTTTTAATACTTTTTTTAGCATCGTTAATTGCATTGACAATATTCTTTTTTTGTACTAAAAATGACTCTTTGGTATATGCTACATCTTCATCTAATTGTCCTTCAATTTTCTCTAAATCTTTTATTATCGCTTCTTCCTTTTCTTTAAGTTCTTCTTTAATTTCTATTTTAAGTTCGTGAATGCTGTTTTTTAAATCTGCCTTTGCAGCCTTAACTGCATCCTCCATTTCTAATTTGCCAAGCGATGCCTGTACTGCTAAATGCTCCAGTTCTTGTTGGTCTTTTATTAATTTTTCAGCTAATCTGATTCTGATAGGTTTTTTATTTTTTGTTTCCATTTCTTTTGATTTTAAATGATATATTATATTATGTTTTTTTAGATCGAAAAGGTTTTGGTTGTATTGTTATTGCTTCAAAAATTTAATTTTGGGATCGAGTAGCTTGAGGCACTTTGTCTTTAAAAAATACCGTACGGTGTGGAAATGGAATCTCGATACCTTCTTTATCAAAACGTTTTTTGATACTCTCGTAGAGGTCACATTTCATTACAAATGCTTCTTCAAAATTATTTGCCCATGCCCATGCTCTTAAAGTAACCGCAGAATCATTTAAACCAATTACACGTACCTTTACTTTCCTTTCATTGTTATATTTATCCAATTCACTTCTATTGTCTATCAAATATGGATGGCTTTCACATTCTTCTCTTAAGATATGTTTTGCTAAATCGATGTCGCTGTCATAGGAAATCCCAATTTCAATCCATTGGCAACATTTACGTTCGCCCAAATCATAATTGATTAATTTTTCTTTATTAATGATTGCGTTAGGAATCACTATCATCTTATTTTCGTAATCTCTAATGACTGTATGGCGTAGTGTAATGTCAGTAACAGTGCCTACCATAGATTCATCTACCTTAATAATGTCCCCAATCTTAAAAGGCTTAAACGAAATAATAAAAAAGCCACCAATAAGGTTAGCTAATGCTTCTTGGGAAGCTACACCTGCGATTACCGCAACAATACCAGCTCCGCTTAAAACTGTTTGTCCAATATGTCGCAATGACGGAAAAGCAAGTATGGCCAATACTACGCCAATAAAGTAAACACCAACAATTGCTACATATCTTAAAAACTTAAAGCTTGTGGCATCCTGTTGTTGCTCTTTTTTTTTCTGGATATTCCTAGTGAACCAAATTTGTACAAAAGAAGCTATCACTAGCGTTAGCACAGCAATAACGCCCAAATACAAAACAAGAAAAAAATTGGATGTGGCGGCCTTGTAGTGCTCTTCATCAATAAAGATAAAAGTTAGGGCCATAATGCCTAAAACAATCCATAGTGCATTTAAAATTCGTTTGGTTAAATGGATTGTTTTAGGATCCTCATTAGGATATTTTTTTAGTGCTAGCTTTTCAAGTCTATCATGCAACAATTTCGTTAAAAAACTTAGAATTATCACAACACCGATAACGATACATACGAATATAAAAACTTGTTTATGAGTGTTGTAAAATTCTATCATGATGTTTTAATGTATGGTCATTCCACCATCAACAATATGTTCTTGCCCTGTAATAAATGAGGCTTCATCTGATGCCAAAAAGACTACAATACCTGTTAATTCTTTAGTTTCAGAAATTCTGCCCAATGGTATTTCGTCTAAAGTGATTCTTCCTTCTTTAGATGCATTTTTCATCTGTGACTTCTACTGCTGCACACTCACCCAATCTCACGACAACCAAGTCGTATTCTGATGTTGATTTATTATTCTTGTTCATATTACTTAATTTATTTTTTAATGAATCCGCATCATTTTTTCATTGAGTTTTCAATTTCCTGATGGATATTTTCAATCTTTTGCTTTAGTTCACGATCTATTTTACTTGGCAATTCAGATACTTTTTTCAGTTTTATAGAAAATGTAATGCCCAAAATACCTAACAAGATAAACACGGTAGCTGTTAGCGAAACCAAAGTAAGCCCCGTAAATATCGGGTTCATGATTAACCCAAATGAAAATAGGATGCCCAATACACTCAACAGTGCAAAGTTTCCCCATTTTAAGATACCATAGTCTTTCAGGTCAAAGGCAAAACCGAGTCCTTGAAAAGACCTGAACAGCATCGTAAAGCCAACAACAAGGGGTAAAACAAGTACGGAAATACCAGGATTGGCGATTAAATAAATGCCGATCAGTAGGTTTAAAATACCGCCTACCAAAAACCATCCCCAATTGGATAAGGATTTTCGGTTAGAGACACTAAAAAATGTTTCTGCCAAACCAAATACGATAAACGAAATACTAAAGAGATACGAAAGTGTAACATAGGTTTCCACTGGTACGGTAAAAACATAAATGCCAAGGGCAATAAACAATATGCCCACAATTAGGGGAATGTACCAATACTTTACGGCACTCCCAAAGGTTTTAATTACATTAATCATCTTTTAAAAAAATTTACTTGTTAAAATTCTAATTTTTACATCAATGTATTGTCATTCCACCATCAACAATATGTTCTTGCCCTGTAATAAATGAGGCTTCATCTGATGCCAAAAACACTACAATACCTGTTAATTCTTTAGTTTCAGAAATTCTGCCCAACGGTATTTCATCTAAAGCACTTCTTCCTTCTTTAGACGCATCTTCATCTGTAGCTTCTATCATCATAGGTGTAAGAACAAATCCAGGATGCATTGAGTTTACTCGTATGTTTTTTGGTCCATACTCAAAGGCAACAGCTTTGGTCATACCTCTAATAGCAAATTTACTGGCCATATAGGCAATATTTGGAAAACCAAAACAGGCAACAATTCCCGCAATGGATGATACATTGATAATTGAGCCTACTCCAGCTTTTAGCATTGAAGGGATGACAGCTTGCATCCCCAACAGAATGCTGTGTTGGTTAATATCAATGACTTTAAGGTAGTCTTCATATTTTATTTCCATTACACCAGCTACTGGACCTAAAATCCCTGCATTATTTACCAACACATCGATATTGCCAAATTTACTTTCACCTAATTTTACAGCATTTTCCCAATCTTCTACTTTGGTAATATCCAATTTAACAAAAAGGGCATTTTCGCCTAGTTCTTCGGCTAAAGCTTGTCCCATTTCCTCTCTAATATCTGCCAAGATAACTTTAGCTCCTTGCTTGATAAATTCTCTGGCATGGGCTTCTCCCATTCCTCTTGAAGCTCCTGTAATAAGAGCAACTTTGTTTTCTAATCTACTCATTTTTAATATGTTTTAATTGTTAATATCTGTTATTTAAACTGCTACAGCGCCTGCTCCTGAAGAGATAGACTCAACGATATTTCCTCTTACTCTTGCATTATATCCTTTTATAGATTCTCCCTTCAGTAGTTTACGAACTAAAATCAATCTGCGGTAATGTGTTTTTTCAAACCGCAATGCCAAAGTGAATACCATTAGCATAATACTCGCAATTATAGAGTAGCCATATAATGTTTTGGATGCTGTTAGCACAGCTTGTATTCTAGAACGCCCATATACCGCCAATCCTCCACCTCTATAAGGCGATAAACTTACTGCATCCAATTTGTCTGCAATGTTAACCAAACCTTGTACTTGTAACTTATAAAAGAGCCAAGAGTAAATGGCTCCAGCAAAGGCTACACTTACCATAGAACGCACTACAATTGCCAAAGATGCCACCGCCAAAGTTTCTGCCATATCAAAACCATCCAATGTGTAAAACCAAATGCTTATAAAGAGAATCACCATTCCCATTCCTCTTAAGATAGAAGGAACCATTAAATAATAGATATCTACTTCTGGACTGATTAAAAAGTACATCATTACAAAATGTAAGGTATAGAATAGCATACCAGAAATAATCAAAAATTTGGTAGGTAATCGTTTTGCATACCATTTGCGAGCATAGATTGCCCCTAAAATTATACCGGGAACCATCGCATAATTCAATAAGTTATTCGTAAGTGAATTATACTTTAAAATTCCAACGGTAAAGGTATTTTGAATAGTTGCCGAAGCCAAAAACATTCCTAAACCCATTATCAATATAAGTCCTTGAATAAAGTTTTTCCTTTTAAATATGGATAGCGGTACAAATGGTCGTTTCACACCTTTTTGTCTCCATAGAAAAACAGCAAAGGTGATAATAAACCCAACGGTAGCTCCTTGTATGTATGGTGAAGCGAACCAATCTTGCTGTTTTGCAAAAACGAGTACGTATGCCAATAAAGAGAATGAAACCACAAACAAAAGCATACTTAATAAATCAATTTGATGAAGCGGCAACTTTCTCGAAAAGCGCAAATCGTGCATAAAAATGACCGATATTAACACCAAAACCAACATGATGATGGCCATTACTAGATATACCGACTCCCATTCTAAATTATAGGCGATTTTTGCAAATAGATAAGAACTTAATTGAGCGGTAGTAATGCTCAAAGGATAAAAAATGGTGTAGAATTTTGTACGGTCTCCATCTGGACTCAAAATAAACAGCAGCGGTAGCACAAATTCGATAATGGCAATAATCTTAAAAAAGCCAATTACGAAGTTTGAAAATATAATAACATACGGGCTGTCCGTAGTTGCAATAACCACAGAACACAATGCAATGATTGATAAACTGGTTATCATTAACTCCTTGCTTCTAAAACGCATTTTAAAGCGTAATAAAAGGGGCAAGGCTGTACCCATACCTATAAAAGATGCATAGTTGGCAAAAGATAGGTACTCGGAATACATTGCCAAATCACTCATCATTTCACTAAAATTGGCAGTATAGATTCCGCCAACTATTAAAATAGGGAATAGATATGCCAGGATAAGCAATAACATTACGGGCTTTGGCACCCAATCTTTAAAAAGTCCTTGGTTGTACATATAATTAATCTACGGTAACATTTACATTCATTCCTACACGTAGTAGCTTTAAATCTTCTGCGTTGTTCTTCTCTGAAAAATCGATACGAACAGGAATACGTTGCTGTACCTTTACAAAATTTCCGGTTGAATTATCTACTGGAATGGTCGATAGTTTAGAACCTGTTGCAGCCGAAATAGATGTAACAACACCTTTAAATTCTTTTCCTCCCAATGCATCTACTTCGATAGTCAATTCTTTACCCACCGTAATGTCTTCCATTTGTGTTTCGCGATAATTGGCTATGACCCATTTTTTATCGTCTGTTACAATACTGGCTACTTGCTGACTAGGATTCAATAATTGTCCTTCGTTAACCACTCTTCGGCCCATAAAGCCATCGTAAGGCGCAGTAATTACAGTGTACGATAAGTTCAGTTTTGCCAATTCTAATGCAGCTTCGGCCTGTTTTATACCAGCTTGACTCATTTCTATCCTTCCGTCCATTTCACGAAGTGAGTAATTAACAGATTTTCGCTGTCCTAACAAGGCATCGTATTGTGCTTTGGCAGCATCGTACTTGGTTTTTATACCATCATATTGTTGTTGGGTAACGGCCTCTTCTTTTAACAAATTCTTAAAACGCTCCAAGTCTTTTGCCGCATTTTCATAATTGGATTTTGCCCCGGCCATATTAGCTTCGATAATAGAGGTGTTGTTGGCAATAGTGTTTACGGAAGATTTGGTTGTTTTATCTCCTCCCAAGGCATTGAGATATGCAGCTTCTGCCTGTAATACTTTAGCTTTTATTTCACTATCATCCAAAATAACCAAGGTATCACCTTTTTTTACTTTTTGGTTTTCTTCAAACCTAATTTCTTTTATGTAGGCTGAAACCCTTGTGTTTATGGGATTGATATAAGCTTCTACCTGGGCATCATTGGTAAAATTTTTATCCCCTATATGAAAGTAGTGCTTAACAACGAAAAATAAGGCAACAAGTGCTGCTATAAAAACAAGTATATTGGTTACTAAAGCCAGCTTTTTGTTCTTGCCCGCTTTTTTTTCTGTTTGTGTATTGTTATTTGACATTTTAATCGTTTTATAATGGTTATAGTTGTCCTACGGTTTTTAATATATTATAGTAGGCGTAAAGGATATTTATTTCTGAATTAACATATTGCAGCTCCGCATCTAATTTTGAGTTGCTGGCATCCAACATTTCGGTTATAAGTGCCAACTGGTTAAAATATTTTTTCTCGGTAATTCGATAATTTTCTTCAGCTAAATGTTTGCTCTCAAGGTAAGTTTCTCTTTGCGAAATGGCTTCGTTGTATTTTAAGTACGCTGCTTTGGTAGCCACCTGTAGGTTTTGCTGGGTTAAGGTTTTAGCTTCTTCTACTTGTTCCACTTTTAGCTTTTCCAAAGACTGCTTGCTATTGTTTTTATACAATGATTCTATGTTGTATGTTAAAGAAACACCTACTTGCCAGTTGTTGAAATAGACATCGTTAATAGGAAAAGAATTTGTTAATGGGCGTTGCATATTGTAACCTGCAAAACCAGCCAATGTTGGCAATTTTTCAGCTTTGGTGATGTCCAAGCTAGTTTCTGCAAGGTCTTTTTGTATCTCTATGGATTTTATTAAGGGATGGTTTGTTGTTGCTTGCTCTTTATAAACACCATAATTCTGTAATGTGGTATCCAATTGCAAGGTATCATCCACAGGGATAATTTGCTCGTTTTCTGGTAATCCTAAAGCTACCGTAAGTTGATTGTTTAAAATGTCTATATTATTATTAATGGTAACAACGGCTTGGTTTAATGACGCTAAAAGCAAATCACCACGAATGACTTCATTACGCGTAACCATTCCTTGTTTATAAAAACTAGTCACATTATCGATACGTTTTTTCGCCAATTCTATATTATCTAAAAAAACTTGTTTTTGATTGTATAATTTGTACAGGTTTAAATAATTGGAAATCACCAAAAACTTTATGGACAGTTCATCGTTTTCTACATTTAGGCTTGCCAACTGCTCTTGAAGGCTACCAACTTTTATGGTATTGTTTATGGTATTGCCCTTGTAAATCAATTGTTGTGTCTGTAATGAAAAGTTATTGCCAAAATGGGGCATATCAACAGTCATTAATTTTGAGAAATCGGTATTTAAAATGTTTATATCGCCCAAATACATAGCACTTGCCCCTAAAGAAATATTGGGCAGTTGAAGTTGTTTATAAACGTCGGTCTGTTGTTTGGCAATTTCCACCGATTTTTTTGACACTTTTAGCTTTTGATTGTTTTCCAAAGCCAATTGTACAATTTGGTCTATGGTATACTGTTTAGGAACAGCTTCTTGCGAAAAGCCAAAGCCATAAACAAATATGAGTAATAGGCTTACTGTTTGTTTTAAAAAATGCATAGATATTATAGGTATTTTAGTTCTTAACAAAAAGAACTTGTTGCATAAATTTTTTTAGTTTTCTTCCCACTTTTTAATTGCTTCATCTATTTTCTGATTTAAAAAGTTCTGAAAATCAATGACCTCTTTTAGCTTGCTGTTAAATTCAACGTCGCTATTGCTTCGATGTTTTAAAACATCTTCCATTACATTGTTAAAATCATAAAGTTTTTTAGCATATTCCTCCACTCTTTTTTTCCAATTCTTTAAATCTAGATAGAAGTATCTTTTTCTATCACCACTAAATGTTTTGTAGTTAATTGTACCATCTTGTAGATGACTGTTTATTGCATTGCTAACGGCACTTTTACTTGCGTTTAAAAACTCTCTAATTTCATCAAATGTTTTATGAGAAGGTTCGGACAATAACAAGAAACTAAATACTCTGCTTGCAATAGGTGTTTTTCCGAATTGCTCATAAACAACTCCAATATCTTCAACACGTTGTTTTAAATTATCCATATTAATTAAGAATTAGTATGGTGCAAATATACAAAGTTTTTTTAGTTCTGAAAACTAAGAACCAATTTTATTTTGGTGAATATTTTATTTAAGCATTAGTTCAAAACACCTCCATTTTCATTGGTATCTTTTAATATTTCCAATCCTATTACCGATACCAACCTATGCAGAAACAATGAGTGTAAAAACTCTATAGTATTTTTGTTTGTTCCAGAATTGTTAAAAAATCCATCTAAAAAAATAACTTTTGATATATCATCGAATAAGTCCCAAATTCCCTCTGCGTTTAGGTTTTTTTTATACAATCCTTCTTCCTTTCCCTTTTAATATTTTCTAGAACATAGGGTAAAACAATCCTTTATTTATAGACAACGGGAGTTGCTGCGCAGACTCCCGTTGTGCGTAATTCCTCTAGTTCTTCGATAAAACTGAGTTCGAAGGCTAATGGGAAGTTTGATTTTAGAAAGAAAAATATTTAAACTTCATCATATCTAATCAAATAATAGTTGAAAGGAGAATCAAAATAAATTAAGTTTAAGTTAATAACCGATAATTTGTTGGTGATTTTCCTGTTTTTTGTTTAAATAATCTACTGAAATATTGAGGATATTCAAATCCTAATTCAAAGGCAATTTCATTAATAGTTTTATCAGTACCAAGAAGCATATTCTTTGCCTTATCAATTAAATGAAAATGTATATGCTCTGTTGCATTTTTGCCTGTCTCCTTTTTTAATAAGTCGCTCAAATAATTAGCAGATAAATTCAATTTATTCGAGAAATAAGTAATTGTAGGTAATCCCATTGTAGATGATTGATTCGAATTAAAGTAATCTAAAAGTAAATTCTCAAATTCAGATAGCACATTTTTATGTACGGATTTCCTAGTAATAAATTGTCTATTATAAAAACGATTACAATAATTTAGAAGTAAACTAATATTTGCTACTAAGATATCTTGGCTATAGACATCTATATTTAAACTATATTCATTCCTTATTTTTTTAAAGATAGAAGATATGATTTTTTTTTCTTCGTCAGATATGTGAAGTGCTTCATATGCAGTGTATGAAAAAAACTGATACTGCTTTATCTCGTTTTGTAAAGGATAACCCTGAATCAGGTCAGAATGAAAAAACAATGACCAGCCTTCCATTTCACCTAACCTCACCTCGCTACTTATAGAGCTAACTTGTTCTGGGGCAGAAAAAAGCATTGTACCATCTTGAAAATCATAAAAATCCCTTCCATATATCATTTTTGCTTCAGAAACTTTGGTTTTTAAGGATATATTATAAAAGTTATATATTGTTTTAATATTTACCAGGTCTATAGGTATCGTTATATTGGATAAATCTAATATAGTAACCATAGGGTGTTTAGGACTTGGATATCCTAAACTGTTATGTAACTCATTTAAATTTTCAATTCTACGAATCATATTTTTTTTCGGATAAGTTTACAAAAAATCCTTATGTAACAAACATAAGGATTTTTGTAATTATAAGTATTTATTTTTATAAGCGTTATTCACTTGCTGAATAAATTATTTATTTCATTAGAGCCTCATCAAAACTCTTTATTTTTTTGATTGCTAAATATTTAAATCGAGCTCCAGAATCTCTCACACTTATATCTTGAATTTTTTCTTGATCTGGATTCATTCCTGGATTGGTTACGATTCCCACCTGAACCTTGTCACCTAATCCAAAATTAGCTGGTCTTAAAATGTCATCATTGAAGTTTTCAATTGGATATTCCGTACCCCATCCAAAAGTAAATGTAACTTTAGATGCATCATTTTCTGCCCATTGACCATTTGTATCTTGATAATAACTACGAAATTCATTATCAATTCTTGCTAATCTTAGTTTTGTATATTCAGTTCTTTCTGTAGGAATAAGCTTTAAAGTTGAAAAAGAAGCAGGTTTTTGTGTCATAGGGTTAACAACTGTAGTGTCCATATTTGCTCTTGTTACTTTAAATTCTCGCCCCCAAAAGCCTGCTTGAAAACCTACATTATACATAAGCCAACACGCTTCACTATTTTTGTACTTTGGTTTTTTAATTAAAAGTCCTCCTGTACTAAAATTAGCTTCTGGCATAGCATCTGTACCATCCAATCTAAAAATGGACACCTCTGTTTCTAATAAAAAATCTCCTGAGACATCCGTGTATTGCAAACTACCTTCTCCGTCTGAAAACCATTGGTCATTGAAATCTCCATCTGGCGTAATTTCTAATACACCATCAACTAATTTATTTTCTTTGTGTTTAGATGAGTCGTAGTCTTTGAGTTCTTTAAATTCTATTATATTCATATCTTTATTTTGGTTTTTGATTTTAAGATTTGAACAACTAACTCCTAAAAGAGAAATTGCTGTTAATAAAATTAAATGTTTGTGATTTTTCATTTAAATTAAGATTTTAAGCAAAAATAATATGAAAACAAGAGGCTGAATTAAACAGATTACTCATAATTCAATACTTTTTACGGAATTATATAATAAAGTAAGAATATTGTAAAAAACTACGCACAATAACTAAGTATTCGGCCCGCCGATAGGCCAGGGCTGAATAT
>TARA_R110002153_G_scaffold1274_4_pt1 | contig 20513 bp, 12 predicted proteins | sample TARA_R110002153 | Tara Oceans TARA_R110002153 (sample SAMEA4398193) | marine metagenome | biome: Polar Biome; feature: [SRF] surface water layer (ENVO:00010504); material: water (ENVO:00002006), including particulate matter (ENVO:01000060) such as... | depth 5 m
GAAATTTATGTTAGTGGAGACTCACTTAACAATACTATTCGCTTTGCGTGCATAGGTAATGCAAAATCATTTTTAGAAATATTTTTTATTAAACTTTTTTACCCGAGTAAGCTAATTGTGATGATTGATCAATATATTGTGCTGTTAATACATTCCTTCCACTGTAAGTTGTAGTTTTGGTTAGTCCCTCTTTGTCAAATTCATAAAGTACTTTTAAGTTAAATTAATTCAACAGGATTCATGTCATTGCAAAGGCTAATACAATCAATGGAGTTATAGTTTCTGAAACATAACTTAGCTGATATTTGTACTCAAAAACGGAATTAAACAGCGAAGAGATACATCTGCTTTTCTTTTTGTGACTCAAAATTTCGCGTCAAAATGCCGAGAATAGATAGTTACCGGAGAGCGGCCTTTCTTGCATCCATCTTTCGGCTGGTGGACAGAAGTTATACGAGCCGAGGGAAACGGCTTGGAAAAGGCATGGATGCCATAAGCGAACGAGTTCGAATAAAATCCAAGTTTTATCAGCGCAGTGTTGCCAACGTCAGTGATATCATAGCTTTATTACACATTTTACAGGGTGCCTGATATCGTTTTTAGTCGGCATCTAACTTAGGAGAAAAATGATGACTCTTGATAATGACACTATTACAGGCACAGGCACAGGAATCGGTATAGGCACGCAAACACCCGAGCAAGCATTAGCCACATTGAGCGATATGACTCAAGACCTTGTGCCAATTCAGCCAGAAGAACACTTAAAGCGTATGGCTATAGCCCAAGCGTATATGCAAGCCCATAATATCGCCGCTATTTATCTAAATGCAGGTACCAACCTTACATATTTTACCGGTATGAAATGGTATGCCAGTGAGCGCATGGTAGGGGCCATTCTGCCAGCAAAAGGCGCTGTGCAATATATCGCGCCTTACTTCGAAATTGGCAGTCTAAATGGGTTTAAAGTCATAGATGGGCCAATACACGGCTGGCAAGAGCATGAAAATCCTTATGGCTTATTTGTTGACGTCTTAAGACAACTAAACATAGCCGATACCGCCACAATTGGTATAGACGAAAGCGCGCAGTTTTTTATATTCGACGGTATCAATAAGGCCCAAACGGGCTTAACGCTCATCAATGCACAAGAGGTTACTGCCCATTGTAGAATGCATAAGTCTGCTAGCGAACTAGCGTTGATGCAAGGGGCGATGAATATGACCTTAGCCGTGCATCAAGCAACCGCAAGTATGTTGTACCCAGGAATCAGCACCACAGAAGTAGAAGCTTTCATTGAGCAAGCACACCAAAAGGTTGGTGCGCCGGGCAATTATTTTTGTATTGTGCTCTTCGGGGTCGCGACTTCATTCCCACATGGTGTTAAATATCCGCAAATTCTCAAGGAAGGGGATGTCGTGTTAATCGACACCGGCTGCAAAGTGTACGACTATATATCTGACATTACCCGAACGTATGTATTCGGTGAACCAACGAGTCGGCAACGACAGTTTTGGGGCGATGAAAAAGCCGCACAACTTGCTGCCTTTAACGCCGCCCAAATCGGTGTGCCATGCGAAGACGTCGATGCAGCGGCTCGTCAATACTTAGCCTCACAAGGTTTAGGCCCAGAATACCAAACACCCGGTTGCCCACATCGTACCGGCCATGGCATTGGGTTAGATATTCACGAGTGGCCTTATTTGGTTGGCGGCAACAAAACCCCGCTCGCCAAAGGCATGTGTTTTAGTAATGAACCTATGCTGGTCATACCCGATGAATTTGGCATTCGCTTAGAAGATCATTTTTATATGACCGATGAAGGTCCGCGCTGGTTTACACAACCAAGCGACAGTATTGATAACCCCTTTGGTTTGCACGAAGCAGCCTCGTAATACATCACTTTGGTTCTTCCCAAATAACAAAATGCTCGTAAACCTTTAGATATGCGGGCGTTTTTGTAACTTCATTTTCGAGTTAATTCTAGAAACTGTCTTTAACTTAGGATAACTCTGAAATCGAGTGGCAAGTCATAACGTTAAAAGTAGTTGCTCGCCGTTACTCTACAACTGCGCAGCGCATGCTTTGGCGACTGTGTCGCTGTTCTCTCGACTCAACTATCCCCGAGCATCGCAGGCTAATATTAGTTAGATTGCGTGGGTGGAACTAGAATCTTTCGCTACGCAGTAGCGCCCAGTTGAACGGCTCGCCATGGATGGCGAGACTGTAACTCCGTTATGGGGGCTGCTCATCAGGGATGTGTTACGATCTAAGATCAAAACTTCAAGCAATTCACGTTTTTAAGACCTGTGTTTGTCAAGACGCACAGGCGATCAACATGGATGTTAGAAGGAAGAGCAACGCAGGGAGCATCGGGCCGGCGCTCCAGTTGCTGAGAAAAGAGAGTTGCCGGAGAGTGGCCCTTTTTATGAAATACATCCATGTATTTCACTTGCGCGAAGAACGCTTAGGCCATCCTTTGGATGTTCAGATTCTTTCGTGAATAATCTGTGCTGACTTTTTACGGCTGTTGGTAAAAAGTCAGTCGAGCCGCAGGATGCGGTTTGAGATAAGGCACGGATGCCATAGACACAGCGCATAAGGTGGCCGTAGGCCATAAAATCCCTGATGTCTCAATAATATGCACACCAACCATGAGTATTTCTCATGTATCAATGAGATTATATCAATTTTATTCATCTAATCTTCCGCGTATAAATCACCTTCAGCTCCTAGCTTCAGGTCTTAAGACCGTTGGTGCTTGTTTAGGCCACATAAAAAGAGCAAAGAATAGATTTAGGTTTTATACAGAAATTGGATATCAGAAGGTCATGAATAAAGATTTTGCATTTACTATTAAGAACATATCCCTCGATGAAAACTATCATCCTTCGGACAGCACACGTGCTACCACGAACTTTGCTAATTTAGCCAGAGGTGAGAGTCGCCAACAAAACTTAAGCAACACGCTCAAGATGATCGACAATAGTTTTAATGCCTTAGCGTATTGGGATAACCCCAAAGGCGATCGTTATTCTGTAGAGCTTGAAATCATTTCTGTTGATATGGATGTGGCAGGCAGTGGCGAAACCTTTCCCTCTATTGAGATATTAAAAACCAATATTGTTGATCATAAAACCAACGAGCGCATTGAAGGTATTGTCGGCAATAACTTTTCATCTTACGTGCGAGATTATGACTTTAGTATCTTACTGGGAGAGCATAATAAGGGCCAAAGCCAATTTAGCATTCCAGATAATTTTGGCGAATTGCATGGCAAGCTCTTTAAGTATTTTGTGAACTCAAATGCGTATAAAGAGCATTTTAAAAAACTACCTGTTATCTGCCTGAGTGTGTCGGATAACAAGACCTATTATCGAACTGAAAATCAGCATCCTGTTTTGGGCTGCGAATACCAGCCAAATGAGTCGTCACTGACTGAACAATACTTTAAAAAAATGGGCTTACAGGTGCGTTATTTTATGCCGCCGAATAGTGTTGCGCCTTTGGCTTTCTTTTTCTTTGGCGATCTACTGAATGATTACAGTAATCTTGAGTTGATAAGTACGATCAGCACAATGGAAACCTTTCAAAAAATTTACCGACCTGAAATTTATAACGCCAATGCCGTTGCAGGACATTGTTATCAGCCAAACTTGAGCAACCTAGATCATTCGTTAACCCAAATTGTGTATGACAGAGAGGAGCGCAGCAAGTTGGCGTTTAAGCAGGCTAAATTTGCCGAGCAGCACTTTATCAAGCCCTATCAAGCCGTGCTTGAGCAGTGGTCAGCCAATTACGCGCTTTAATTAATCCAAACTTCTTATACACAAAGGCTTAGCAGTATTTATTATGAAAACAGTTACTCAGAAATCAGCGACGATTACACCATTACTACCCACATCAACCGCAGGCAGTTTACCTAAGCCTTCATGGCTCGCAGAGCCCGAAGCGCTATGGTCACCGTGGAAATTAAAGGGCCAAGCATTGATTGATGGTAAGCACGATGCGTTACGTGTGTCGTTACATGAACAACAACAAGCAGGAATTGATATTGTCAGCGATGGCGAGCAAACACGCCAACATTTTGTCACGACCTTTATTGAGCATCTAACCGGTGTTGACTTTGAGAACCGTAAAACCGTTAAAATTCGCGACCGCTATGATGCCAGTGTTCCCACGGTCGTTAGCGCTGTTTCCCGGCCCAAATCTGTGTTTGTAGAAGATGCCAAGCTGTTACGTCAGCAAACTGATCAGCCTATTAAATGGGCGCTGCCCGGCCCTATGACCATGATCGATACACTGTATGATGATCATTATCACAGTCGCGAAAAGCTGGCATGGGAATTTGCTAAAATCCTTAATCAAGAAGCCAAAGAATTAGAGGCAGCAGGTGTGGATATTATCCAATTTGATGAGCCAGCCTTTAATGTATTTTTTGATGACGTTAACGAGTGGGGCATCGCGTGTTTAGAGCGCGCCATTGAAGGCCTTAAGTGTGAAACGGCTGTGCATATTTGCTATGGCTATGGCATCAAAGCCAATACAGATTGGAAAAAGACCCTGGGCTCAGAATGGCGACAATATGAGCAAGCCTTTCCCAAATTGCAAAAATCTAATATCGATATCATCTCCCTGGAATGTCATAACTCTCACGTGCCTATTGAGTTACTTGAACTGATCCGAGGTAAAAAAGTGATGGTAGGGGCCATTGATGTGGCAACCAATACCATAGAAACCCCAGAAGAAGTCGCCAATACCTTGCGAGAAGCACTCAAGTACGTTGATGCCGACAAGCTCTACCCGTGCACCAACTGCGGCATGGCTCCTTTACCTCGTGATGTAGCAAGAGCCAAATTAAGCGCGTTAAGTGCCGGGGCGGCAATCATTCGACAAGAGCTAACCCTCACCACTTAGCGCCAACTAAGGAAAAGTGTCTGTATATTGATAACAAACAAAAAAAGTCCGAATATTGCTATTCGGGCTTTTCAATTTAAAGGGATATTTTGAGTGGTATATCATCTATCGGGTTGCAATATGCTACTTATGTTAGACTTATCTCATCGTTTTTATTTGTTATTTTAACGTTATTGATAATAGGCACCCAAAAATATACCCCTAGTTTTTAAATGCTGCTATTTTCAATACGATATTTCGCATAACATTAAATCCAGCACAGCAAATTAACTGGGTTTTTATTGAGTTTTGTAATCAGCAAGTCGTTTAGCTCTGTTTTTCATGCCTTTAAATATTGCGTTTTTTATGTGCACTGGGAAATCTCTTTTTAGCTGCCGTTCAACTCGAGTAATTACCGAGTCTAGAGCATTAACTACCTGAGTCATTATATTCACCATCATTTCAATATCGAAGCCGACATCTTTGGCAGTATCTAAGAAGTGCCTTGGAAAGATATCATTTATCAGGTATTTCTTTCCTTTTGTCGCCTTTAGCCCCATCGCTAGCTTTGCGTCTCGAATATTCAATCCTCTTCCACCCATGACAGGATAGACCGATAAAATTTCGTAAAATGGGGTAAGAAAATATGCTCCACCAGCGTGAATATGAAGAGAGAAGTTCTTTGCATGCCCATCTGTCGCAGCCAACAACCAAAATAGTAGCTGCGACTTCATAAAATCCAATCGATCTTTTTGCGAATTCATAGAGCCAAGCAAATAATCCATAATTTTCTTAATACTCGGACCACCGTGACTTTCATATTTTTTTGCCGATGGAACATTTAAAGTTTGGCAAAAATCTTCTTGTGGCAATCGCATGATCCACTCGCCATCTGAAGAACGTTTTCGGTCGAAGCGCTCAACAGCAAGTGCCCTTATATCTCCAACTTTGATAATTGAACATTGTGGAACATCCAATCCAAACTCTCTCACAATCATCATGCACAAATATTCATTTTCAACACTGTCGGTCATATCAATAATATGTGAATGAGTCTTTATTTCACCGATTGGTAGTTTCATAATATGTGTAGTTGGCGTGTTTTTTAGAGGTAAATGCCACTGTCCTTGAAGATTTAATAACGCTGTTTTCTCCTGAGCACCTGCTAGTGAAATCCTGAAGTCCTCTTCTTCTTTTAACATACCTAATGGCATATCAGACTCATAGCCTTTTAGAATTTTTTCTAAAGCCTTGTTTGACAGTGGCTTACTTTCTATCTTCTTTACATCGGGAGCGGGTTGTTTGTGGGGTATTAACTGCAAAGCGCCAACGCTGTCTTGACCTATTTTTTCCAGTAAATCAAATGCTTGTGTAGATTGCGCATCATGACGAGCAACAATTTTATTTCTTATTTCAATAGTATCGGGTAATAAATTACCAAAGAAATTATAGACATCAGTCCCCCTATATTGTTTGCGTTGCAATGGCATAGAAAGTGATATTGGGCGACTTCCGGGGGTTTCTAGCCACTTGAGTCCATATTTAAACATATGAGATCCGTTTGCCGACTTAGTGAACTCCCCTATTAAATAGCCATTCATATAAACATCTAGAATAGCCATTACCATTCTTCCTTCCATTTGCTATCACTTGTATTAATGCTTGCCGCACAGCTGTTACCTTGCTGTTGTTCTGATAGTGTTGAGTTCCTTACTTTAACTTCTAATTCAAGATTTAAAGCAGATAGAATCTTAAATAAGGTGTTTAATTTAGTAGAATCAGGGTTTAGCTCAAAACTTGAAATGGTGTCCTGACGAATACCCACTTTTTTTGCAGTGTCTGTTTGAGATTGCTTTTGATTTAGACGAATATCCTTTATATATGCACTAAGCTGCTTTGAATTTGTCACCTTCATAGTTATTTACCTTTAGCATTTTACTCAATTAACTTACTTTACACGCCATAGCCGGTAAAGCAATGTTTACCTGTTATAGCAGTTAAGATTGATTTTACACGCTATAGGCGTTTAATTGATGGGTACACGCAGTGCATAAATAAGCGATGCACATAAGTGGCCGCAGGCCATCAAAAAAAAGCCAATAAAAAACCCGCCGAAGCGGGTTTTTCAAGATATCAAAGCGAAGCTTTGAGAGCAGAGCAATCCTCTCGGATTACATCATGCCGCCCATTCCGCCCATACCACCCATGCCGCCCATATCAGGCATGCCACCGGCAGAATCAGACTTAGGTGCTTCAGCGATCATCGCTTCAGTTGTGATCATCAAGCTTGCGATTGATGCTGCGAACTGTAGTGCTGAACGCGTCACTTTAGTTGGGTCAAGAATACCCATTTCTATCATGTCGCCGTAAGTATCATTACCGGCGTTATAACCGAAGTTATCAGAACCGTTTTTCACTGCGTTAGTCACAACTGATGCTTCTGCACCGGCGTTAGCAGCGATTTGACGCATAGGTGCTTCCATTGCGCGAAGTAGCAATTTGATACCGTGTGTTTGGTCTTCGTTGTCGCCTTTAAGGTCAACAATTTTAGACGCAGCGCGCACTAGTGCAACACCACCACCGGCAACAACGCCTTCTTCAACCGCGGCGCGAGTTGCGTGTAGTGCATCTTCAACGCGGTCTTTTTTCTCTTTCATTTCAACTTCAGTGGCTGCGCCAACTTTGATTACTGCAACACCGCCAGCTAGTTTAGCTAGGCGTTCTTGAAGTTTCTCTTTGTCGTAGTCTGAGCTAGATTCTTCGATTTGTGCACGTATTTGAGCAACACGGCCTTTAATCGCATCTTCTTCGCCAGCACCGTCAACCACTGTGGTGTTGTCTTTGTTGATAACAACGCGCTTAGCAGTACCTAGGTCTTCTAGGGTTACTTTTTCAAGCTCAAGACCGATTTCTTCAGAAATCACTGTGCCGCCAGTTAAGGTAGCAAGATCTTGTAACATCGCTTTACGACGGTCACCGAAACCAGGTGCTTTAACCGCTGCTACTTTAACGATACCGCGCATGTTGTTTACAACAAGCGTAGCGAGTGCTTCACCTTCAACATCTTCAGCAATGATTAACAAAGGCTTAGAGGCTTTTGCTACGGCTTCAAGAGTCGGTAGTAATTCACGGATGTTAGAGATTTTCTTGTCAACCAAAAGGATGTATGGGCTTTCTAGCTCAACAGTGCCATTTTCTTGGTTGTTCATGAAGTAAGGAGATAGGTAACCACGGTCGAACTGCATACCTTCTACAACTTCTAATTCGTTTTGTAGAGATTGGCCTTCTTCAACAGTGATAACACCTTCTTTGCCTACTTTGTCCATTGCTTCAGCGATAAGGTCGCCTACTTCAACGTCAGAGTTAGCAGAGATAGTACCTACTTGGGCGATAGCTTTGCTATCAGCACAAGGAACAGATAGAAGTTTAAGCTGTTCAACGGCAGCGATAACTGCTTTGTCGATACCACGCTTAAGATCCATTGGGTTCATGCCTGCAGCAACTGATTTTAAACCTTCAGTTACGATAGCTTGTGCCAATACGGTTGCTGTCGTTGTTCCGTCACCAGCTTCATCATTAGCTTTAGACGCAACTTCTTTAACCATCTGTGCGCCCATGTTTTCGAATTTATCTTCTAATTCGATTTCTTTGGCTACTGAAACACCATCTTTGGTGATAGTAGGAGCGCCGAATGATTTTTCTAGTACAACGTGACGGCCTTTAGGACCTAGGGTAACTTTTACTGCGTTGGCTAGAATGTTAACGCCAGCTAGCATTTTTACGCGAGCGTCATCAGAAAAACGTACTTCTTTTGCTGCCATGATATTAATTCCTCTAAATTTGGTTAACGGTGGGTTATTCGACTACTGCTAGGATGTCGTTTTCGCTCAGAATTAATACTTCTTCGCCGTCTAGCTTCTCTGTTTTCACGCCGTAACCGTCGTTGAAAATTACGATATCACCGATTTTAACGTCTACTGCTTTCACATCGCCGTTATCTAGTGTGCGGCCATTGCCGACAGCGATAACTTCACCGCGAGTTGATTTTTCTGCTGCTGAGCCCGTTAATACGATGCCGCCTGCAGATTTGCTTTCTTGTTCGTGACGCTTAACGATAACGCGATCGTTTAAAGGACGAATTGCCATTTTCAAATCTCCTGAAAATTCCAATATGGATAAGGGTTTAAGTTGCCGATTACTCGGACGGTTAAAATGAACAGCGATTTTCACGTTGCTCAGAAATCTGTTCTGCGGTGATAAATGGGGTTGAGGGAAATTAACTCAAGGTATTTTGTAAAAAAATTCGTATTTTTTTACCTAAAGTGCATTTATTTTTCATTTACAACGGTCTTTGGCTACTAAGCAGCGCATCTACCTGAGTTTTGACCTGCTCAACAAGAAGGCTATCTGCGCTACTTTTAAGAGGGATTACAGCACTTACCTTGAATATTACCGACCTTATACCAATCTAAAGAATATGAATAAGGCAGCACAATGCTGTGTTGAACCTTAAAATTAGGAGTGAATTATGGCTACCCCACTGAAAATCGATATTGTTTCTGATGTTTCTTGCCCGTGGTGCATCATTGGTTATAAAGCCCTTGATGAGGCGTTAGGTAAATTGGAAGGTAAAGTGGTTGCGGATATTACTTGGCAACCCTTTGAGTTAAACCCGAATATGCCCCCTGAAGGGCAGGAAATTGTTGAGCACATCACCGAGAAGTACGGTATAAGCGTTGAGCAAAGCGAGCAAAACCGTGAAATGATTAAACAGCGTGGACTGGAAGTGGGTTATGCGTTTGGTAATCGTGGCGGCGGTCGTATTTATAATACGTTTGATGCCCACAGGTTGCTGCATTGGGCTGAAGATGAAGGCAAGCAAACTGAGCTTAAATTAGCCTTATTCGATTTGTACTTCAAAGAAAGTGGTGATCCGAGTGATCACGCACAACTTTTGACGGTAGTAGAAAGTGTTGGCCTTGATAAAGTCGCCGCCAAAGCGATACTCGATTCTGACAAATTTACCCAAGAGGTGCGTGAAGCACAGCAGTTGTATCAAGCGAACGGTATTAGTTCTGTTCCTGCGGTGATTGTGAATAATAAGCACCTAATCAGCGGTGGCCAGCCTGCAGCTGTATTTGAGCAAGCGCTGGCGCAAATAGCGCAAGAAGCAGAAGCTGAGAGTAGCGCCGAAGCGTAGCGTTCAGCGATAAAAATAATTATAAGAAAGAGCCTTGGCTCTTTTTTTATGGGCGCTCGTTAGCTAACGTCATTGTTGAAATAATGCGGCTTTGGCCTTTGGATTATTCATTATTCATTATTTATTATGCGCTAGGGCGATAGGTTAGCGGCAAATTTAACATGGTGTTCTTTGGCGTTAACTATTTCAGATGGGTGTTTGTGATTATTCACCCGCCCAAGCCGTTTTATACAGCGCGATAATCTCGTCTTTGCTGACTAAACGGGGATTATTGTTTGGTGAGCCAGATGCAAGCGCTTGTTCAGCCATTAAGGGCAGGGCGTTAAAAAAGACCTCTTTTTGCACCCCGAATTCCGCTAAGCTTGGCACCTTTAAGGTTAAATTGATTAAACGTAATTGTTTGAGCAGTGCACTGTGAGCTGCTTTTTCATCTTCTAGATTATCTACCAATCCCATATGCAAGGCGCACTGGGCATATCGCTGGGGAGCACTGGTAATGGAGTATTCGGTGACAGTGGGCAATAACATGGCGTTACTCAAGCCATGTGGCACATGAAAATGCACCCCTAACGGGCGACTCATACCATGGACCAAGGCAACTGATGCATTGGAAAAAGCGATACCAGCAAGGGTCGCACCAAGCATCACTGCCTCTCGTGCCGCTAAATCTTTTGCATCTTGGCAGGTGGTTAGCAAGTTTTGACCGATTAGCTTCATTGCGGCTATCGCTTGCTGATCGCTAAAGAGATTGGCCTTGCGACTCACATACGCCTCAATGGCATGGGTCAGGGCATCGATGCCGGTATCTGCGGCAATGCGTAGCGGTAAGCTTAAGGTTAACTCGTAATCTACTATTGCCGCCATGGGCATTAATCCTGGGCCCATGCACAACATTTTTTCATCTGTTTTGGCATCAGTAATAATGGTCGCTTGGGTAGCTTCTGAGCCAGTACCTGCGGTAGTGGGAATAGCAATGACTGGCATGCAGCGTACATTAACAGGTTTAGGCATTTTGTAGTCGCGCATTATGCCGCCATGGGTAGCCAATAGGGCAATCGCTTTGGCGGTATCGATGGCACTGCCGCCACCTAAGGCTAACAAACAGTCGTATTTATCCTGACGGACTAATTCGACGGCCGGTAAGATCGAGTCTTCGCTTGGCTCGGCCATCGTGTCGCTAAATATGCCATAACGAATGCCTTGTGCGCTTAACAGTTCGGTAATTTTGTCTGTGTACCCTAGTGCTACCATGGTGCTGTCGGTAATAATAAAGGGATATTGACAGCCTAAGCTAATAAGGGTATCGGGCAATGCGTTGATCGCGCCTGCGCCAATCTGCATAATTTTTGGTAGGTTAATGGTGGCTGTCATAGGGTTAATACCTCAATAAGTCCTGTACCTACGCTAACCTATCGTTAACGTGAACGCTACATACAACCGTAAACTGAGTATTTTAAACACGAATGAACTGAGTGTGATTTTAATGATGCATGGGACTTAGCGTGAGCATTATTTTCGAAAATCGGCCATTAAAAAAGGAGCCGAAGCTCCTTTTTTATCATTATGTGGGTCGTATCAAATAAGGCTAAACGGCCAAATAGTCTTAAACTCCCATATAGTCCAACATACCTTCTGCGGCTTCACGGCCCTCGAAGATTGCCGTCACCACTAAGTCAGAACCACGCACCATGTCGCCCCCTGAGAAAATCTTAGGGTTGGAGGTTTGAAACGCAAACTTACCTTTAGCAGGTGCGCGTACACGGCCTTTTTCATCCAAGATAATACCGTAGTCACCAAACCAGCTAGCTGGACTAGGCTGGAAACCAAAGGCGATAATCACGGCGTCAGCTTCGATGACATGCTCAGAATCTTCTATGACCACAGGACGACGACGTCCGGCTGCATCGGGCTCACCCATCTGAGTCTTCACGCAACGAACGCCACAGGCGTTACCGTCAGCATCAAGCTCAATATCAAGAGGCTGCACGTTAAAAGTAAAGTTTACACCTTCTTCTTTAGCGTTAACCACTTCGCGGCGTGAGCCTGGCATGCTGTCTTCGTCACGACGATATGCACAGGTGACGCTGGTAGCGCCTTGGCGAATTGACGTTCGTACGCAATCCATGGTGGTATCTCCACCACCGAGTACCACGACTTTTTTGCCTTGCATATCAACAAATTCATCGGCTGATTTTTCAAACTTCAGATGACGATTAATATTAGCAATCAAGAACGGCAACGCTTCGTATACGCCAGGGGCACCTTCGTTAGCAAAGCCACCTAACATTGGTTTATAGGTCCCCATACCAAGGAATACGGCATCGTATTCATCCAGTAAGGTTTGGAAGTCGATGTCTTTACCGATTTCGGTGTTCATAACAAACTCAATACCCATATCGGTGAAGATGTCTCGGCGACGGGTCATTACTTCTTTTTCAAGCTTAAATGCTGGAATACCAAAGGTTAGCAAGCCCCCAATTTCAGGGTATTTGTCATACACAACAGCTTTAACACCGTTACGTACTAAAATATCTGCACAGCCAAGCCCAGCAGGGCCTGCACCAATAATAGCGACTTTTTTGGTCGTCGGTACAACACCAGACATATCTGGACGCCAACCGAGTTTAAAGGCGGTATCTGTGATGTACTTTTCGATACTGCCGATGGTCACGGCGCCAAAATCATCGTTTAAGGTACATGCACCTTCACACAGACGGTCTTGCGGACAAACACGCCCGCAGACTTCTGGCAAGCTATTGGTTTTGTGACAAAGTTCAGCGGCCTCTAAGATTTTTCCTTGATTGGCTAACTCTAACCATTGAGGAATATAGTTATGTACCGGACACTTCCATTCACAATACGGGTTACCACAATCTAAACAGCGGTCTGCCTGACCTTCTGTTTGTGATTGTGTTAGGGGCTGATAAATTTCAGCAAATTCTGCTTTACGCACAACGATCGGCTTTTTAGGCGGGTCGATACGTTCTACGTCAACAAATTGATATACATTTTTAGACATATGATTCTCGTCCTGCTACTTATTGGGCCTGAATGCTAAGTTCTGCTGATGAGCGACTGATGTGCCCCAACAAATTTTTCACATTACTGGTCTTAGGCTTAATTAAGCGGAATTTAGTTAACACTTCATTGAAGTTATTGAGTAAGCCCATGGCGAACTCGCTACCTGTTTCTTCATAGTGTTGATTGATTAGGCCACGTAAGTGCTCAGACAAGATAACCTTGTCTTCAATGCCCATAATTTCCACTAGTTCAGGGTTAATACGATGCTCAATATCGTCTAATTCATCCAGAATATAAGCAAAACCACCTGTCATACCGGCACCAAAGTTAACACCTACGGCGCCTAATACGGCAACGATACCGCCTGTCATATATTCACAAGCATTATCACCTGTGCCTTCAACAACGGCCACGGCACCTGAGTTACGTACAGCAAAACGCTCACCGGCACGACCCGCGGCGAACAATTTACCGCCGGTAGCTCCGTACAAGCAAGTGTTACCCATAATCGCGCTGACGTGTGGGTCAAAGGTGATATTCGTGGGGTTACTGATAACAAGCTTACCGCCTGTCATACCTTTACCCACGTAATCGTTGGCGTCGCCTACCAGATGCATTTCAAGGCCACCTGCGTTCCATACACCAAAGCTTTGACCGACTGTACCGGTAAGGTGAATGTTAATAGGCGCGTCACTCATACCTTGGTTGCCATGTATTTGTGCGATAGCGCCAGATAACATCGCACCCACTGAACGGTCAGTGTTGCGTACGGGGTATTTCAGCGATGCCCCACGTAATGAAGCAATGGCAGACTGCGCATCATTCAAAATCTGTAAGTTCAAGTCGCCTTTATCCAATGGATTATTCGCACTTTGTGAACAGAACAGTTTGGTGTGCAATCCGGCTTTAGGCTTAGCCAATATCGGACTAAGGTCTAGCTGATTTTGCTTAGCGGTTACGCCGGGCAAAATTTCTAGCAACTCGGTACGGCCAATCAAATCGTCAAGTTTAGTGACGCCAAGTGATGCCATGATCTCGCGCACTTCTTGGGCGATAAACTTGAAGTAGTTCATCACCATGTCGGGCAAACCAATGAAGTAGTTTTCCCGTAATTTTTCGTCTTGTGTTGCTACGCCTGTCGCACAGTTGTTCAGGTGGCAAATTCGTAGGTATTTACACCCAAGCGCCACCATGGGACCAGTACCAAAACCAAAGCTCTCAGCCCCTAAAATAGCGCCTTTGATAACATCAAGACCGGTTTTAAGGCCGCCATCAGTTTGTACGCGTACTCTGTGGCGTAAACCGTTTTCCACAAGGGCTTGCTGCGTTTCTGCTAGGCCAAGTTCAAACGGACTACCCGCATACTTAACCGAGGTTAACGGACTTGCACCTGTGCCGCCGTCGTAGCCAGAGATAGTGATTAAATCGGCATAAGCTTTTGCCACGCCAGTCGCTATGGTTCCTACGCCAGGTTCAGACACTAACTTGACTGAGATTAGTGCTTTAGGATTAACTTGTTTTAAGTCAAAAATAAGCTGCGCTAAATCTTCAATCGAATAAATATCGTGATGAGGCGGAGGTGAAATAAGCGTTACACCAGGCACGGCAAAACGCAGTTCAGCAATATACTTATTGACTTTGTCGCCGGGTAATTGGCCACCTTCACCGGGCTTAGCGCCCTGGGCCACCTTGATCTGGATAACGTCAGCATTCACTAAGTAATGAGGTGTTACCCCAAAACGACCAGAAGCAACCTGCTTGATCTTAGAGTTTTTCTCGGTGTTGAAACGTGCTGGATCTTCGCCGCCTTCCCCTGAGTTTGATTTACCACCAAGGCGGTTCATCGCAATCGCTAAGGCTTCATGAGCCTCAGGGCTAAGGGCGCCAATAGACATCGCAGCAGTATCAAAGCGTTTGAATAAATCTTCTGCTGGTTCTACTTCACTGATATTAATGGCTGATTTGTCAGCCTTTAAGGCAAATAAATCTCGGAAATGGCTTGGTGAACGTTCGTTGACCAAGGTGCTAAACACGCGATAATCATCGTACTTACCACTGACAACCGCTTTTTGTAAGCTGGTGACTACGTCTGGGTTGTAGGCGTGATACTCGCCGCCATGTACGTACTTTAATAAACCGCCATGCTCAACAGGCTTACGCTTTAACCATGCTACACGACTTAAGTTGATTTGATCTTGTTCAAAATCTTTGAAACCAGCCCCTTGAAGACGACTGGGTACGCCTTGGAAGCAAAGCTTAGTCACATCACTGTTGATGCCGATGGCTTCAAATAATTTTGAGCTACGGTAACTGGCTACTGTGCTAATACCCATCTTAGACATGATCTTGTACAGACCTTTATTGATGCCTTTACGATAGTTCAATACTGCTTGCATGGCAGTAATGCCAAGCTCGCCTTTGTCGACCATTTGCTCGATGGTTTCGTAGGCTAAGAACGGATAAACAGCCGTTGCCCCTAAACCAATCAGTACCGCGAAGTGATGCGGGTCACGGGCAGATGCAGTTTCAATGACAATGTTGGCATCGCAACGCAATGATTTATCAATTAGGCGACGCTGAACGGCACCCACAGCCATGGCTGCTGGAATGGTTAATCGATTAGATTTTACATTACGGTCAGATAAAATCACGAACGCGGCATGTTTTGTTTTGACTAAATATTCAACTTCGTTACAAATACGCAAGATGGCTTTTTTCAGGCCTTCCTCTGGTTTGTAATTTAGGTCAACTACTTCAGAGTAGTAATACTCTGAATCGAATTCACGCAGTTGCTTTAAATCTGTGTAGATTAATACTGGCGAGTCAAACAGCACTCTATGTGCATAACCTGATGTTTCGCTAAATACGTTTTGTTCGCGGCCAATACAAGTAGCCAACGACATAACGTGAGTTTCACGCAAGGGATCGATTGGCGGATTAGTGACTTGAGCGAACTGCTGACGGAAGTAGTCATATATGGTGCGTTGCTTAGATGACAGCACAGCCATTGGGGTGTCATCACCCATAGAGCCTACAGCTTCTTGACCGTCTTTTGCTAATACCTTAACGATTTGCTGCAGCTCTTCGTAGCTGTAAGCAAAAAGCTTATGGTATGTGGCCATCATCGTATCATCAAACACGCGCTGGCCAATCAATGACGCATCGCATTCTTCAACAGGTAATAGTCGACGAATGTTTTTGTCGATCCATTCTCGGTAAGGGTGGCGACCTTTAAGCTCTTCGTCAATCTCGTTAGAGCGCCAGATTTTCCCTGTGTAAGTGTCTACGGCAAGCATTTCGCCAGGTCCTACGCGGCCCTTCTCAACGACGTCTTCAGGTTTGTAATCCCAAATACCAATTTCTGAGGCAAGCGTGATCAAGCCGTCTTTCGTTATCACATAACGTGCCGGACGCAGACCATTACGGTCTAGGTTACACGCAACGTGACGACCGTTGGTTAATACAATACCGGCCGGGCCATCCCAAGGCTCCATGTGCATAGAGTTAAACTCGTAAAACGCGCGTAACTCATCGTCCATGGTGCTGTTATTTTGATATGCAGGTGGCACTAATAAACGCATAGCGCGGAATAAATCCATACCGCCAGCGAGGAAAAGCTCAAGCATATTATCTAATGAAGAGGAATCTGACCCTTCAGTGTTAACAAACGGCGCCGCATCGGCTAAATCAGGTAATAACGGGGTAACAAACTTGCTACTACGGGCCTGCGCCCAATCGCGGTTACCGCGAATAGTGTTAATTTCACCGTTATGAGCCAAAAAGCGGAATGGCTGTGCCAATGGCCACTTAGGCAAGGTGTTGGTAGAAAAACGTTGGTGGAACACACAAATAGCGGATTTCATGCGCTCATCGGCTAAGTCTAAATAAAACTTAGGCAAGTCTTTGGGCATGACTAGGCCTTTATAGATAGTCACCAACGTAGACAAACACGCGATGTAAAATTCGCTGTCTTCGCTCATACGCTTTTCAGCGCGGCGACGCGCCATGAATAAACGGCGTTCTAGATCTCGTTTGCGCCATCCAGAAGGTGCATTAACGAAGACCTGCTCAATTTGAGGCACACCAGAAGCAGCCAGATCACCCAGCACTGAATGGTCAGTAGGTACTACGCGCCATCCAGCAACACCGAGCGTTTCACGTTCTAATTCTTCATTTAATATTTTACGGCCTTGTGCCGCTAAGGTTTCGTCCTGATTTAGGAATATCACCCCAACACCGTATTTTTTACTTAACTTCCAGCCATTTTCTTCGGCTATTTCTTTAAAGAACGCATCCGGTTTTTGAAGTAGCAAGCCACAACCATCTCCGGTTTTACCGTCAGCGGCAATACCGCCACGGTGCTGCATGCGATCCAATCCTTCAATTGCAGTAATGACAAGCTTGTGGCTGGCTTCACCCTGGGTATGGGCGATTAAACCAAATCCACAGTTGTCTTTGGAATCATTAGGATTATATAAACTCATTGGCGTAACTCCTTCAACCGACGACTGGTAAGGTTGTGTTTTAGATTACTGCTGTATTTTATTTAACGCTCACGGGCAATCTTTGGCACACAAAAAAGCGGCCGAACTGCGCCATGTCACGCTATGTATTCTTGTCGTTTTTATTATTGGGGATACCAGTCGAGTATCGAATATTTATACTAAGCAGGCCTTACAAAATACCGAGATAAAATATATAAATCAATTCAGAAGTGCGAACTTGCTGGAAAAAACCTTAGAATAGGGTGGGGTATTTACATTATTTTAATATTAATCAATGGTTTAAAGGTGATTCATTTACTTAGTTATATTCTATGAAATAATCGTAGTTTAGAGTCTCAATTGTTAATAAATAGTTAAAAATAACTGCTATGAACAGCTGTTCAATGGCTTTTGCTAGAATAATTATCTAAAAAAAGTGCATAAAAAGTAAATTGAGGTGGGCGCGGAACGCACTAAATAGGCATACTTTATAAGAAAAATCTGGATAGACTGGGAAATTAGCAAGGCAACTTTGCTTTATCTACTGACGATTATCTGTTGACCCTGCGAACGAACTTGCTAGCATGTCGCGCTCATAGACAGCCGTTAAAAATATGGAATCATTGCATGCAGCGTCAAGAGTCAGTAGAACCTTGGGCCCTTAGATTTGCCCAGTTTATCAATCGTTTTGGCACACTGCGGGTCAGCGTGTTATTCGTATTCCTCACCCTTATTTTCACCATGACAGGCACTTATTTTCTGCGTATATATATTATCGGCGATGTCAAACTCGAAGATTTTATGAGCGCAATTATACTGACTATTGTCAGCGCGCCTTGGGTACTGTTTTTCTTCAGTGAACTCGTGAAGCAGCTTGAGCGTTCCAGAGGGCATTTAGCCGAAGCTGTAACGCAATTAGAGCGTCTACGAGAAGAAGATATTATTCTTAGCCGAGAGCTGCAGAACAACATTAAGCAGCTTAATTACGAGATAGAGCAGCGCAAAAATGCGCAGGCAGAACGGGAAAATGTATTTGTTGAATTGGAAAATGAAATAAAAGAGCGGGCCGAAAAAGAGGCGCAAGCACTGCGTTTATCTACTTTGTTGCGCTCCATCATTGATGCCTCTCCCGATTTAATTTATTACCGCAATGAAGAAGGCCAATTTGCAGGTTGTAACCGCGTCGCGGAACAGATGACTGGTCACACTGAAGCAGAGCTAATTGGTCTTACACCTCATGAAGTGTGGGAAGAGGAACTGGCGCGTCAGGTGGCGGCAAGTGATCAGGAAGTGTTAGAGAAAAATGTCAGTATCACCGAGGAAATTTGGTTGCGTTTTGCGGATGGTCGCAGAGGCTATTTCGAAATGCGAAAAGTACCATTTTATGCAGAAGATGGTACGCGGTTAGGTCTATTGGCATTTGGCCGTGATATCACTGAACGCAAGCAAGCTGAGAATATTGTTGCCAAGGCGAGTAAAGATAAAACCAAGTTTATTGCGACAATAAGCCACGAGTTACGTACACCGCTAAACGGTATTGTTGGGTTGAGTCGCATGCTGCGCGATACCAAGCTGGATAAAGAGCAATTTGCTTGGGTAAGTACGATTTATGCTAGTGGCATTACCTTAGGCAATATCTTTAACGATATCATCGATATAGACCGTATGGGCCGTGACAAACTTGAACTCTCGCTAAAAACCGTATCGATTAAAGATTTCACTGAAGAATTAAGCAGTATTATTAAATTGCTGGCGGCAGATAAAAATCTTGCTTTCGATACAGAAATTCGCGAGCCCTTACCTGATTTTGTAGAAGTCGATGGCACGCGCTTACGGCAAATTTTATGGAATTTGCTGTTTAATGCGGTCAAATTCACGCAAAAAGGCAGGGTGAGTCTTAGCGTCGAAGCCCATACCACAGGGGATGGCATTAGCCACGTGAAATTCCGGGTTGGGGATACTGGCGTGGGTATTCCGCAAACTGAATTAGATAAAATATTCGCCATGTATTATCAGGTTAATTTACCTGAACATCAAAGCGCCACCGGTACCGGTATCGGGTTGGCAATTTGTCAGCAGATGGTGTCGTTGATGCATGGTGACATTAAAGTCAGCAGCGAAATCGGCAAAGGTACGTGTTTCACCGTTGAGTTGCCGTTGCCTATTAGCAAACGTCCCATGCAGGTGGAAGAATTACAGGTTCGTGGCCTGAATATACTGTTGGTTGAAGATATCGAACTAAATGTAATGGTCGCCAAAGCACTACTTGAGAAGCTAGACCAGCATGTGGATGTTGCCATGACTGGTTCCGAAGCGATTCAAATGGTGCGCGACAAGCAATACGACTTGATACTGCTGGATATTCAGTTGCCTGATATGACCGGATTCGATGTAGCGAGCACCCTGCACGAGGAAGGTTTGGTCGAGCAAACGAGTATAGTAGCTTTGACCGCTAACGTCATTAAACGCCGTCAAGAGTATCTTGATAGTGGCATGGACGACGTTATCGCAAAACCTGTTAAGAAAAGCAGAATTATCGAAGTATTTAATTCGCTCTTCAGTGAGCATTCTTATGAGTCTCATAAACCTAAAGATGAAGAACAAGATAGCGAGTTAGACGCCATTCTTGATTTAGACTTGCTACAAACGCTAGTGGATACCATAGGGCACGAAATGGTCAGCACCAGTGTCAAGGTTTTCGAAGAAAACATGCCGGTCTATTTAGAAATATTGCAGCTTAGTTTAAGTGCCAATGAAAAAGACGAAGTCTGTTCACAAGCTCATAAAATTAAAGGAGCAGCGGGTTCTGTTGGTTTAGCGCGCGTACAGAAAATTGCTAATCAAATACAGCAGGGCGATCATCCTGCATGGTGGCAAAATGTGCATGATTGGGTTGAAGAGCTAACCTTTGCCGC
>TARA_R110002153_G_scaffold25502_5_pt1 | contig 20506 bp, 14 predicted proteins | sample TARA_R110002153 | Tara Oceans TARA_R110002153 (sample SAMEA4398193) | marine metagenome | biome: Polar Biome; feature: [SRF] surface water layer (ENVO:00010504); material: water (ENVO:00002006), including particulate matter (ENVO:01000060) such as... | depth 5 m
GTCATCTGCAACTTTAAAGCTATAGTCGTCTGCTGAAGCTGTTAATGAAGCAACCATGGTATAAACACCATCAGCATATTCAAATACGTATTCTTCGTTAGTTGTCCAATCGTTAAATGAACCTTTCAAATAAAGTGTTGCATCACCAGGAACAAAAGTTACTAAGGCAGTTGGGTCATCGATACATGCATCGCCTGCTTCGTTTAATACTTGTGGTTCTACACAAGTCAGTGTTGAGCCACCTGGTACCACTAATGAATCAAAGGTACGAGGATTTGGAAAAACAAGGTCTAAACCTTCAAGTAAAAAAAAGCGATTAGTTGGATTAACTGTTTCGTCCGCTAACTGTGCAATGGCAGTAAATTGAACTTGAAGGCTTGCATCAAAATTATAAGGGATCCAGTTACCACAATTAAGATTCGCGGTGGTATCCATTACCCAATAAGCCCCATAATTAGGATCAACACCTACTGGATCAATGGGGATACCCCAGCTTGTACCTGTAGTGTCGCCACCAGGTCCATCAAACATTGCCCAAGAAGTACATTGTCCTTCATTGAAAGCATGTAATCCCCAACCTGTATATTCGGCATTTTTTAAAGCGTAATAAAGAACTACTTCGCCATCTTGAGGAATGTACTCTGGCTCAGGCATAGTGATGCCGTTGGCGCCATCTGGCCATGCACCAGTATCCATAGTACACAAGCCCAAATCGTTAGGTACTTCAGGGTAGTTACAAGGCACAATAACAAGTTCACATGCCGAGCCGTCTTCGGTTATAGTTTCTGGTGCTTTACATACTAATAAGGTATCTGCGGTGCCGGTCAATCCTACTTGATCACCTCCACAGCTAGACAATACTGCTGCAGATAACGCAAACAGCAAAGTAGTTAAAAGTTTCTTCATGTACATAGACATAAATGGTTTCTCCAAGTGTGTTACTTAGCTGCTAGCATGTTAAAGCCAGTAGCTTCGATGGTTATTTCTCTAGTTATTAAAATGACACTGTCACGTAATCAAAAAACTATTCCAGGAGTCCTTACCATCATGCTCAGCGTAGGAATTCGCATCTACTATCATTCGAGCAAGGCTATTGTTGATTAATTGTAATATGTTGTAAATGAAATACATGGCTTATGAATACGTATTCATAATTTGCAGCAGATACGCATAAAAACACTTATCTTATTGTTTTTTAAGGTAATAATTATTATTTCGCCTGATTTTGGCGTTATTTTGGCATTTTCGCATGTTAATAAAAGGTTGTATTTGGGCCCCGAGCTATTAGCATTATCATCGTCACGTTACACCTAAAACTTCCTAAATTAGATATGGATTATCGAATATTTTTACAGTTCACAAAGACGCTGCATATAAAAGGTGTCTGGTCTGTAAGTTACTAGAACACACTAGGAAATACACATAATGAAAAAATTTAAACCGAGCCTAATGACGCTCAGCCTTTTGGCAGCAGGACTTACCTTGCATGCTAGTGCGAGCTTTGCTCAAGAAACTGATGCAGTGGCTGAACAAGAAAGTGAATTGGAAGTGATCCAAGTTAAAGGTTTTAGAGGCAGTGTTATCAAGTCTTTAAATACTAAACGTTTCGCAGACACTGTGGTGGATGCCATATCTGCCGATGACATAGGTGGTTTACCAGACGTTTCAATAGCCGACGCTCTAACACGTTTACCGGGCGTAACATCGGTGCGTCGTGACGGACAATCAAGTGAATTAAACATCCGCGGTTTATCGGGTGGTTTTGTTTTGTCTACATTAAATGGTCGTGAGCAAGTTTCTTCTGCTGGTGGTCGCTCGGTTGAGTTTGATCAATTTCCATCTGAACTTATTTCAGCTGCTCAAGTATATAAATCACAAAAAGCGTCACTTATTGAGGGCGGCGTCGCGGGTACAGTAGAATTAAAAACAGCCAGTGCCCTGGATAATGATGAAGATCAAAAATTCCGTATTTCAGCCCATGGCAATACCAATAATGCCGTGGCAGACAATGAATACCTAGATACCTTTGGTAAACGTATTACCGCTTCTTATCAAGCAAAATTACTTGATGACACAGTTGGCGTGTCGCTAGGTGTTGCTATGATGAGACAACCCACCATAGCTAATCAATTTATTAGTTTACAGTTTGATGAATACAGTGACGAACTAAACAATTCTTTGTCGTCTGAATATGGTGGTATTTATGACGGTTTACCTGAAAAACTTTTTATATCTGATGGTTTTGAGTTACATGACCGTGGTGGTGAAGACTCCCGCGACGCATTTGTTGTTGCCTTAAACTGGGCACCACGAGATGATCTTCGTTTCCAATTTGATGGATTTCACTCAAAGTTTGATTCAGAAAAATTTGACCGCGGTTTAAGAGTTGATGGATTATCTTCAGTTAGATTAGCCAATTTAGGAGGTAACCCTAATGCTGGTGTGTTGACTAATCCAATATTAGCTGGCGATGCCCTGATAGGAGGAACTTTCTCTCGAGATCCTAATAATATAGTTGATGCGCCACCTTATATTACATCCCAAGTGGGTAGTATTCGGGTGCAATCGCAAGCTGATGATGCCACTACAGAAAGTTCAGTTTCATCTTGGGGTTTAAAAGGTGAATGGGATATTAATGATGACTTGTCTATGACGGTTGATATTGCCCATTCAGAGGGTGATGAAGACAGTAAAGACAGAGTTATGCGTATGGCATACTTTGAAGATTCAAGCATTGATACGCCAGTCATCGATGATAATTTAGTGGTTCAATATCAATTAAATGGTTTAGAGTCCCCTACTGTTAGCTTTAATCGCGATTTTACTGATGTTAATCATATGATGGTGGTAGCTGCTGAGGCTTACCCACGAATTGAGTCAAACTCGTCTGATGCGATTAGAATTGACTTCCAATATCAAGTGGATAACGACTTTATCAGATCAATTGAAGCCGGTATTCGTTCGTCAAAACGTGAATATACATTGGAGCGCGGTAGATTTGTATATGGTGTTTCTGACCAATCCGCAAGAAACGGACAATATATTACCTATGGACAAGATGCTGACGGCAATACTATTGAAGTAGAACGCTTCCAGCCTTATCAGTTAACTGCTGACGAAGTAACAGTGTCTACCTTAGGTGGTGATTTCAATAACATGCCACAATACCTCACATTAGATGTTGAACAAGTATTGAATAGCTGGATACCAAACGTTGACCAAACTCCAACAACAGATTGGAATAATGCTTGGACTTTGACACAAAATAACGTGATTGAAGAAAATGTAACTGCAGCGTACATTCAAGCGAATATTGATACAGAACTTGGCGACTTCCCAATTAGAGGTAATTTTGGTATTCGTGCAGTTGAAACTGAACAATTAAGTACAGGTTTAATCGATGTGGGTCCAGGCAACGGTGACCCTATTGCCGATGACAATGGCCTAATTAGTACTAATTATGTCAGAGGAACTGAAGGTACAACTTACACTGATTATTTACCTTCATTAAACTTAACCTTTGCTTTAACTGACGATCAGTTAATTCGTTTTGCTGCGGCCAAGGTTTTAGCTCGCCCAGATATGAATACTCTCGCATTAAGTGGTGGTGTGAGTATTAATGAACGAGAAGGCACGGAATTCCTCGATTACAATAGCTCCACCAGCCCATTTTTACGCCCGTTTTATGCGAATCAAATCGATATTTCATATGAGCATTATTTTACAGAAACTGACGGCGCATTTGTGGTTGCATTATGGAATAAAGACATAACCAACTTTGTAGGTTCGATAACTGAGAAAAATTTCGATTTGTCTCAGATAGGTATCGAGATACCGCCATTATTTGATACTAATGGCGTACCTAGACAGTTTGAAGATGGTGATTACACTCACGCAGAAAATAATGCCGATGGCGGTTATATGCGTGGCATTGAAGTAGCCTATACACAAACCTTTAATTTCCTTCCTGACTTGTGGTCAGGACTTGGTATAAACATCAACTGGTCCTACACAGACAGTGAAATTACCCGTCCATCAGCAGTACCTGGGGAAGCTGGACAAGATGCACCACTGGAAGGTTTATCGAATAGAGTCTTCAGTGGAACATTATTCTATGATTATGATGAAAAACTGAATGCAAGAGTAAGTGTTCGTCATCGTGGACCATACCTAAGTCGACAAATAGCCATTGGTAGTGACCAATCCGCTTATTTTAACGAAGAAACTATTTATTCAGCGCAAATGTCTTATAACTTTTCAGAGAATTTGCAAGCTGTAGTATCTGTTGACAACTTAACTGATGAACCTAACATTTCATATTTTGGTGATACAAACCGTACTGGTACTATCCAATATTTTGGCCGTACCACTTACTTCGGTGTTAACTACAACTTTTAATTGTTAGTTAAAAAACAACAAGAGCCACAATATGTGGCTCTTGTTTATTTTCGAGCATAAATATTGGGTTAGAGCTTTTTAATAAATGAGGCTTTAACCCAATGTGTAAACTCAGTTCTAATTAGTTTACCTCTAATTTAAAAATTCTTTGCAGAGACTATGAACACAACTCTTACTGCCAATAAACATATAGTGATCCTAGGTGGCGGCACTGCTGGTTGGATGACTGCTAACTTAATGGCTGCCAAATGGCAAAAAATAGGTATTCAAATTACCTTAGTGGAGTCACCTGCTATTGGCACTATAGGTGTAGGTGAAGGCTCGACTCCGCAGCTCAAATCCTTTTTTGACCAAATTGGGGTCGAAGAGCATGAGTGGATGCCCGCTTGTAACGCCACCTACAAAAATGGCATACGCTTTAATGGCTGGTCATCTCGCCCTGGGTTTGAGAGTTATTTTCACCCTTTTGCTTCTAGAATTGATGCTTTTTCGGCGCCGGCACTGTTTTACAATAGTGTACATAGACGCAAAGGGATTAACCTAGATTGCCATCCAGACCGATTTTATTTGTCCGCAAAATTAGCTGAGCAGCACAAAACCCCTATTCCTGATCACAATTTCCCTTTTCCAATTGGTTATGGTTATCACTTTGACGCCAACTTATTAGGTCAGTTTTTAGCGACCAAAGGGATATCTAAGGGCGTTAAACACATTCAAGGCAAAGTGTTGAATGTGGGCATGCAAACCAATGGCGATATAGCAAATCTACAGCTAGACGATGGCAATACAATCAGCGGTGATATTTTTGTTGATTGTTCTGGTTTTAATGGTGTTTTGATTCAAAAAGCGCTCAAAGTACCTTTTGTGAGTTTCAAAGAAAATCTGTTTAACGACAGTGCTGTCGCTATCCCCTCACCTACTAGCCAGCCACTCAGATCACAAACGATCTCCACCACAATGAAATATGGTTGGGCTTGGGATATCCCGCTTACCAATAGAGTCGGAAATGGTTATGTGTATAGCTCACAGCATTGCACCGCTGAACAAGCTGAGATTGAACTAAGAACAAAACTTAACTTATTAGATAGCGACGTTGCCGCCCGTCACCTAAAGATGAAAGTGGGACGGGTAGAAAAACACTGGTATCGCAACTGCTTAGCAGTAGGTTTATCTCAAGGGTTTATTGAGCCCCTTGAAGCCACCGCCTTACACTTTGTGCAAGAAACTATTGAAGGTTTTATTGAAGCTAACGAAACAAGTAACTTTTCTAACAACCACCAAGATGAATTTAACCAACAGATTAATCAACGTTTTGAAGGTATTCGCGATTATATTGTGGCTCACTATCGATTGAGCTCCAGAGACGATACAGATTATTGGCGAGAAAATTCTGCCAACCCACATATTTCAAATCAACTTAAACGCATAGTCAAAGGTTGGATGGCAGCAGAAGATATCACCCAAACTATTCAACAAGCCAAAATACAAAGTTACTACCCACCTTTTTCTTGGTTATGTATTTTGGCAGGTTATGGCATATTTCCTGAAAAATTGAGCGACGTGCCACGGGATAGTGTGGCGCACAAATACGACCTTGATTATGTTGATGATTTTATTCAACGCTCTAGTCTTAACTTTAATGATCATAAAACATTTTTAGATCTTCACTATTAGTAGTAATAAATATGAATCAAATTAAACAATCAACCTTATCCACTGCCATATTTGGCATTTTGCTACTCGGTTGTGGTGGTGGCTCATCAAAAGATACTCCTACTTCTGTTATAAAGACTCAAGAGCCTGAACTGCGCAGCGGCGTGCCCGTAATAGTTGATTCAACGTCTGCCCAAGGGAATGGCACTCATGCCTGTCATTCACCTAGCGTAGATACGCTTGAATTGAGTTTTACTGATATATCAACTCAAGCAGGACTAAATTTTAGTCATTCTATGCCCAATGGTGACGGTATCTTGAGTATGTCTGGGGGCGTGGCAGCTGGAGACTTTAACAACGATGGCTGGGTCGATTTGTATGCCGTTGGCGGTGATGGTCGAGAAAACCTACTATTAAAAAATATGGCAGACGGCTCATTTTCTGATATGGCAGAGTTTGCAGAAGTAAACTTACTAGCCAAAGGCAGTGGTCCTGCATTTGGTGACTTAGATGGTGACGGTTTACTCGATTTATTTGTTGGTAGTGTGGGTGGCTCTGATCCGAAACTTTATTTAAACAGAGGAAACGACAAATTTTTAGATATCACTGACACTTCAGGTTTGGTTTTACCCGGTAACAACTTCGGGGCGACTTGGGGAGATTATGACAAGGATGATGATCTCGATTTGGTGATTACCCACTGGAGTAGTGTCAGCAGCGATCACTACGCTTATTTTTGGCGCAATAATGGTGATAATACCTTTACCGACGTTAGTTCCCAAGTGGGCTTGAAAACGTTCATGGAGCAGTTTGGTAGCCGAGACAAATCTTTTACTCCCACTTTTGCCGACATTGATAGTGATGGCTGGCAAGATTTACTGCTGGTATCAGACAACCACCGCACCCGTATTTTCAATAACAATCAAGATGGTACCTTTTCTGATAACACTGACAGAGACGTTATCAGTGATAATGCCGGAATGGGGTCAGCCGTAGGTGATTATGATAACGATGGTGATTTGGACTGGTTTGTTACAGCCATTACCTTTAAAGACGGTGTTAAACACTTTGGTTCATTAACGCCGGGAAATCGTTTGTATCAAAACCAAGGTGACGGCACTTTTGTTGATAAAACTGACAACGCAGGAGTGCGCGATGGTTATTGGGGATGGGCTGCCTGTTTCGCCGATTTCAACAACGATACTCATCTAGACATATTCCATGTTAATGGCATGGAAGGAGACAATATTGATCCTAAGTTTAAAGACGATCCTTCTCGACTGTTTATGTCTAATGGCGATGGTACTTTTACAGAATCATCATTAGATGTAGGTATTGACGATAGAGCTATGGGTCGCGGTTTAGTTTGTTTTGATTATGATAAAGACGGTGATGTGGATCTGTATATCGCTAATTACAATCAAGCCCCGAAGTTATTATGTAATTCAGGTAGCAGCAACCACTTTGTTAATATCAAACTACTTGAAAAGTCAGCCAATACTCAAGCTCTCGGAGCCCGAATTTATGTGACAACTGACGGTGTTGAACAAATGAGGGAACTAAGAGCTGGAAACAACTACGTATCTCAGAATCCTGTTGAAGCACACTTTGGATTGGCGCAAGCAACAACTTTGCAACGAGTCAGGATAGTCTGGCCAGACGGTCAGCAAAGCCAACTAGACGATTTAAGCCTAGATCAGTTTATAACCATCACCCGAAACGACTAACTCCAATTCGTATGCCAAAACATCCGCCTATTGGCGTAATGCCGTTCACTTAAGCTGAACGGCATATTTGCTTTTGGCGATAGGGTATCGGTTTTTAGATACCTTTAAACATCTGAATAACTTCGCTTAGGAGGGAGGTTATTATCTGGCACCTTATCGACTAGTTTTGCGGCTAAATTCATTTCATTTTCAGCAACACTATCAACACCATTGGAGTCGAGACAAGATTGGATAACATCAGGCTCTAATACGTCTGACAATAACCTGAATTCAGTGAGACGATGATTGATGTACGAGCGAGCGCTTCTGAGAGTTCCATAAAAAAAATCCGATAACAGTATACTGATATCGGATTTTGGATTTTGGACTGTTCTAAAGAGCGCTCAACCGATCGCTAAAATATTTTTAACTGATCGGCATTACACCTAAGTGTCCTTTTTACACTCTACAACCCGTAAGCTATTCTGCTGGTACTTCAGGCTTCATATGTGGGAATAAAATCACATCTTTAATAGTTGGGCTGTCGGTAAATAACATCACCAAACGGTCTATGCCTATGCCCTCACCTGCTGTTGGTGGTAAGCCGTATTCCAAGGCACGGATGTAATCTTCGTCAAAGTGCATGGCTTCGTCGTCGCCAGCGTCTTTTTCTTCAACTTGTTTACGGAAACGTGCTGCTTGGTCTTCTGAGTCATTTAACTCTGAGAAACCATTAGCCAGTTCACGGCCACCCACAAAAAACTCAAAACGGTCAGTAACAAAACTGTTGTTATCGTTTCTACGTGCTAGTGGAGAGACTTCCCAAGGGTAAGCGGTGATGAAAGTAGGTTGATCGAGTTTTTCTTCGGCTGTCGCTTCGAAAATTTCACACAAATATTTGCCTGCGCCCCAAATGCCATCAACCTCAGGCTCTTTGATGTGAAGCTGTTTAGCCATCACTTTAAGCTCAGCTAAATGATTTTCAGGGTCGTTAATCGCATCAACGTTAGCATCTGGCCAGTATTTGATTACTGCCTCGTTCATGGTTAAACGAGCAAATGGCTGACCAAAGTCATAGTTTACTTCGCTAACTACTTCGCCTTCAGCGTCTTTAGTGGTGTTTTTAATGATGGTTGTACCCAACACGTCTTGCGCCACTTTACGTAACATTTCTTCTGTGAGATTCATCAAGTCATGATAATCAGCATAAGACTGATAAAACTCTAACATGGTAAATTCTGGGTTATGTCTGGTAGACAAACCTTCATTTCTGAAGTTACGGTTGATTTCAAATACGCGCTCAAAGCCACCCACAACTAAACGCTTAAGGTAAAGCTCTGGAGCCACACGTAAATACATATCGATATCAAGAGCGTTATGATGAGTTGTGAAAGGTTTAGCTGTAGCACCACCTGGTATCACTTGTAACATGGGAGTTTCCACTTCCATAAAATCACGTTCAGTTAAAAAGTTTCGAATGCCACTGACAATCTTACTGCGGATCATAAAAGTATCGCGAGTGTGCTGATTAGTGATCAAGTCCACATAACGCTGGCGATATTTAGTTTCTTGATCGGCCAAACCATGGAATTTTTCTGGTAGTGGACGTAATGATTTAGTCAACAATTGGTATTCAGTCATATTGACGTATAAATCGCCTTTACCGGATTTGTGTAACTCACCTTTTACGCCAATGATGTCACCTATATCCAAGCTACCGTAACGTTCTTTAATATCTTTTTGGATATCTTTGGAGGCATAAGACTGAATACGACCTGTCATATCTTGTAATGACAAAAATGGTCCACGCTTAGCTAAGATACGTCCAGCAATACTCACTACTTTACCAAGTTCTTCTAAAGCAGGTTTTTCATGGTCACCAAAAGCTTGCTGCAATTCATCACTGTAAAATTCACGACGAAAGTCATTGGGGAAACCATTGGATTGACAGTTTTCTCTAATGTGAGAAAGTTTAGCACGGCGCTCTGCAATCAACTTATTTTCATCTTGTGTGTGTTCGGTCATCAACTTTCCTGATATTTCTTTGGTGTGTAAGCTATTACAGACCAGATTTTAAGCTGGCTTGAATAAATTTGTCTAAATCGCCGTCTAATACGGCTTGTATATTGTGGGTTTCTACCCCAGTGCGTAAATCTTTAATCCGTGAATCATCCAATACATAAGAGCGTATTTGGCTGCCCCACCCTATGTCAGACTTGCCGTCTTCCATAATTTGTTTTTCTTCATTCTGTTTATGCATTTCGTGTTCATAGAGCTTGGCCTTTAGCTGTTTCATGGCCTGTGCTTTATTTTTATGCTGCGAACGGTCGTTTTGACACTGCACCACTATGTTAGTGGGTTCATGAGTAATTCGCACCGCCGAATCGGTACGGTTAACGTGTTGGCCACCCGCTCCCGAAGCACGATAGGTATCAATTCGTAAGTCTGAGGGATCAATTTCGATCTCAATATCATCATCCACTTCTGGATAGGCAAAAACAGAGGCAAAAGATGTATGCCTGCGACTACCAGAATCAAAAGGCGATTTTCTAACTAATCTATGAACGCCTGTTTCTGTGCGGATCCAACCAAAGGCATAATCGCCACTAAATTTAATAGTGGCACTTTTGATACCGGCTACATCACCGTCTGACACTTCAATCAACTCGGTTTTAAATCCGTGGGCTTCACCCCAGCGTAAATACATGCGTAATAGCATATTAGCCCAATCTTGCGCTTCGGTACCACCGGATCCTGATTGAATATCAATATATCCATGGTTAGCGTCATTGGGGCCTGAGAACATACGTCTAAACTCGAGTATTTCGAGTTTTTTCATCAACTCGGCTAATTCAGACTCTGCTTCATCAAAAGTATCTTGGTCTTCGGCTTCAACTGCCAATTCAACTAAACCTTCGACGTCGTCAGTACCTTGAGCCAATATTTCAATGGTTTGCACAACCAATTCAAGGGCAACTTTTTCTTTACCTAAAGCTTGAGCACGCTCAGGCAGATTCCACACATCAGGGCTTTCTAATTCGCGATTGACTTCTTCAAGACGTTCTTTCTTTTGATCATAGTCAAAGATACCCCCGAAGCGAATCGGCACGTTGTCTTATATCCGCTAACGCATTATGTACAGGGTTGATTTCAAACATAAATAATACAGGTAAACTCGAAATTAAAGGACGCGGATTTTAACGGATTTTCCCATAGAATGACAGTATATGGCGCGTAACTACCCTATAAATTAATCATTTAAGTCATACGAATATAACTCTTAGCTTATTTTTTTTATGAGCTCGGCAAGTTTTGGCTGCATTGATTTTAATGCTGGGTTATCACTTAGTGCTGATTTGGCAAAAATACTATAAATAAAGCTTCGAGTATTATGCAATTTTGCTAAACCTTTTTTATCAGTGTATACACTCTGCCAGTCAGTAAAAGGGGCTGGGCTAGCAACACTCTCGAGGTAACTCGCCACTTCTTGTTCAGTATGTTCGCCACGTAAAACAATATAAATGAACGCCATAGCTAATCGTTTGGGCTCTCCAAATACATAGAAGTGCAGCGGTTGTGGTGACACTTGTGACTTAATTGCATCTAACAATTGATTGAGTTGCACTTTTGATACTTTTTTATTCAAGGAAAGTTGTAAAAACACATCTGCAGTATGGGCAACTGCATGTCGCCAACCTTGTAGCTCATCAAACCCTCTATAATCAACAATATTAACCATATAGCTGGTTGTTACCTTTATCGCTTTTTGTAGTTCATTTTGGGTAAGGTAGGGCTTGACACGGTCAACTCGAAGTACTTCTGACAATACTAAAGCCGCAAAAGGTTGCGTGAAATTTAAGGAGTCTTGATTAGCCTGTTCTAATGTATTGATGAGAAAATCAAACATTGTTTTAATAGTAACTTGGTCTAATAAGTTGCCTCGTAACCACTCACTTGTCGCTTCGTATACAATACCGTCGCGCACTTTAGGATCCGGCGAACCAAGGCATAACAACAACTTTACAGCTGTTTTGTTTCTATGTTCAGTGGCTTCAATTACAAAATTTTCATTTTTCAATGTCTGTAGTTCAGCATCGGTAAAATTGCGGCCGCACTGACTAGCCTGTAAGGCAGAAGATATTGCCAAGAACACAATAAGAGCGATTAATCGTCTTTTCATCTAATTTCCAAATTACATTCAACCGAACTGGGTTGGTAAAGTTTTAGGTATAGGGCGGATCCCGCATTAGTTGTCACTTTTAAAAGACTAAATATCTAGATTAGTCTTGCTTAATTTTGTTTTTCTCAGCATACCAGTAACGCATAAAATCTTTAGTTATCGCTTGTTGAATTTCTATTGCCAGCTCTGTTGGACAAAATATAGTGATTTCCACAACGTTGTCGCCTATCTCAGATGTGGATACTTTAATTTGTGGTTCAGGACCAGCTATTTTCACATCTAGTCGTCTTTCTAACATCTGATTGTAACGTACCGCCACTTCATGAAAATCAGCACAGTAAACCTTGGCATTTTTGATTACCTTTTGAATAATGCCATAAGGATTAACACTTTGATCACGAACAATCACAAAATGGTGAGTCGCATAACGCTTTAGAAAATTTAGATTCTTAATAGGGCTGGTCATCAACTTATTGTTTGGAATAAACAACGTTTTGCCTGTGTACTCGTAGGTTTTTATATCCACTTCTAATAAGGTACTTTTGATCCAATCAGTCGCAGAAACTTCACCAACAAAATCTTCAACTTCAATCCATTCACCGATGCGAAATGGCCGAGTTGAAACTAAATAGAAAAAGCCAATAATACACTGAATAAATTCCCTAGTAGCCAACACAATAGCCACAGAAAAAGCCGCAATTGAAAATGCAAACTTTTGCATCTCTTCCGCCCAAAGACTAAATAAACACACTATGAGCACAAAATTAAGAAAATTCTTAACGTTGTTAACTAAATCTCTGCGGTCTTCACCCTTATTTTTAGCTTGTTTACGTACCAATTTTACTAGTACGTATTTCGTCAACAGCGCTAAAAACGTGATTGAGAAGGTTAAAATTAATTTGTTTTCAAAAATATTTTGTATAAATTCCATATCTGATCTTTGGATTGATGAGGTGCGCAAAACCCAGAGTATACACAACAATAGTTCTTAGCTTAATTTGATTCGTACCCTAATCAAAATAACGCTTTACGTTAAGCCACAGCTGCACGTAATATGCAAAACCTAGAAAATTAGGTGGTGCGGCTGTTGTCATCAATTAACTTGAACCTAAACAAGACATTTTTATTGTACTTGCTGATTATCTCAAGGCGTCAGTAATAGTTACGGTTAATTCATCTTCCAAATGGGAAGATATTAAAGCAGTAATAGCAAAGATGTGGCATGTATGGTCATTCAATTTATCGAAAAAATGCCAACCTAATAAAACTAAAGGATAAGGCTAAATGAAAGATCTTGAAATTGGTGGCGTAACCATAAAACGTGGTGAAACCAAACGCATTGAATTACCTATGCCACCTTTATATACGGATACTAGGATGTCAATGCCAGTGCATGTTCAGCGCGGCAGACGAGATGGGCCAACTATATTTGTCAGCGGCGCTGTGCATGGTGATGAATTAAACGGCATTGAGATTGTCAATCGTTTGCTCAAACACAAATCACTAAAGTATCTAAAAGGTACTCTTATAGCAGTACCTATTGTAAATGGGTATGGGGTATTAAATCAGAGTCGTTATTTACCCGATAGACGAGATCTTAATCGCAGTTTTCCTGGCAGCGCCAAAGGCTCCATTGCGGGAAGACTAGCGCATCTATTTGTAAATGAAATAGTCTCAAAATGTGACGTTGGCATTGACTTACACACAGGCGCTATTCATCGTAGTAACCTTCCTCAAATCCGTGCCAACTTAGACGACGCAGAAACATTAGCTATGGCAGAGTCTTTTGGATTACCTGTTTTACTCAACGCCGACATCAGGCCAGGCACACTTCGCCAAGCAGCTGGAGACTTAGGTGTAAAAGTACTCCTTTACGAAGCTGGAGAAGCTCTTAGATATGATGAGTTTTCCATACGAGCTGGGGTCAAAGGTGTGATTAACGTGATGCGTGAAATAGGTATGTTAAATAAGCGCAAACGCAAAGGTCATAAAATATCAAAGTTTGTTGCACGTCAAAGTGGCTGGGTACGTGCTACTGAAAGTGGCTTTGTTAACCATGTTGCGCAATTAGGTGATCATGTCAATAAAAGTGGCGTATTGGCCATTATTGCCGACCCCTATGGAACTGAATTAAGCAAAGTCCTTTGCCCTGAAGAAGGTGTGGTCATAGGCAAACAAAATATTCCCTTAACTCAAGAGGGGGAAGCCATGTATCACATTGCTTATTTTAGAAAACCTGATTCAGTCGCCGAGCACCTAGGACTGTTACAAGACAACCTGCAAGACGACTTGGTTTTAGAAGACCCTACTATTATTGATTAAAGAGTAACTTAGATGAATAAAAAGCATTTAGTTGGTGCACTCGAATTATGTGATTTACCTCAACTTAAACTAAGCGGATTGGAAGCAAGAGTTGACACCGGAGCAACAACATCCTCATTGCATGTGGATAATATCGTCAAATTTAAAAAAGAAAAGGAAAAATGGGTTCGATTTGATATCCACCCCGACTCGCATGACGTAAGCAAATTAATGCAAAGAGAAGCCAAAGTTAAGAGTGTACGTAAAGTTAAGAGTTCTAATGCTACAAAACAAACACGCTACGTAATCGAAACCGACATTTCGATTGCCGGTATGCAATGGGGAATTGAACTTACTCTTACAGACCGTTCTGAAATGAAATACCTGATGTTGCTTGGCAGAGAAGCCATGTCTGGGCGATTAATTGTTGACCCAGAGCATGAGTTTTTATTGACCGAATAGACCAATATATCCGAGCCACTAATATAGTGGCTAAGACCTAACTGAAATCCTATGTTAATTTAACCTTTTAACTTAGTTAGTGTATCGACCAATTCTTTGCCAAGAGCCTTTAACGCTTTTTCGGTTTTTTCATCGCTAATATTGCCATCCCCATCAAACATAGAAAATGCGCCACTGACCGCTTTTTGATTAGGTAACACCATAGTCCCCAAATTTTCCATCAACATACGCAGTACAACCAATACCCGCATACCACCCAATCCACCAGGTGATGCAGCCATAATCGCGGCTACTTTGCCTCGGTAAGCTGCCATAGGAGCTTCATCACCGGTTTTTCTGGAGGCCCAATCAATCGCATTTTTAAATAAACCGCTGTAGGAACTATTGTATTCAGGAGATGAAATTAAAAAACCGTCATGATTAATCAGTAATTCTTTGAAGGCTTGAGCTGCAACAGGCATGCCTTGTTCTGCCTCTAAATCTTCATTAAAAATCGGCATTACAAAATCTTCAAGATTGATGATAGTCACCTCAGCGCCAGCCTCTTGTGCACCTTTTGCAGCAATAGCTACCACTTTTTTATTGACTGAATCTTTTCTACCACTGCCAGCAAAGGCTAGAATTTTAACCATATTAATTACCTAAGTTATTATTTGATATTAATGGATAAACCATACACGAGATTAACTAAGGTTAATTTGAAATTTTTTATATAATGTAAAAACAAACAACCCGCCAAAGGCGGGTTGTTTTAGTTTTCCTCGTAGCTCGTAGCTCGTAGCTCGTAGCTCGTAGCTAAAAAGCTTACATCTTCTCCATAGTCTCTATACCCAACAAGTCCAAACCTGACTGCAAGGTTTTAGCTGTCAATTGCGCTAACATTAAACGGCTATTTTTAGTCTGTTCTTCTATGCCCTCTTTTAATATTGGACAAGCTTCGTAGAAACTCATAAACAAACTGGCTAACTCGTAGATGTAAGCACAAAGTACATGAGGGGTAGCCTCGCTGGAAACTTGTTTAATTGCTTCAACATATTGCATTAACTTAACGGCTAACAGTTGCTCTTGCACCTCGTCAAGCTGAATATCTGCCTGTAAGTTCACATCATCTACATGAGCTTTTCTGAAAATACTTTGTACTCGGGCGTAGGCATATTGTAAATAAGGCGCGGTATTGCCTTCGAAACTGAGCATAGAGTCCCAGTTAAAAATGTAATCTGTGGTACGGTTTTTACTGAGGTCTGCGTATTTCACAGCGCCAATCCCCACTTTGTCAGCGATAATTTTACGCTCTTGGGCTGACAAGTCGGATTCACGTTGGTTGATCAGTACTTCAGCACGTTCAATGGCTTCATCTAATAGTTCAGCCAACTTCACTGTGCCGCCAGTACGGGTTTTAAAAGGTTTACCATCGCTACCTAACATCATACCAAATGGACAATGTTCGTAAGTTTGAGTAGGTTTGATAAACCCTGCTTTACGGGCAACAATTTCTGTTTGTTTAAAATGTAAGGCTTGACGGACATCAGTAAAAATCAAGGTGCGATCAGCGCCTAACACACCATTGCGATAACGAATAGCGGCTTGGTCGGTGGTCGCATACAAATACCCACCACCAGACTTTTGCACTATATAAGCAGCTGGATTGCCCTCTTTGTCTGCCATTTCTTGTAAAAATGCAACTTGTGCACCTTGGCTTTCGACCACTATGCCAGAAGATTTAAGTTCTGCTACTGTTGCAGCTAAATCTTTATTGTAGGCACTTTCACCCATTATATCGCTGCGTTTAAGGCTAACATTAAGCTTGTCGTACACATGTTCACTGTGAGCAATAGAAATGGTTACAAAGGTTTTCCATAAAGATAAACACTCAGGTTCACCACTTTGCAATTTAACAACGTTTTCACGGGCTCTATCTGCAAAACCGTCCTCATTATCAAAACGTACTTTGGCTGCACGGTAAAAGTCTTCTAAATCAGATAGGGCCGTTTCTGCTACACCATCGGCTGCTAATTTATCATTGAGGTGAGTAATTAACATACCAAACTGTGTTCCCCAGTCTCCCATATGATTTTGGCGAATAACTTTATGCCCTAAAAATTCCAGCGTTTTAGCTACGGCATCACCAATAATGGTGCTCCGTAAATGACCAACGTGCATCTCTTTAGCTAGATTAGGTGCAGAATAATCCACCACTACTGTTTGTTGTTGTTCGACTTCGATACCAAGACGACTATCAGCGTTAGCGGCTTGTAGTTGTTGGGCTAGCCACTGAGGTTTTAAATGAATATTAATAAAACCTGGTCCTGCTACTTCGAGCTTTTCGGCTATGTCCTCTAACTCAACGGCATCGACAATTTTTTGCGCAATATCTCTTGGGTTTTGTTTGAGCACTTTGGACAATGCCATAGCCCCATTAAACTGATAATGCCCAAAACCGACACGTGTACTGCGGCTAAGGGGAGCAGGAGTACCTTCAGGTGCTCCAATGGCAATGAGCGCGGCTTTAAATTTTGCTAATAATAATGTGTGTAAGTTCATGTCTGCTCTTGTGTATAAAATGCTTCAGGCGGCTGATAAAAATACCTTAGTGTTCTCTGGTCGTATGAAATTCAATTTCAGGATAACGTTCTTTAGCTAGAGACAAGTTCACTCTAGTAGGCGCAATATAAGCTAAATTATCACCACCATCTAAAGATAAATTTGCCTCTGCTTTGCGTCTGAATTCATCGAGTTTTCTGGGATCTTTAGATGTCACCCACTGCGCGGTATACACGTTAATATGTTCATACATTGCATCTACGTTGTATTCGCCTTTTAAACGCGCCACAACCACATCAAATTGCAAGACACCTACGGCACCCACTATCAAGTCGTTATTTTGAATAGGCCTGAATACTTGCACCGCACCTTCTTCAGACAATTGGATCAAACCTTTTTGCAATTGTTTTTGTTTGAGCGGATCTTTTAATCGAATACGCTTAAATAATTCTGGCGCAAAATTAGGAATACCAGCAAAGCGGAATTTTTCGCCTGCGGTAAAAGTATCGCCTATCTGCATAGAGCCGTGATTATGCAAACCAATAATGTCACCGGCATAAGCCTCTTCCAGCAATTCTCGGTCGCTGGCTAAAAAAGTCACGGCATCTGAAATTCGTACTTCTTTACCTGTACGGCTTTGGTGCATTTTCATGCCTTTCTCGTATTTACCCGATACTATGCGGCAAAAGGCGATACGGTCACGATGTTTAGGATCCATATTGGCTTGAATTTTAAACACAAAACCACTGAATTTTTGCTCGCTTGATTCGACTTTTCTGTCACTGGTTTCACGGCCTTGCGGCAATGGAGCCCAATCAACCAGACCATCAAGCATATGATCAACACCAAAGTTACCCATAGCAGTACCAAAAAACACTGGTGTTAACTCTCCAGCCAAAAATTCATCATGATTAAATTCGTTGGATGCGCCTTTCACCAGTTCAAGCATGTCGCGAATTTCTTCGGCATAATTACCAATTGCGTCTTCTAATTCAGGATTATGTAAACCTTTAATAACACGCACTTCTTGGATCATGTGTCCTAAACCTGATTTATAAAGATAGGTTTCGTCTCGAAGTAAGTGATATACACCTTTAAACTCTTTGCCCATGCCAATTGGCCAAGTAATAGGAGCACATTTAATATTTAGAACTTTTTCAACTTCATCTAATAAATCAATAGGATCACGGGTATCCCTGTCGAGTTTATTCATAAAGGTAATAATGGGTGTGTCACGTAAACGCGTTACTTCCATTAATTTTATAGTTCGAGCTTCTACGCCCTTGGCCGCGTCTATTACCATCAAGCAAGAATCGACGGCGGTTAAGGTACGATATGTATCTTCTGAGAAATCTTCATGCCCAGGCGTATCTAATAAATTAACAGTACACTCACGATATGGAAATTGCATAACAGAGGTAGTAACAGAAATACCCCGTTCTTTTTCCATTTCCATCCAATCCGACTTAGCATGTTGGCCAGACTTTTTGCCTTTTACCGTACCGGCTTTTTGTAAGGCATTACCGAACAACAATACTTTTTCAGTAATAGTGGTTTTACCCGCATCGGGGTGAGAGATAATCGCAAAAGTGCGGCGTTTATCAACTTCTTCTTGGAAAGACATGGAATACTCTTAAGTGAACGGGTTACTAAATAATTTGGTCGCGCATTGTATATGACTCCAATAAAAAAGTCGCGGATCTGATTAGTATTAGTAAGTAGTTTGATTTGAAATCATATTTTTTTATTATAATAAAGAGATAATTTGATGTAATTTGTTATTAACCTTTCTATTTACTAATACACTGGTTTAAATTATATTCTTGCTAGGTAAGTTTTTTACCGTCGAATTATTAATCTGTAACATTCATAGTTTACCATTAGGAAACGACTTAACATGTCACGAAGAAAAATGTTTAGTGGTGCTCAACTGAGATCTTTGCGCAAAGAAGCGGGTTATACTCAAGAAGAGCTTGCTCAACGAGTAGGCATAAGCCGTGAAACTGTCTCCGCTATCGAAAATGACAAACCTGAAACCATGGACAATATCGGAGTTGGTGTTGTGAATAAGTGGTGGTCTATCTGTCGCCAGACTGCATCTGATCAAACTCGTGAATCTTTTTTCTCTACAGTTATGGATTATTTTGGCTTTAACTTAAACTGATCTTGTTTTAGTCTAGGCTTATGTTTATAAGAGCCTACCTGCCCCAGATTTTCACAGCCCTCTTCGGAGGGCTTTTTGTGTTTCTTGGTATTGCTACTTTTGGTAATGGTGAAGCCTTCGATCGTTTGTTTATTTTCATTTTAATTTTCACTGGTATTATTTGTAGAAAAAATATCGATGTACTAGGCATAGTATTTATATTAGCTTTTGAAAGAATACTTGAAGAAATATTTTGGTTTAGTTCACAAGATATTTGGTATTCGAAAGTAGCAGTTTATAGCTGTTTGATTATAGTACTTTACAAGTTAAAATATGACGCCATGTCGAGGCTTGCACTCCCTTGTTTAGTTTTATCGATTAGCGCTGAGTTATATTGGTTTGCATCTGATTATCAATTCACTCCAGAAATATATTGGTACAATATCCTCATCGGACAAAGTATGGTGGTCAGATTTTTATTATTTTCTAGAATAAATTTGAGTTATAGCATTTTCAATAAAAAAGCGAATTCTATTAATCTAGATTGGATCATTTATCAGGCTACCCGTATATTTATTGTGTTTGAAACACTCAACATTTTAGAGTATTTGTTACGCCATATATTGGAATTAAAAGTAACCGTCATTTATGTTTGTTACCCTTTCGCTATGCAAATAATAGCTACTTTTATACTTTGGGCTGTTTTCAATGAAGCTAACAAACTTTTAAAAACACGTATCTTAAGTGCTTAATCAATAAAAAAATAACAAAATTGTTCTGTCGTGAAGTAATATTTATTTTCCTAAATATTACTTTGCGAGAAAACAATGAATTTATTAAAATTATATACTTCACTGGCATGCGGGTTAGTCTGTTATGGAATAACTATTAATGCGTATAACGTTGTGGCTGATTATAAGTCTGATCACTTAATCGCGGCTGGCTCTAAACAAAAACCGCCTATGATTATCGCGGCCGGCTCTAAACAAAAACCGCCTATGTTTATCGCGGCTGGCTCTAAACAAAAACCACCTATGCTTATCGCGGCTGGCTCTAAACAAAAACCACCTATGATTATCGCGGCTGGCTCTAAACAAAAACCGCCTATGTATATCGCGGCTG
>TARA_R110002153_G_scaffold17885_1_pt1 | contig 20457 bp, 11 predicted proteins | sample TARA_R110002153 | Tara Oceans TARA_R110002153 (sample SAMEA4398193) | marine metagenome | biome: Polar Biome; feature: [SRF] surface water layer (ENVO:00010504); material: water (ENVO:00002006), including particulate matter (ENVO:01000060) such as... | depth 5 m
TGCCGGAGGAGCAACAACATCTACATTAGATGCAATGGAAGTAAACTTCCTATCTGAAAGATGTCTAGTAACTCAAGCTGCTAATAACTTTGTATTATTCAAAGGAATCTAAAAGATTCTAAAATAATGTAGTATTTACCCTCGATAAAACATCGGGGGTATTTATTACCCTTATGTGACATTAGCCAGTATAGTATATAGTAAGGGGCTATTGTCATTAAACAAACATTTATATCATATCATATTATGGCTACAAAAGCACAAGCTAAAAAAGTTGAGATTGCACCTCAAGTTAAAGAAGAAATTATCAAGAATGTTAAACCAAGTAAACCAGCTTGGGAAATCAAAGACAGAATTTATTACTTAAAAGGTAACAAAAGTCCTCTTACCCTAACAATACCTTGCCGTCATACAAGAAAACATCCGTTGTTGTATTTTGACAAAGCTACAGGCGTACAGAGAGAAATAAGATACGCTACTAATCAAGCTTCTCCGTTAGTAGATCAACAAAAAGGAGAATGTACTTTAGGTCATATACAATTTGCTTCTGGTGATTTAAGAGTACCTAAAGAAATGCAAAACTTACAAAAACTACTTTCAATTTACCACCCTTTAAAAGGCAGGATTTTTGAAGAATTTAGTGCGGCAGAAGAAGCTGAAGAAGATTTAGACATGTTAGATCTTGAAATCGACGCTTTAATTTCTGCTAGACAAATGGAAATAGATCAAGCCGAAGCTATAATGAGAGTTGAGTTAGGTTCTGCGGTTAGTAAGATGAGTTCTAAGGAGCTTAAAAGAGATTTATTACTATTCGCAAAGAACAACCCAGCTTTATTCATGGACTTAGCTAACGATGAGAATGTACAACTAAGAAACGTAGCTATTACAGCTTCAGAATCTGGTGTCATTGTATTGTCACAAGATCAAAGAACTTTTACTTGGGCGTCAACTGGAAGAAAGCTAATGACAGTTCCCTTTGATGAGAACCCTTATTCAGCAATGGCTGCTTACTTTAAAACTGACGAAGGCGTAGAAGTTTTCAGGTCAGTAGAGAAAAACCTAAAATAACCTGTAATATTAATATGGGGTTCGTAAACTCGTGCCCCGTATTATAAAATAAAAATTAAAAAAATGGCTATAAATATAGATCAAGTCTACAAAACTGTACTAGTTGTTCTAGAGCAAGAAAAAAGAGGTGTATTAACACCTACCGAGTTCGCTAAGATTGCTACTCAAGCTCAACAAGAAGTTTTTACTTCTTACTTTGATGAGTTAAATCAACTTTTAAGAATGCCTCAAACGTCTTTAGCTTATGCTGATAGAATGGCTTTATTAGATGAGAAAATATCTTTATTTAAAAGAAGCGAAGCTATTAACTTAGTTAATTCTAAAGTATCTCCATCTTCTTCTGTTCAAGAGCTTGGATCTGTTATTTATAATGCCAGCTCACCAGGTAGACAAGTTCAAAGACTGCAGCAGCAAGATCTGTACACTGTTAATCAATCACCGCTTACTGCTCCATCTGCTTTTTATCCTGTTTACACTTATGAGAATAAGATTATTACAGTATACCCTTTAACACTTACAGGTGAAGTTATTTTGAATTACTTACAATTTCCACCAAACGTCAAATGGGGATTTACTATAAATCCAGAACTTGGTAATTACGTATATAATCCTTTAGATTCTGTTAACTTTGACTTGCATGAATCAGATCAACCTTTACTTATCGATAAGATATTAGGTTATGCTGGAGTTATGACTAAAGATCAGCTAGCTCTTTCTTTAAGTTACCAAAAAGAACAACAAATAAACTCTGACTCTCAAAAATAAAAAATGGCACAAACACCTTTAACCAACGCATTTATATCTCTTAATGATATAATAAACAACTTTATAATATCTTATACTGGACCAGGTAAATTAATACCTGACTCTAATAGAACTGAAGTAGTTTTCCACGCTAGAAGATGTCTACAAGAATTTGCTTATGAAACTTTAAAAAGTCAATTCAATGATACTTTTGTTCTTGCTGCTGGAGGAGTTTATACTCAACCGATTGATAACGTTTCTATTATAAGTATTAAAAGAGGAACCACAGCCGCTCCAACAGTACCTACTGTAGCTATGACTGAAACAACAGCTAATCCCCCGGCTGATGAATCTACTTATTTTGTTGATTATACTGCTAAAACTATCACGTTTAACGCTGGTGTAGTTGCTAAAACAGTTTCAAACACATATTTATCAAACGCATTGACAACAGATGAAGGAGCTGCAATACCTAAACTAGCTGAAGAAGCTTTATATTCTTGTATGGTTTACGCAATACTAGCTAATAGAGAGAATACAAACCCAGGACTTTTACAAAGATTACTAATAGAGAAAACAGATAAAATAGAAAGATCTAAGTCTAGACTAATTTTTACTAACTTTTCTTATTAAAAAAAAATAAATGGCAATAAATGTAAATACAGTATATAGAACTGTTTTGTTACTACTAAACAAGGAGCAGAGAGGTTATATGACTCCTACTGAATTTAATAGTATAGCTAATCAAGTTCAACTTGAGATATTTGAACAATATTTCTCAGACCTAAACCAACAACTTAGAGTTCCTCAAACAGACGTTGATTACGCTAATAGAGTAAAAAGTATAGATGAAAAATTGGCTATATTTAAAACTTTTGGAGCTGGTGTATACGTAGCTGCTGCAGGAACAGTTCCTACACATTTTACTCTACCAACTATAGACGCTTTTGGCTCTACATCTCCTTTTTATCAAATAGGTGCTATTGTTTACAAACCTACTATTGGTTACCCTTCAGAGATACAAAGGCTTGACAAAACAGAGTTTTACAACATACAGAAATCAGACTTAACTGCTCCATCTGTTTACTCTCCAGTCTACCTATACGAAAACAATAAAATATTTATAAGCCCTTCTTCTATAGTAAGCGACCTAGAAGTTAACTACATTAGAAAACCAACTCCAATTACATGGGGCTTTACGTCAGGTAGTTTAGGTCAATATGTTTATAGCTCTAGTTCTTCCATAGATTTTGAGTTAATGTCTTCAGAGCAAACTACAGTTATACTAAAAGTGTTGTTTTATGCTGGTGTAATAATAGAAGACAATACAGTTATACAAGTGGCTGCTCAACAAGTTCAATCACAAGAGAATAATCAAAAAACATAATAAATGGGACTTATAAAAGAAACTAATGAACAGTACTACGCAGGTTCTCAAAAATTCTTAACAACATCAGCCGTAGCTGGACAATCTTTTACAACTACTTTTGATACTGATTTAGTGCTTGGGTCTGTTAATTCGTGGAACCCAACTCAGGTAGATTATGCTCTAAATAACTTTAAGCTGTACACAGCTCTTGCAGGTGTTTTTACTTACTCAGAGTATAATAACGCTTATACAGTAGTAGATAACACTATAACAGTTACAGGACCTTTATCACTTAACACTAGTGTAGTGGTTCAGCTTAAAAAGCTAGATGGTGGTAATTATGGTAACAAAAATGCAATAGGTGAAGCTGTTGAAGAGAACTATGGTGGCTACGCTTATATAAAACTAGACGAATTAATAAACAATTTTATAGTAGCTTATGTTGGTGATGAGAAACTTATTCCTAGCGTAAAAAGAACTGATATAATATTTCATGCTAAAAGAGCTATGCAAGAGTTTAGCTATGACACATTACAGAGTACTAAGTCTCAAGAACTAAACGTACCACCTAGTCTTAGTGTTGTTATACCTCAAGACTACGTTAATTACGTGAAAGCTTCTTGGGTTGATCAAATGGGTGTTAAAAGACCTATATACCCAGCCAACAACTTAACTATAAATCCAAGCTCTACTCCATTGCAAGATGGTTCAGGAGTTCCAACTCAAGACAATTTTGGTGAAAACCTAGAAGGAACGTCGATAATAGGATCTAGGTGGGCTAAAGCTGATGGCAACCTGCTTAATAGTGAGGCTAGTAACTTAAGTCAAGTAAATTCTGAATATGACGGTTACGACAACAGTAGGGGAGCAGGTCAGGGTCAATTATACGGGCTTGATCCACAGTACGCTCAAACTAACGGTTGGTTTACGATAAACCACAGGGAAGGGAAAATGTCTTTTTCTAATAACCTAGCAGGCTCCCTGGTCATTCTAGAGTACATATCTGATGGTTTAGCTTATGATCTTGATACTAAGATCCCCAAAATGGTTGAGGACGCTACGTACGCTTATATAAGTCACGCTGTAATAGCCTCAAGAATAAATCAACCAGAATACGTTGTTAATAGATTGAAGAGAGAGAAAGTCGCAAAACTTAGAAATGCTAAAATAAGATTATCTAATATCAAGCTAGATGAAATAGCTCAAGTAATGAGAGGTAAATCTAAATGGATAAAATCGTAAATTAAATGGGAGAAGTTAAAAATGCTTTTATAAAGTCTAAAATGAATAAAGACCTAGATGCTAGGTTGTTACCTTCGGGTGAGTATAGGAACGCTGTTAACACTCAGGTAAGTAAGTCTGAAAATGCAGGTGTAGGTTCTTTAGAAAACGTATTAGGTAATTCTATAGTTGTAGACTTTTTCACCGAAACAGGTGTGAACAATTTAATTAGCATAGGAGGTTTAGCTAATGAGTTAAACAACACTATGTATATTTTCTTAACCAACAACCCTGTTCTTCCTGTAACTGAGCCAAGACAAAAGCAAGAAGACTACAATAAGGACGGAAGTAACTTTGTTATATCTTATAATACTTTAACAGATGAGTGTAATATATTAGTTAAAGGTGCATTTTTAAATTTCTCAGCATTAAACAAAATATATGGTGTAAACGTCTTAGAAGGTTTACTTTTTTGGACAGACAATAGAAATCAACCAAGAAAAATAAATTTAGACAATGCTCTTCAAAACGAAAATTACTACACCACTGAAGACCAAATATCTGTCGCTAAATACAACCCTTACCAATCAATAGAGCTTTATAGAGAGAGTGAAATATCTGTTGGTGATTACGAGACTACAATGTATGACGTTATTAGTAAGTCTTATCCAGGTGGAGGTACAGGTGTTCTTGATGGTGAAACTACTACGCCTTCTACTACGTTCGATCTACAAGAGTCGAATGTGAGCGGGGATGTAGTACCGGGTGCTAGCATAGCATATGTAGATATATCTCAAAATCCACCTGTTTTAGTAGATACTGGTACAACAGTTAGCGCCTATAATCCAGGTGCATCGAATCAACTAGTAACCACGAATAATATGGGTCCTTTTACTGGAGCTTTGGCCAATCTTGAGCTTATATTTAATTACAACAAGTATTACGAGCCAACATACAGTGGTGATCCAAACTTTTTAGAAGACAAGTTTGTCAGATTTGCTTATAGGTTTAAATTTGAAGACGGTGAGTACTCTATATTTTCACCATTTACTCAAACAGCTTTCACCCCTAAGCAAGATGGTTATTTCATGTACAATCAACCAACTCCTAACACTTTCAATATAGACGTTGATGACGAGTCAGCTGCTTATAGAAGTACTATAGTTGAATTCATGGAGAATAAAGTTAACAAAACTCTATTGATGGTTCCTCTTCCTTTCTCTAAAAACAGCATGAGCACTACAGGTGACAACCCGTTAAAGATAGATTCTATAGACATACTATATAAAGAGTCGGATGGGTTATCGGTTAAAGTTGTAGACACTATTACAATGGCAACTGTTAAAAGTCAAGTAGGGTATGACACTGGTTATTACGTTTACAGTTACAACTCTAAAAAACCTTATAAAACTCTTCCATCAAAAGAACTTATAAGAGTATACGATAAAGTTCCTGTAAAAGCTTTTGGTCAAGAAATTATAAGCAATAGGATAGTATACAGCAATTATCAAGACAAGCATACTCCACCTGCTTCTTTAGATTACAACTTATTGATTTCAGAAAAAAGTTCTTTCAATGTAAACATAAGCACGGTCTCTACTTCAGCGTTAGTAAGTAACTCAAAAAACATACCAGCAACAATATTGTCTGGTGACGTTTTAATTGGAGGTGTTTTAACAGGTTCTGGTGTTACAGATGGATCAATAGTTATTTCTTACGATGGAACCACTTTAGTTGCAGACAAGTTGCAAGTGGCTATAGTAAGCGGTGTAACATTAACTGTTAAACCTACTGGTGAAGAAATAAATACAACTAGTATTAAAGAATACCCTAATCACTCGCTAAAGCAAAATAGAAACTACCAAGTAGGTATTATTCTTTCTGATAAATTTGGAAGATCCTCTAGCGTTATATTATCTAACTCACTAGTTAACACAACTATAGGTGGGGTATCTTACAAGGGTTCTACTATATATTTGCCTTATAGATCAAGTAATACAGATTCTTATGACTGGTCTGGTGACTCTTTAAAAGTTTTATTTAACGAGGCGATAGGTACTAATATAGCTATACCGGGAACAGGAGAGCCTGGTCAATATAATGGCGACGCAGATAGTTCTAGTTATAATCCTTTAGGATGGTATTCTTATAAAATTGTAGTTAAACAAACTGAACAAGAGTATTACAATGTCTACTTACCGGGAGTTTTAGCTGGTTATCCTAGAGACAGCACTTTAGAGATTGGTAAAACATCTTTTGCTGTTCTTTTAAATGACAACATTAATAAGGTCCCTAGGGACTTATCAGAAGTAGGTCCACAGCAGAAACAGTTTAGAAGTAGTGTTCAATTATTCGGTAGAGTAGAAAACAATTCAATAGCAATTCCAACTGGTAACTCGCAATATTTTCCAGATAGATTTTCTAGTACAGTATCTGCTATAGCTACTAATAATGACTTTTTCAACGCTGACGAAAACGTACGATATATTGCTACTACTGATTTTTATGAAATAGATTCAAACCCCTTGATATCTAAAATATCTACAAATAAAAAGTTCGGTGTAACTACTAACTCTTCAAGAGCTTACGCTAATGGAGCATCGAACGCAAATACTAAAACAATTATAGTAAACAATGTACAAGGAACATTGACCCCTGGAGATTTAGTTACAGGTGTAGGTGTTGTTGAAAATACTTTGTTGGTTAGTTACAATGATCAAACTAACGTGATGACTGTGGACGTGTTTCAACCTGCTTTTCCAGACGCCACGCTTTTCACTCTTACGCCTCAGTATTCTTCTACGTATTATAATTTAGCTGTTTTTGAAACCACCCCAGTAGAGTCTAATTTAGATATATTCTGGGAATCATCAAGCTCTGGCTCTGTAAGTGCTTTGAATGCGGCTATACTTAATGAAAGCAACGGAGCTGCTGCTTTAGGCAACTGGTCAGTAGGAACTTTTAACGAGAGCGTAGGTAATCCTCAATCCGTTACAGGTACCACTGGTTTTAGTATTTTAGATGCAGCTGGATCAACGATACCTGCTTCTTCTATAGTTTCTGTAACTTTAACAAGTGTAAAAACATTGGAACCAACTCCTGAAGAGGTTTATGACATACAATACCCAAGATTTAGTAGTGTTTCAGACGAAGGTGGTGGTCTTTTTAAAGTAAATACATTAATAACTTCTAACAATAGTTTTGACTGGGTTTACGGAAATGGCGCTGCTCTAAGTAAAAGCTTTAAATTCTACTTCACAATAGTAACAACTAATTCAAACAATGATCAGTTCAGCACTCAATTAGTAGAGACTGCTCCTTTGGGTAATTCTAGCCCAGTTTTTGTACAGTCTGATGGCTCGACACCTATATCTTGTCCTGCAGATATAAATATAGGTACTTCAGGAGATGTAGATGTATATACTTTTTACGGAGTAAATGGTTCTAATATATCTCAAAATCAGCCACAAGCTGGTAATTTAGGTGTTTACAAAGGTTTAGATTTTTCAATAACAACAGTAGATTCTAATGGTGCTAATGTTAGTCCATCTTTTATTGAGACAACTACTAACTGGAATTCTTCTAATCCAACAGTACCTTTTAAATCTGTTATTTCTAAACCTGCTTCCTTTAACACAGCTGGAACGTACACTATAACTTCAACCTTGTTAGACGCTGGATCAGCTGTCGCTACATGTGTTTTTGATGTTATTGTAACAGAGAACAGCTGTATAACGGTACAGAGAACTGCTGGCATATACGGAGGTGGAGCTACTGTTAACTATACTGATTGTAGCGGAAACCCAGCCGTTGAAACTTGGTGTTCAGCTTGCTGTGGAGATACTAGAAGTATAAGCTACTTAAATGGAACAACAGTACCCGGTCAACCTTCTGGAGGAAGCGGTTGTTGCTTTATTAAAGGAGACGATGTTGAGATGTATAATGGTGATTTCAAGAGCATTGACCTTTTAAGAATTGGTGATGAAGTTAAATCTCTAAAAGATGGTTTAATAGTTAAGGGAATTGTAACCAAAGCTTTAAAACATGAAGTGAATGGATATGCTAAAGTCGTAAAAACTAATGGAATAACAGGAGAGCAAAACCACCCTGTATTTATAAACAATAAGTGGGTTTCTCTATCTTCTCAAGGCGAAGTATCTGAAGAGTACGTGGTAAACTTTTACAATTTAGAGATTGATAAAGATAAAAAAGATAGTGAGCATAATTACTTTATTGGTGGTTTAGTGGCTTCTGGTCTAGGTGATGACGTAGAGTTAAACAAAAAGCATCAAAGGCAACCAGTAGAACTAACTTCTCACTTAAAGTAATAAAAACAAAAATCAAGTAATTATGTACATATGGCAGCAATAATAGAGGTAAAATTTTACAACACTTTCTTGCTAAAGAAAACTGTTAACACAGGTAATCAACCTATATGGGATGGTTCGCGTGGAATACCAACTTCCGCCGGTGGTTACCCAAAAGGAGGATCTGCTAGTGCTAGTAAGAACTGGAGCATTGAAGAGTCTAGAATAAGAGGAGGTTACAACAACACTAATGTTGATTATGGGGTTAAAGCTTATTTAGTTGAAGATTTTCCAGCTTCATCAATAAGATCTAACTCTTTAATATATTCTGGTATATTTAATTCTAGAACAGGTATAAACAATACGAACGTATTCTCTGTTGGAGAAGACATAACTAAAAGTGCTGATCCAGCTAACGGTAGTATACAAAAGCTTTACGCAGAAGACACTAACTTGATTATATTCCAAGAGTCTAAAGTGTCTAGAGCATTAATAGATAAAGACGCTATATATTCAGCTGAAGGAGGTGGTAGTATAACAAACATAAACACTACCATAGGAACAATTCAACCATACGCTGGTAAATTTGGTATAAGTAAGGACCCAGGTAGCTTCGCTGCTTATGGCTATAGAAAGTATTTCTCAGACAAAAACCACAACGCTATATTAAGGTTGTCAATGGATGGTATAACAGAAGTATCAAGATATGGTATGGGTGATTACTTTAGAGACGAGTTGAACGATATAGATCTCGAAAGCGGAGATCAAGGTGTAATAGTAGGTGGATGGGATGTTCATAATAAACAATATATAATTTCAACTAAGAAAGCAAACACTAACGAGTTTAAAACTCTTTCTTTCGATGAAGACGTGTTAGGTTGGACTAGTTTTTTTACTTACAACCCAGAGCAAGTGTTCAGTTTAAGAAACAAGCTTTATACAGTGGGAGCAGAAGTAGATATCAACAATAATATAATTAGTAAAGGTATATGGGCTCATTACAGTCAAGGTACAGTTGCTGCTCCAGTGAATAGAGGTTCTTTTTATGGAACCACACATAAATCATCTATAACATTAGTGTTTAATCCTGAAGTTAGTGCTTCTAAAGTATTTCAAACAATAAACTACGAAGGTAGTAATGGATGGCAAATAGATAGCTTTGTTTCAGATTCTACTGGTGTTGATCTATATGGAACATCTTACATTTCTACTAATGATAAAACTAAAAATATATATAGCTATGTTCAAGGTTCTTATGATAACATTGGTAACGTATATCCTGCCGCTTTAACACCTCCTATACAAAGGGCTGGTTTTAATAGAAAAGAAAACAAATATTTTTCTAACTTAGTTAACAACAGTACTGCTTCTCAAGGAGAGATACTATGGGGATCATCAGTTAGTGGTATAAAAGGTTATTTCGCAACAGTGACTATATCTACGGACAATGTAACTGACTTAGGTGGTCCAAAAAACTTATTTGCAGTATCTTCTAACTACGCGCAATCATCATATTAACATGAATAATAAAAACACATAACTATGCCAATACCATTAGCGGTACCAATAATAGCAGGAGCAGCGTCTTTTATAACCGGCTTGTTCGGAGACAGCGCAGCTAAACAAGCAGAAAGAAAAGCAGCAGCTGATAAAGCAAAGGCTCAAAGAGCTTTAAACGCTTTAGTAGACGATAGACAAGATATTATAAATCCTTTTGAAAACGTAGGAGATTTATCTTCTATGCTTAGTAACCCTATGGCTAACTTAAGCGTAGCTACTCAAGCAGCTGAAATGCAGGTAGAAGAATCTGATATATCGTTAGCTAATACCTTAGACATAGTTAGAGCAACGGGAGGAAGTGCTGGTGGCGCAACCGCTTTAGCTCAAGCCGCTTTGCAAAGCAAGAAAGGTGTTTCAGCTAGTATAGAAGCTCAAGAAGCTCAAAATGAAAAACTAAGAGCTCAAGGAGAACAACAACTACAACAGCAGAAAATGTCAGAAGCTCAAAGAATACAAGCAGCTGAAGCTCAAGGAAAACAATTCGTATTTGGTGCTCAAGAAAACAGAGACACAGCTCAAATGGACAGGTTATCATCTCAGATATCAGGAGCAGAACAAAGACAAGCTCAAGCCAATTCAGATAGAACAGGAGCTTTAACAGGTGCTATTGGAGGTCTAGCGTCTGTTGCTGGAAGTTATATGGGTGCTATGGCAGGAACTTCACCATCTACATCGCCAAGAATGGGAGGTCCAGATGGTCAATTTGATGTTTTTGGTTAAAATAAAAAAAAATAAATAATGAGTTATAGAAATCCAAAACAAGTAGTAGATACTCAGACTGGTCAGCACTACGCTAACTTGCAGAAAACAATAGCAGGGTCTTTTGACAATTACGCTAAATCAGTACAGGTATCTGATGCTAAACTTCAGAAGCAGAATGAAATAAAAGCTAATCGTGAGACAAAAAGAATAAACGATATAATAAAAAACAGAAACAAAGGACTTGGAGAGGCTATTAGAACTGATAACAGATTCACAACAATAAGTTATGATAGCGCTAAGTCTCTTATCAATGATTCTGCAGATATTAAAATAGATAATAAAATACTTACCCCAGGCCAAAATAAGTATATAAGAAACGTTAATGAAGTAGGTTCACTAACTAGAGCTTCTGCTGGCGTTCTTATTTCAGATGGTAAAACATTCAACTCTGCACTCGAAAGACCTAGAGGCACCATGGGAGGTATCGCTAGATACGAAGAAACTCAAGACTATGAAGAGCTTTACGGTTCTTACGCAAACGATTCTGAAACAAACGCTGTTTATAATGTAGACGGTAGTAAAAACATATCTATTAGTTATGAAACTAAATCTAAACGTGGCACTAAGGAGTGGAATGAAAACAATAGGATGCCTCAGCTTATAATCAATTGGCAGAAAGACATTGATAACTTTAACGAACAGGGACTTTACAACGAGGCTTTTAACTACGAAAATCCAGATAACGAAATATATAAAGGTGGTGAAGTTATATATGATAAAAACGGTAAACCTGAGGCTATAATGCCAAATAAGGAAAAGTATGAAGAAAGTATATATAAAGGCGTTAGAGCCAATATAATAGGTGCTGAAAGAGCTAATGACGCTATAGCTATATATAACGATGTATTTAGAAAGCCTAATAAAGAAGGTGAAATGCCCACTGAGATACCTATGACTAGTGAATGGATGGATTACGCTAAGGATAATCAATCACCAGAAGCTATTCAACAAAGAAAGTACCAAGACAGGATTGCAGAAGCTGCTACTAGTTTTGTATCTAACCAAGCTGATATTCTTAAAAAACCATATAGATACAGAGGTACAGATAATAAGCCAGAAGCACAAGTTGCTTCAGAAGGATTTACTGAAGGACAAGACCTTTATGATAAAATGAAACAAAACCCAGTTGGCTTGTATCAGGAATACAACAAAGCTGCTCCAGGTTATGACAGAGAGGCAGGTACTATAACTATATACGCTAAAGATGTTGAAGGTGACGATGCTAGAAACATAGTTTACGATATGGAGAACGACTCTGAAAGAAATGAATTTTATTTATATCTTTTAGAATCTTCAGGAAGAAACAAAGGTAGCTCTGTCGCTAATAAAGCTTTTCAAAAAGATTTTGAAGAAGCTATGAGGTCAGACACTAGTAACAGGTCAAAACAAAGAAAAAAAGAGTCTGCACAATCAAAAAAAGAAAACTCTGGTAAAGGTCCTTTAAATAACGATAGTTACGGTAAACTTAAAGCTTTAGATTTTATAAATAAATACAGTAAAAAAAAATAACAAATGACTGAGTTAGAAGAAATTATACAAAAAATGATGGATGCAGGTGAGTCAGAGGAAGACATTAAACTTGTTATTGAAAATTATGAATCTGCTACTAAAGAAAGTGTTGACGCAGAGGTTGGACCAGTAAAGGAAAAGGCTGTTACAACGGAACCTGCACCTGTAACAGCGGAAAACAAGGCAGTAGATACGGAATCAGCATCGGAAGATATTTCTTTGGAGCAGTTCGAACTAATGGAACCAGCAGAAAAAAGAAAGCTTAACTACGGAGACGCTCAGAGACTTATACGTGAAAGAGATAGAAAAGAAAAAGGAGGTATAGATAGTTTCGATGTCTCTTCTAATGATTATAGTAAAATATCAGAAGAGGAGAAGTTAAAGCTACAAGACATAGCTAGAAAAGATTTAGAAAATAAGTATAAAGAAGAAGGGGTTTTAGATTTTAATATTACTTCTGATGAGATAAACAAAGGAGCTGAAAAACTACTAAAAGAAAAAACTCAACCTGGTTTACTTGAAAGCTTTGCTGCTCAAACAGCTAGAGGTTTTGCAAGCACTTTAGTTGGATACAATTCAAGTATAGAGATGTTAAAACTTGGTGTCTCTGAACTTGCTTTGACAGCTTTTGATGACGATTACAAAGGAACTCAAGAAGAAAGAGATGCTCTATATGCTGTTAATAAAGCTTATTCTGGATCAAACAACTTAAGCTTAGCTGCTAACAAGTTCATTAGTGATTTAGAGCCTAGTATTAGACAATATGAATCTGATAGCATGGTAGATGACATAGCTAACGGAGATTTTTTGCAGGCAGGTGAGAGAGCTGTTGGAGCTGCGTTAGAATCTTTACCTTCAATAGTAGCTGCTTCTACAGGTGGAGGAGGTATTGTTGCTTTAGCTTTAAGTACAGCTGGTAGTAAATTTGAAGAAGAACGTAAAAAAGATTCATCACAAGGTACTGGTAATTTAATATCAAACGCTTTAATGACAGGTGCTATTGAGGCTGGTTTTGAAGTCGCTACTAGAGGTGTGCTTAAAAGAGCTGGTATATTAAATAGTCAAGGTATGAAAAAAGCCGCTAAAGACTTAATACTAGGAGGTAACAAAGAGATATTAAAAAACTTTGGTATAAACACTCTTCAAGAAAGTACTTCAGAAATGGCTACTGAGGTGACCAGTATAGCTGCAGATGCTATCCCTAGATGGTTAGGTGGTCTTGACAAAGAAATAGACGTGTCTAAAGAATGGAAACGTGTTGTTGAAGCGGGTATAGTAGGTAGTGTATTTTCCACGACGGCTACAGGTGTTGGAGCTGTTAAAAACCGAAACGTAAATGCTGTAGAAGCTGCAGAGTCTATATTGATGCCGCAGGATGGTAAACAAGCTGTAATAAGATCAGGTAATAAAATATCTGAATTATTTAAAGACAGAGTGGTAGCTGACAAAGAAGGTATTGAGATCTTGGATAAAGCTATAAAGGTAGAAATTGCTAATATAGAGAGAATAAAAAGAAAAAACAGTCAAGCTTTGGGTGATATGAATCCTAAAGAAATAACGGCATACGCTTCAAATAACACTAAAATAGGAAAGTTAAAGTCTACAATTAACAAACCTAATCAAGTGGAATCTATTAAAGAAATAGCAGAGCAAGATTTAAAAAATCTAACTGAAGCTAATAATGTGTTGTTTGAAGGATCAAGCGATAGAAGGTTAAGAGAAAATATAGAAATAGGTAGTGAAGCTACATCTAGGCTAGGCTTTAAAGAGAAACCTAAAGTGTTTCAAACTACAGAAGAATACCTGTCAGAGGTAGAGCGTTTAGGATTTAAAAGATCTGAAGCGGATGGATCAGAAGGTGTGTTTGTTGGTAAAGGCGTTGTGTTGATAGATAGAGAAAGAGCATCTAGAGTTGGCGCTGTTACTGTAGCTACTCATGAGGTTCTACATCCAGTATTAAATGCTTTAGTTGGAGATTCTAGTACTCAAGCTAGGATAGTGTCTGAGTTTAAAAAATCAATGACAGGTGATCAAGTTAATTACGTTCAAGGACTATTAGATGAAAATGTAGAAAAAGAAAACCAAGACACAGAGTTTATCACTTACTTTTCAGATGCTATTATTAAAGGTGATATAAAGTATGAGGAAAGTGTTTTTAAGAAAATTGGTAATTTTTTACAAAGAGTTTTTAAAACAAAAGGCTTTAAAAATATAGACTTCAGTAAAGGTGAAGATGTTTATAAATTTATTAGAGAATACAACAGAGATGTTGAAAAAGGTAAAATAAGCGATGCTACTATAGATAAAGTAAAATCTGGAGAAGCTAAGTCTAAGGTTAAAGTTTCAGAGGTAGGAGCTATAGGAAGCCAACAATCTTCTAAGTCCGCTGAAGAGCTTAGTAATGACTTAGAAGAGCTTATAGACGTGGAGTTTGAAATGGACGAAGGAGATTTTGAATCTCAAAAATCTAACTTAGAGCTGAAAATAAGACAAGCTAAGAAAAAAGAGTCTACACCTGCTGTAACTGTTAAAAAGCCTGTTGTAAAAAAAGAATCTTCAAGTAAAGAAAAAACAACACCTAAGAAAGTTTATAACAACGAGAGTTTAATAGAAGTTATAAACTCAAAAGAATCTAAACCTAGTGAAAAATCAAAAGCTGAAGCTGATTTAGTTGAGTCTTTCGACAACATGGCTCTAAGAGCTATAAAGTACGACACTAGGAAAGGTGATTACGATAGAGATGAGGTTAAAGATTACTTAAGAGAGTTCTTACCTAGAATTGTAAAGTCTTATAAACCAGGAGAGGCTAAGTTTTCAACTTGGGTGTATAATAACATAGCTCCTAAAGCTCAGCAGACTTACGAAAAGTTTAAAAAAATAGCAGACAAAAGTTTAGACGCTGAAGCTGGTGGCGTTGGTTCTGTTAAAGAAATGTCGGGAGATGTAAATACTCTCTACGGTAGTGAAAAAGCTAGTGATCTTAAAGAATCTACTAAGAAAATGATAAAAGCAACAAGCTTTGGTCCTATAACAGATCCAGCTAAGCTAAAAGCTGTTGAAGAAGCCGTAGATTTAAAGGATGGTGAAAGACCTAACTTTAAAAGCTTAAATAGTAAAAACTACGACAAAGTCTCTGAAGCTATATTCGGCATAAGCGGTAAGAAAACTAGAGGTAACGCTACTTTGAAGTATGGTAAAGATGGTAGTTCTTCAGAAGCTAATGCTTTACAAAACGTGTTCAAAAACAATGAAGATGTTAAGAAGTTTATAAAAACAATGCCTGATTACAACGTTGCTACTAAAGAGACTGTTGTAAACGAAGATGGTGAGAACATAGACGTGTCTAGAGATACATATGGTAGATCAATAGGTATTAACCCTAAGGTTTTATCTATATTCTACGAAAAAGTTGATGGAGCTGTCCCTGGTATATCTAGTCCAAACGGACGAAGTCTTGGTAAAACCACTCAGACAGATGTGTACAAACTAAAACCTGAATTCACTGGTAATATATCTTCTGCCTCTGTAACTAAACTGCAGAGTTTAATTGGAATAAACAAAGGTACTCTAAGTATACCTATAAAAGGAGACGCTAGAACTGAATTTGGAACCGTATTGACAGGTTTAACTAAGATGTACATTGACAATGTTATAAACACTGTTGGTAGATCTAAGTTGAGCACAAACCAAGCTAAAGCTGATTTAGGTGCTGGCAAGTCTAGTTTAATGTTTAGTAAAAATCTTGAACTAGGGCTAGAAGCGTCAAGTAACCATAATGCTTTACTTGATGTACAGTTCTCTAAGAAAAAAAGAGCTGAGTACGAAGGTGTTTTAAGGAAAAATAGACCAGAATTAGCAGACATACCTAAGCAAGTTGATAATTTATTTGAGTGGGCTGATGGCTTAGACGTTCCAGATAATAAAAAACCTAAGTATAAAAAGTTAGCGTTGTATTACACAGCTAATGGTTATACTATATTTCCTGAAGATGGTTATAAAATAGAAGAAGTTATTAGATTATCTAGTATAAACAAAATAGATCCATACGCTTATAAGAACCCAGACGAACTAATAAGTAAGTATACTAAAGAAGTAAAAGCTAAAACAATAAACCCAGATAAAGTAAAAGAGTTCTTTAACAAGGAAGAGTTTGAGGATGGTTTAGTAGTCTATGATGTTGAGGATTCTAAGAAAGGTCAACGAAGCGTTAGAAGCATAGTTGATAGCTATTGGGGTACAAGCGCTAATCCTTGGTGTTTAATAGCTAGGTCTAAAGGAGAAACACTTGAGGTGTTTGACACTAGGTCAGAAGCGAAAGAGCACTCGGAAACTCTTCGTGATTACTGGGATACTGAGAACACTTTTACGTATGACGAAGCGGCAGGTAAATGGATTGTGGCTAGACTGGTTGACCCAAAAGACTTAGATGTGATGAAAGGAGCTTGGACTCACTGGAAACAATACAACCAAGATGGTGAAGGAGAGGGTTATAAGATAGCTTTTCAAAACGGTAAATTATTATCTTTTAGAGATGGTGGCGAGGTAGATCCTAGCGGTCTTGACGATGATTATGCTGAATATGAAGCTGAAACTAAATGGTGGGATAGATTTGATAAACCCACAGATGATTTAACAATTGGTTTAGGTAAAGACAAAGCCACAGGTTACAAAATCATTGGATCAGTAGATAGCGAAGGTAGCACTGCTGTTACCGGGTATGGTGAAGGTGATTTCATGAGTAAAAAAAGCAACTACAAGCTCTACAATGTAGATAAAAATGTTGTTGAAGCAAAAACGTTTAAAGATGGTAAAATATCTTCATCGTTAACAGTTCTTATAAGTAAAAAATCAAGCAGCGGTAAGCAGACCACTAATCGTACTGAGAATAAATACGTTAACGGATTACTTAAATCATCTACACGTGTTCTAAAAGATAATCAATCAAAACTTGTACTAGAAAATATTGCACTCACGCAGCAGCAATTAAGTAATACTCTAGAAGTAAGGGAAACTAAAGAAACAAAAATTATAGATGGTTACAAGAGGACACAGAACAAAATTGAATTATTAGAAAGCTCTGGTTATCAAGCGACTACTCGTACTTATTATAGAGAGACAATTATAGATGGTGTTAGCACGGTTAATCTAGACAATAGAGCGGAAATGGAGGCTATTAAACAGTCTAACATACAGTTTAGTAAGTCTATTGAAAAAACAGCTATCTCTAATAATAACATGCTACCTAAATCGCAGAGATTAAAAGGAGAATTTACTAACCAAGAGGTATTGGATAGGATGAAATTCCTAGATGACACACAGAATAAAGCTGAACTTCAGTTTAGTAAAGGCTTAGATTTAGATAAGAAGTTTAACGACATAATAGAGAATAAAACTGGTATACCTTCTTATAAAGAGTTTTCAGCTATTAGAGCATCTCTTAAGGGAGAGAAAAAAGGAAGATTTAACTTTTTCATATCACCATCTGCTGAAGATTTTGTAGGCTTACTTTACTCTACTTTAGGTAAAGGTTCTGTTGGGGATTCTCAAATGAAGTGGTACAAGGATAACCTAATAGACCCTTATTCCATGGCGGTTGGAAACATTACTAAAGATAGAAACAACTTAGGTAGTGACTTTAAGGCTTTAAAAAGAAAATTAAAAATAGTACCTAGTAATCTTAAGAAAAAAGCAAAAGGCAGTGACTTTACGAAAGAGCAAGCTGTACGTGCTTATGTATGGTATCAGATGGGTGAAGATGTACCTGGTTTGTCTAATGTAGAGCTATTAGAATTAGTTGACATGGTTGAATCTGATCGTAAATTAACTTCATTTGCTCAAGAGATAATGAAGTTAAATAAAGGTAGACCTTATGTTAAGCCAGCAGAAATGTGGGTAACCGGTACGATCACAACAGATTTACTAGAGTCTTTAAATAGTACGGGTAGAAAACAATACCTAGAGCTATGGCAACAGAATGTTGATATTATTTTTTCTTCAAAAAACCTTAACAAATTAGAGGCTGCTTTTGGGAAATCTTACGTAGTAGCTCTTGGCAATATTTTAAAAAGAATGAAGACTGGTAGAAACAGAGCTTATGGCACTGATGATATAACCGGACGTTTCACTGATTGGATAAATGGATCGACTGCTGCTATTATGTTTTTTAACACTAGATCAGCATCTTTACAAGTTTTATCTGCAGTTAACTTTATAAACTTTGGTGACAACAATATAATAGCTGCTGGTAAAGCTTTTGCTAATCAAAAACAATACTGGAGTGATTATGTTAAGTTATGGAATTCTGAATTTTTAGTGGAAAGACGTGATGGTTTAAAAATAAATATAAACGAAGAAGATATTGCTAATATAGCTAAAGAAAAAGGTGTTAGAGGAGTTATAAATAAGTTACTTAAACTAGGTTTTACACCTACTCAATTAGCTGATAGTTTCGCTATAGCATCTGGTGGTTCTACCTTTTATAGAAATAGAATTAAATCACTGGAAAAAGGAGGTATGAATTCTGTAGCTGCAGAGAGGAAAGCTATGTTAGACTTTAGAGAAATAGCAGAAGAGTCTCAACAGTCAAGTAGACCTGATAAAATTAGCTCACAACAAGCTGGTCCATTAGGACGTATTGTATTGGCTTTTGCTAACACCCCAGCTCAATATGCGCGTATCATTAAAAAAGCTGCTAGCGACATTAAGAATGGCCGAGGTGACCTAAAAACTAATCTATCTAAGATATTGTATTACGGTGTTGCTCAGAATATTATTTTTAATGCGTTGCAGCAAGCTTTGTTCGCTGTATCATTTGGTGATGAAGATGAAGAAGAAGAAAGCGTGCTTGAAGAAAAGTCAGTTAAGATAATTAACGGTATGATTGATGGTGTTGCTAGAGGTACTGGTATATACGGAGCAGTATTTACTGTAGTTAAAAACGCGAGTATAAAGCTTTGGGAAGCTACACAGAAGCAAAACCCTAAATATGAGGATGTTGCTTTAGATTTAATTAAAATATCACCGCCTATATCTTCTAAAATACAAAAACTTAGATCAGCCGGTAGAACAGCTTCATGGAACATGGAAAAAATAAAGACTAAAGGATTTAGCTTGGAGAATCCAGGATTCTTAGCTGCTGGTAACGTCGTGTCAGCTGCTACAAACGTTCCTTTGGATAGACTTGTAAAGAAGCTAGACAACTTAAAAGCTGCATCAGATTCTGAGGTAGAAGCTTACAAAAGAATAGCTTTGCTAGCAGGTTGGTCATCTTGGCAGTTAGGTATAGATAGTATAGATAGAAAAAAAGAAAAACAAAAAGATAAAGCTAAAAAAACAAAATCCAGTCGTTCAGTAAGTAATAGAGGAAAAGGAGGAAAAGTAAAACAAAGAGGAAAAATATCAAGATAAATATGAAGATAACAGAAGATTTTAACTTAGAAGAGTTTGAGTGCAATTGTGGCTGTGATATGCCTGAATTTGTAAAAGAAAACATAATAGATTTAGCAGAAAACCTACAAACACTGAGAAACATTGTAGGTAAATTAAATCTAACAAATGCTTATCGATGTAAAGAACATAATCAAAAAGTTGGTGGATCTAAGCATTCACAGCATTTAGAAGGTAAAGCTGCTGATGTAAAGTCTGAAACTTTTGATCCTAGCGAAATAGGTTTAATTACTAACAACCTTATGAAGATCGACTTATTCGATTTAGGTGGTATTGGATTATACAACACTTTTACACATGTAGACATTAGAGGAACAATAGCTCGATGGAATAACACAGATAAAAAATAAACTATGGAAACACCACTTTACAAGAAAATGAGTTGCTGGAAAGGTTACGAGCCTAAAGGTAAAAAGAAATCACCTAGCGGCAAGAAAACCTCTAGTGGTAAAATTAAAATGGTAAACAATT
>TARA_R110002153_G_scaffold7769_1_pt1 | contig 20452 bp, 17 predicted proteins | sample TARA_R110002153 | Tara Oceans TARA_R110002153 (sample SAMEA4398193) | marine metagenome | biome: Polar Biome; feature: [SRF] surface water layer (ENVO:00010504); material: water (ENVO:00002006), including particulate matter (ENVO:01000060) such as... | depth 5 m
GTAGATCAGGTATACCTACTCCAGCTCAAATAAATGAAAGAGTTGCTATAGAAAAGTATGGTGCTGATATTAAAGTTGATAAAAATGGCAGACCAGAAAAGGTTAATTCAAATAGAATTAATCCTAAAGTTATTACAGATGCAGCTGAAGCAAATATTGATGGTAAGATATCTGATGCGCAGTATGAACAAATAAAGAAAGACTTTGCTAATGCTAATAATCAAAATAATGCAGCTAACACATATGAAGTTGAGAAAACTGAAGGTAAGAAAGTTAAAACCCAAGAAGCATTAAACAATACTATTGCAGGTCTTACTAATCAACTTGGTGCTGATGAAGTAAAAAATAATATTATTATGAATAAGATTGAAAAGATTAATCAGAATATATCTGAAAAAGAAATTGTAAGTAATCTTACTAATAAGAAAGACAAAGCAATTGTTCTTAAAGATGAAAAAGCAAATACTTTACTACAAGAAATTGTTACAAGAACTAATGCTTATAACGTAAGTAAAACTACAACTGAAGAAAGTGCTGAGAAAGCTTTAAAGTTAAAAAAGGAAAAAGATAAAGGTAAAAGTCTTAATCAATCTAAAGGTTTCTTTGCTGAATTATTTGGTGATCTTATTGATACAAAAGAGTTAGCTCGTATGGCTGTTATGTATGCAGGTTCTAGAGCATTAGGTAATTCACACGAAGGCTCACTTGGATTTGCAGCTGTTAATTATATTAAAAGAATAGATACTAAAGCTGCTAACCGTGAAAAGACAGCTCTAACTTTAATTGCTAAAGGTAAACATACTACTGCATCTATTGCTGCTTATAAGAAGAGTGGTGATGAGAATGATCTTATTTTAGTAGGTGCGCCTATTAATAGTACAGGTAAAGATAAGTATTTATTTCATCCTATACTTAAAAAGAAAGTATTAGTACGTGAGTTTAAACAAAATGATAATGTTTACTGGTCAGCTGATGGTGGTAAAAGTCCAGTATCTGGTGAGTGGACTAGTGATGGTACAGCAGTAAGAGGCTCTAAAGATTTTAGAGATTACACATCTAAGGCTATACCTATTCTTGATAAGATACTTAAAGACGATAAGAAACAATATGATAAAGATAAGGTTACTTCAAAAGATGGTATTGTAACTAAGACTACTTACAAAACTGATATTAATATTACTCAAGCTGCAGGCGAATCTGCTAAGTGGGCAGCTGAAAATGGTTTAGCAGTAGATGAAATGGGTACTATAGTTTCAGCAGCTTATCGAATGGCTATTGAACAATCAGGTGGTGAAGATAAACGAAGACCTACTTCTCTTATACCTTACTTAAACTTTATGAAGATCAGAAAAGATACACAAGTACCTGATTTGTTTGCAAGAAAAGATTCAACAGCAGCTAAGCCTGTACCTATGGAAGTTAGTCAAGTAAATACGTTGAGTACTTTATATCTTGCAAAAATGAATAGACCTAATCAAACTCCAAGTGAAGGTAACAATCGTGATATACTAAATATATTTTGGCAAGGAGCTGCAAAGATTTGGGCAAGAAAATTAGAGGCTAATCCTGAATTACTTCAGCAGTATAAAGATAAGGCTCTTAAAGATCAAAGTCCTTTCTACGTATTTGCTAAAGAAGAGTTAGATAAACTAAACTAATAAGGAGAAGACTATGGCTGAAGTAGAAACTACTGAAAACAAAAGTGCCTTTGCTGATTTAATAAATGTAAGCAGTGGATTAAATAATAGTGGAGGACATACTTTTGTTGATGGAGATACGCTTCGAAATGAAGAAGGTCAACTTGTAAGAATAGAAGGATTAGAAGCAGCAGAGATCGCTCATCTTAGAAATGATAATACGTTTTCACCTGGGACTGCAGGTGGTGATCAAGCTGCTTTATCTATTCAAAACCTAGCTAACAAGCTGGGTTATACAAATGTAAAGTACCTAACAAATGCAGATGGTTCACCTAAGTTAGATGCAACTGGTACGCGTTTAATGGGTCGTATGACTGATAATTCTGGTAGAGACTTTACACAAGTAGCAACTACATATGGTGTTAATCAACTAGGTTTATACTCTACTGATAATGAAATTTTATCATCACAGTTTGGAACAGCTGAGAGATCAGCTAACCTAGATAAGCCACTCACTGATTGGGAATTAGCAAAGGTTCAAATTGATGCAGCAACTAATGCTGAAATGTCATATGAACAAGAATTTAAAAGAGCTGCTTTAGATGAAAGAACTTTAGCATCTTGGAATGCACCTCAGAATCCAGGAGAAACATTTGAAAGCTATCAAAGAAGATTAAAGTTAGCTAAAGAATATATACCAGGTCAAGTACAAATAAGAAAGCTTGATCGTGATATAAACAATAAAGCATTAAGTCCTTTAAGTGAAGGGATAGATGTAGGATTAACTGGTGCTATCGAAGGTTTGTATGGAGCAGCACAATTAGTTGGTGAATCAACTGGTTTTAAATGGTTAGAAAATGTAGGTACTGCTGGTATAACAAGACAGCATGCTTACCTTGCTAATATGCCAGAGCTAAAGCTTAGCGCATTTAAACCTATCATAGATAAGAATGGTGTTGTTACTGGAAATGAATGGGATATTAAAGGTGTCGGAGAATTCTTTGAATACCTTGGTACCAATGCAGCTGTATCAATACCTTACATGGCTAACACTGTTGGTGCTACATTACTTGCTGGACCTACGTTTGGATTAAGTATGTTATCTCCAGCCGCTGTTTATACAGGGCAAACCTGGAATGAAATGGAAGGAGATAACAAGAATGCAGGACTTGCAATAGCAGCAGGGGTGACTCAAGCTATACTAGATAGGATAGGTCTTAAAGGATTAGTAGGTGGAAGTATTCTTAAAAAGGCTACAAGAGATGCAGCTATTAAAAAGATTATGGCTTCTGGCGTTGGGAAAGCTGTAGCAGAACAAACTTTAGCAAAGCTTACTAGAGTAGAAGTTGCAAAGTTTGTTGGATCAGCAGCAGAAGTTGCTAAGGCACAATTAAAATCTCGTAATGTATTAAGAGCTTTAGTAGCACAGTCTGCTAAAGGTTTTGCTAGTGAGTCTATGACAGAGGGTGCACAAGAACTAACTGCATATATGGCAGCTGTTGCTGGTAGTGATAAAGTATTTGATGCTGTTGAATTAGAAAGCCGATTACTAAATGCGTTTATTGCTGGTGGAACTATGGGTTCTACCTTTGCAATACCAGGTGTAGCATATGATGCTGGTGCTTGGGCAGACGTAGCAGTAAGACAGTTACCTGCTGAAGCTAAGAGATTATCTTTTGCTGGTAAGTGGGCAGCTGATGAAAAGAAAAGAACTGGTTCAGTTAATTCTGTGCAACAAAACAATTCTGACGCTAAGGCAGATATAAATAAAAGAGTTATGCCAACTGCAAGTTTTAGTGAGAAAGCTGAAGCAGGTACTGCAGCTAAGAAAGGTCGAAGTGGTTTTGATAAAGTTAAAGATGCGTGGGAAAGTACACCTGTATTGTGGAGAGGATCTACAAGAATGATCTTTACTGAGAAGCTACAGAATGCTTCACGAGCTATGCGTAAATTAGCTGATGGATTTGGTGGTAACTTACAACGTATTTATTCAGGTTCAAACTTTGAGAATAGAAAGAAGCATATACTTACACAGTATAGAAATAGTGTTTCTAGTCCTGCTGAGTTTGCAACAGCTGCTGGATTTAAAAACTTAAATCAAGGAGAACTCTCTAATATTATTTATACATTTGGTAGATGGGCTGGCTCAAAAAAATTAACACCTAAAGATTGGAATAAGTTACCTGCTGAATTACAACAGCATCGTACTTGGTTAGCTAAGTATTATGCAGAGACCTCTCAGTTATCTGATAAGCTATACACAGATCAGATAGCTGCTGGTGCAACTAACTTAAACAGATTAGAAAACTATTTACTTAGATACAAATCATTTAATAAAGGTGCTATTGAAAAAGATAAGAATGGTTTCATTGCAGCATTAGAAAAAGATTATAACTTTAGTAATCTAGATGCAACTGAATTAACTAATAATATTCTTAATCAAGAACTATTAGTAGGTGAGACTGATGCTTTTACTGTAGGTAAAGGAAAGTTTATTCCTGCGTCACATAAGAAACGGACATTAAACTTAGCAGAGAATAAAAACTTTAATGCTTATATGGAGACTGATGCATTCACTAATATTTCTAATGCTTCTAAGTCAGCTGCTAGATATATTACTTATCAAGAATTTCTTGGTAATAATAATGAAGTAATAAATGAATTACTTAATCAAGCAATGGAAGAGGGAGTGCCAGCTGCCGATGTTAATAGAGTAGCAGCAGAACTTCAAGATTATTTAGATGCAGAATCTGGTAACTATAAAAGATTAGATAATGAAACTATTGCAAAAGTGCAAAAGCATCTTGGTCTATGGACTACGATTGCTGGCTTACCTCTAGCTACTATATCTTCTTTTGTTGAGCTAGCTATTACTATGCAAGCGTTAACACCTAAACAAATATCAACTACAATTATGAAAGCTTCTAAGGAAATGGCTGAAGCTATGTGGTCTACTATAAAGAATCCTACATTATCTTCTACTGAAAAGCAATTAGAAAAAGAACAAAGACAATCTAATATTAAACGATTAGGATTCTTTGACTGGGATGTTGGAGCTGCACAAACTACAGGTGCTACTGAAAATACACATGCCTCTAGACATTTGCTTGATAAGTATTTTAAGATAATTGGTTTACAACAGTGGACAGATTATACACGTAGTATAAGAGCATCTATTGCTGATGATTTTATTATGTCTAAAGTAAATGCTATTAGTAATCAACGTCAAATGAATAAACAAGTTGGTCCATTTACTTCTGCTACTGCTAGTCAAATAGATAATGAAGGTTTATATACTAATGCAATACAAGAAGCTGAAGAACAATTAAGAAACTTAGGTATTAATGTTGATCGTATAATTGAAATGAATGATCAAGTAGCACCATGGTCTGCAACACAGCAGGCTGAGTTTGATGCTATGATGCTTGAAGCACAATTCAATTTTGTTAATCAAGCTATTGCATTACCTGGTACAGCTAACAGACCATTGTATTATCAGAACCAACACTTAGCATTGTTCACACAGTTCCAAGGTTTCATTGCTACATTTACAGCTAACCAAATACCACGTATGTGGGGTGAGTATGTATCTCGTGGTACACCAGCTATGAAGTATAATGCTTTTGCTGTCATGTCTACAATGATTATGTTAGGATTTGTTTCTCAATATCTTAAAGACTTAATAAAGTATGGTAAGCCATCACCTTATTTAGATGATGTTGAAAAGTTTCAAAGAGCTATAGGTTCATCTGGTTTAATGGGAACTGGAGAACGTGTAGTTAATTTAGTATTTCCTATATATGAATCATCATCTGATAATGCAGCTGAGTGGTTCTTTAATACTGTCTCAGGTGAAGCAGCAGCTTTATCTAATGTGTCTCGTGCTGCAGGTGGTATAGGTAAAATAGTAGAAGGTAAAACAGATAAAGGTGTATATGATTTACTTAAAACTGCTCCATTCACTGGACCGTTTAATCAATTCAATCGATACATTTCAGAACTATTTAAGTAAGGAGAAAAGTTAATGGCTAAATTTGGTGGATCTGGTTCATCCGTATTACCCGGATCTAAAATAATATATCCAACAGAAACTATAAGTGCATTTAAAGATTTGTTAGATGCACCAGTTCCTGAAGAAGTAGAAGAAGAAATTACAATGGAGGAGTCAGTTAATCTGGATCCTCCTTTAGAAGGTGAAGTAACCTCAGGGCTTAATACTACTGAGACAATAACTGATGATGCTAATATAGAAGATCTATCTACAGATTTTAATGTAGGTAAAACCCCTGTTGTAGAAAAGACATCTGAAGAATTATTAACAGGTGCATTTGAAGATCCTGTACAAAGAGCAAAAGAAAGAGTACCAGCTTTAACAGAGGTGCTAGGTATAACATCCTTAACACCTACAGAAATTAAGAACAACGAACCAGTTAGAGTTGCAATGGCTAGAGGATTAGTCACTGCAGATGTTTTAAATAATGAATTAATTGGTGGGAAGATGACAGGTAATGTCAGAACACCTTTAGAAGCTGGGGATTATGAAGGAGCATTTGCAAAGAGGGAAGGCGATGGATTTAAAACTCCTACTAATCCTTTAATTAAAGGATCTAATATTAATGTAGGAGCACAAGCTTTACTATATAATCCTGAAGTTATGGGTGCAGGTATTTTAGATGAAAGTAATATGATGCGTCTTGATCCTGATTTAGGAATGGTTATGTCTTTAACAACAGAAGCTTTCTTCCATCAACAAATGTTAGAGTTACAACCAAGTCTAGACGAAGATCCTCCTGCTTTAGATGCAGATCCTCTTAAACCTTCTGATAGTAATGTAAGGTTAAGTAAAGCAAAAGGAAATGAAAGGCTTGGTCGAGAAGTTTTTATGTCTTACCAAAGAGAGAAGGCAATTAAAGCAGGTCAACCAACTGATAGCTATCTACAACGTATAGATCAGATTACACCTGAAACATTTACTATGATAGGTGAGCTAGCAAAAGAAAGTTATGCTAGAGCTAATCCAGATATGTTAATTAGAGATGACTCTGAGGTTGGTCAATCAGGTGGTCAAGTTTATTTTCAGCTTACTCCATTAGGTGCTGTTAATTTAAATAAAACTGCTAACAGTTTTCAAGGATTGTTTGCACAACCTGAAGTTAAACCTTTAAATAATCCTACACAATCGGGTCAAAGCGAATATGAACAACGTATGTATACTAGGATTGTTACTACTAAGAGAGGTGACTTAAAAGATATATCACTTGTAACAGAAGCAGCATCTAATTATAATACTGTAGGGTTTGTTAATGATCCAAGGCGAGAAGCTATTGGAAATTTACTGGCAATAAATGCTTTAGTGAATACTAAGAATATAAATAATCAATCTTATGGAAATATGTTTGATATAGGTGCAGCTAAATTTCAAGAATTAGAAGCAGAAAAAGAAAGACTTAAGTATGCAGCTCAAAGAATAAAGGATCCAGAAGAACAGCGTCTTGCCATGTTAGCGGCCGAAGATTATAATCCTCAAAGAATTTTGCAAGGTGAACGTGAAAAGTTTATAAATATTATGGCTTCAGTTAATAGAGAGTCTGGTAAAAGTAATTATCTTTCATATTACTATCAAGCTTTAACAGGAAGGATGGCACCTCAGCAAACTCTATATAATCCAGGCTCACATAAAACTGTAAGACAAATAACTGGTAGTGGAAATGTATTTAAGTTTACAGTTAATCAAGGTAGTGAATTAGAAACTACTTGGAAAGAAACTATGGGTGCATTACTATTTGATAGAGATGGACTTAAGGGTGCAAAGCTTTCTACACCAGAAAGAATTAAACTTTTTAATCAAGAAGCTGCAAAATCAGATGGACAATATGATCAGATTGTAGGTTATGGTAATGAGCTTTTAGCAGCAGCAAATACTTTTGATAAAAAATCTGCTAAAGAAATGTTTATAAATTTAAGAGAAGCTAAAACACCAGAACAAATTAATGAAATGAAAGCTATGATAATGCAGAAGTTTAATGTGGATCCTTTATCTACAGGTTTAAAGAACGTATTAGCATCTAAGAAAAGCGGAGAAGCAATTCATTTTGCAGATTACTTTATGGATGTAGCTAAGTATGATGCTGCAAGAAAAAGTAATACACCTGGTGGTAAACAATTTACTACAAGTATTACTGCTGAATTAGATGGTATAACACATGGACCTGCAACTAATGCTGCACTACTTGGTGTAGTAGATATGGCTAAGCGTAGTGGTTTACTTACTACACAAGATTATACTGTGCTAGATGAGATCGATATGCGAGATGCCATGGGCGATTACATGCAAAGGAAAATTCAAAATGTAGAAGGCTTGTTTCCAATAGAACAATTAGTAGAACATTCTGATATACTTGATTTAGCTATAGATGATAGAGAAATATTTCTTAAGAAATCCCCTATGACTATGGGCTATGGACAAGAGATTGAATCTTTAAAGATGCATGTTGAAAATGCAGTATTTTCTGGTAAGAATGGAGATGCTATAAGAAAAATTGCAGCTGATAATAATATATCTAACGAGTCTGTTATTACATTTCTACATACTATGTTAGTAGATTCTATTATTAATATTTTAGATCCTAAAGTTGTAGCTGTTGGAAGACTAATGAAAGCTAATGCTTTATTTTCTTCAATGACAAATGAGGTTCTTTATTTTGAGAATGCATCAGGCTTTAGAAGTTATGCTGCTGGTAAACAAATGGATCCTGAATTAACTACTCAATCTTCTTTTGGTTTTAAAGATAAAGAAGGAAAGAAAACTAAAGTAGAAGTTCAATTCTATAAAAGTAAAGCTGAAGGCTCTGCTATTAGAGGTGATCGAGGACCTGGTGGTTGGGCATCTGGTTTAATACAACCTGTTGCTGTTCAAAGTTATGATGGTAATATGGTTATTAGAACTGGAACAGGATCATCATGGAAAAATATAACTAATGCTGCTCGCTCACATGGGGCTAAGCCTTTTGTACATCCAATCTTTGATGCCTTCTTAGTTGATCTTGGTTCTCTTACTGCGGTAAGAAAAGAATCAAATCAGAATTGGAAAGATTCTATTCGTAATCATAACTACGTAGAGAAAGTTGCAACTGATTGGTATCAAGAAGCTAGTGCTGCATATGATAAGCAGGTTAATGAAAATCCTAATGCTGTTATAGATTGGGAAGCTGCAAAGAAAGGTGAAGGATCCCATAGAGGTGTAGCCTTTTTGTTTACAAACAATCTAAAGAAAGAGTTTCCTGAATTACAACTTAAGTCAGCAATAAAAAGAGTTATGATAGCTCCACCTAAACCTGCTAACATGACGATGGATGACTATAGTACAAAAGTTATGGGAGGAGAAGCTAATAGAAAAGTTAAAACTATTCTTTCAGTATTACAATCTAAAGGAATTAATTACGAAGCAAAAACTTTAACTGCTAAAGAAGTAAAAGAAATTGTTGATACTATTCAAAGCGTCTTACAATTATCTGGCAGAAATAAGCAAGCAGCTATTACAATAAAAAGAGATGTAGCTGCTTTGTTAGTAAAGGTAGATGCGACTGGACGTGAAGCACGGAACATTGATGTTGGATAGCATGAGGAGTTCAAGGTAACTTAAAAAAAATAGCCCTAAGAATATCGTTAAGATACTCTTAGGGCTTTTTTTATTTCTTCTTTAATAGTTTTCTACCTTTAAAGAAAACAATAATGTTTATAGTTGTGTTGATACTAATTGCAATTATTAACCAGGTCTGCCACCAGTTAGGCATATCTCCATCAATCATTGTTAATGTTTTTCATAGCCTGCTGTTTATATTTTTCAGCTTGTTTTGTACCATCTAATTCTTTACTTGAATAGTATGATTTAATTCTTTCAGCTTCATTATTAATAATCAATTCATCTAATTGTCTATCAGACATTGTGTCAGCTAAGGATTCATCCATCCCTAGCTCACGTAATGCTGCTTTATTATCTGGCTCTAGGCCAAGTCTTACCGGTAGTATACCTTTCTTACGCGAAGAAGTAGTCACTATCTTTCACCTCTCTTATATCCAAAGCTCCAAGCTTCGGTTGTGCATAGTTAAAATTATCAGGGTTAGTTACAATCATTCTTTCAATGACTTCAAAGAAGTTACCATGATGATACATTCTTATAAAGTTATCTTTGATAAGCTTTAATAAATCATCAACGTCACATGCATGAACACTGAATGAATCATGGACTGCACCAAAATCATTATTCCACGACATGATTACGCTTGCCATATGAGCAGCGTCCATTGAGTGTACAAAGTTTGGTGAGATACCAGACATAAAAGATCTTATCTTTGGTTTGTCAGTAGGTTCTTTACCTACATGTTGTATACGAATTGTATCAGTAACCTCTTCAGTTCCATCTTCTTTACGTATAGTGGGTTTTATTTTTCTTTCACTACAACTGATGATGGCTTTCTCTTTGAATTCATTATCAATAAATGCTTCATAGATAACAGGAAACCCTGAGGGAGTAGTCCATCTTATAGATTTTTGTTTGGTTTCTTTAGCGTAGTCTGATGCTATCTCTGCCTCTGCAATCTTCTGTAAGAACTTCATAGTTTGTAATGGACCAGCACAAACTATATCAATTGATTTAACTAAATGCTTAGCAAGCAATTGACAATCTTCTTCTGTAATATTATACTTCTCTAGGTACCCTTCAACATGACAATCAAGATACATGTTCTCTGCAATCTTTAATGCACCTGCACTATATGCTCGAGTCATTGAACCTCTCTTAGCTATACCTTTACGTATATGTTTCATGGGCATCTGACGTTCACTGAACCACTCTGGTAATCTTGATATAAGATTCTTAGCACACTGAACATAGAAGTCTTTCTGGATTGCTTGAGGAACTACTCCAACAAGTTCACCAGCTTCTTTATCCTTAGACATTGCGCATAGATGTTGCCATCCATTGTTACTACCGTCTACTGGTACAGGTAGATACGTATAATATTTTTCATCACTATTTAGTGCATTGTATAATTCTAATACACAAGCAAGTAATGTTATAGGTTTTTCTGCTACCGAACATATCTCTTCATCCTTAGCAATCTTTAAAAGCATATCAATATTATTATCTGTCCATGCTTCACGATCTTCTAGTGTTAGTTTATCTACAGAGATATCATCTAACTGTTCTTCTTCTAAGAAAGATTTATAATCTGTAGTTAACCATGTAGGTAACTCATCCTTACTAAAAGTTTCATTGTAAGCACATGCAATATGTATCTTTAATCTTCTTAACCCTGCCTCAGTCATTAGCTTTCCTTTAGAGAATAGCATCTGACCTCTAGCAATATCATTACTTTGAAAGTTTAAGAAGGCTGTAGTATAATATAATCTACCACGATAATCTGCTTCAGTGTATTGGTAAAATGTTTTATCACCAATTAGTTCTGAGCGTGCCATAGTTAAATCAAATTCTATTACCTTTGATTTATATTTCTTTGGAAATTTTAAATGAGCATCGAGTATTTTATTTCTATTACGATTTAAGACATCTCTTACTTGTGTATTAATTTTCCAAGGAGTTTGTTGTAGTACATTCATACTGTGTATAAAGTCGCGGTAAAGGTATTGTTGAAACTCACCACTCCTTTGTTCAGTCCAGCCTTTTATTACTGGTCTGTCAGTTGGTTGCATCAATCCTGAGATAGCTGCAGGCATTTCAAATACCGTACCTTTAAGTAAATCCTTACAGCCCTCAGGTATAATAAGATTCCATAGTTCTGGAACCACTACGTAATGAGCACGACTTCTTTTAAGACTACGATCTAAAGATTCCATAGGTACAAAAGCATTATCTTTATTCTTACCTATATTAATCTGGTGTGTTTGATAGAAGGCTTCTAAAAATAAATCACCCATCATCGCACGTAGTTTAAACCAATCCCAAGGTGCTGTATCTTCATGATAATATTTTATTTCATCAAGAATATATGCGCCAACTGTTACACTAAGATGTGTTAGGTTAGCTTCACCTTGGTATGATTTGTTTCCACGTGAACTGTTGCGAGTAAAATGTTGTTGGATAGTATCCATCGTAAACACAAGGTAGCTCTCAAGATTTGTTAAAGGAGTTTTCTTTAATAGACTACACGCAATATGAGCTTTAGCTTTACGAATTTTCTTTTCGATATATTGCAGTTGCTCTTGCATTATTTATCCTTTCTTTTAACTCTATCTATTTTAATTTGTTTTTGTTTCATTAGTAATAATATACCTGAATCATTTTTATACTTCTCATCAAATACAATTCGTGCAATACCACTTTGTATTATTAGCTTAGCACATTCACCGCAAGGTGCAAGCGTACAATACATTGTTGCACCTTCAGCTGACGAGCTAGTCTTTGCTAACTTACATATTGCATTTGTTTCTGCATGAATAACTTCAAAGTTAGTTACTCCATCCTTATCTTTGCAGTCGTTAGGCATGCCCGAAGGCATACCATTAAATCCAAATGCAAGAATGTTATTATCTTTTACAATTAAAGAACCAACCTTTGTATCGATATCATGTGACATTTGTGCTATACGAACTGCTAAATCCATATATAAATTATCATACTTCATTTCTTTAGTAGGCTTCATAATATTTATCATTATTATATACTCGTAAAGTCCGAACTAATATAGTTTAATCTACCGGTTTTATTATCATAAGATGCAGACCCGGCTGAACCAGTTAGTCCAGTAAATCTAGATTTAAGAACTCTAAATTTAATTGTATTTCTTTCAGTAAGATTTTCTGATACAAGATTTCTTGCAAAAGATATGATGTCAAAAGATATTTGTTTGATTGAACCACTACCTTTAATGTCATCGATAGATGCAAGGTTACCTTCTTCAAAAGACTTACCACCACCTGGTGCTTTTCTTAAGTGAGATATTAAACCTAACCAAACATTATGTTTCTTTACAATCTTTAGTAGGTCACTCATGATTTTATCTATTGCTTCATTCCCACTAAGCCCTTCACTACCCTCACTAACTGCGATGGTAATGTGGTCAAGAACCAAATACTTACAACCCATAAGAGCCATGTATTCAATCTTGTCAATGAGACTTGAGTCTCCAACCGATCCTTGGTGATCGAGCAATACAAGTCGCTCAGCTCCAAACACAGATTCAAATCCTGACCGCTCGTCCTCTTCGGAAATACTTTCTCCAGTGTTTGCATTCTTTCTAAGATACATACCAATGAATTTCTCGGCGGTATCTCCGACTGATTCTTCGAGAGATATGAGACCGACTTTATCATCAGTCTTATCGAGAAGATCAAGAACAATTTCTTTAATGACTGTGCTCTTACCGGAACCTGTACCTGAAGTAAATAAAGTAATCTCACCATGTCTTATTCCTTTTAATTTTTCGTTTAGTCCTGACAAACATTCAGGATATGGTATTGATTGAGTATTCTTTCGCTGCTTATATTGATCCCATATCTTTTCACCAACTATTAAACCAGCTGGTGACCAGGTTTGTGCATCCCAATAAGCTCTAAGTAAACTTTCAGAACCATGCTTTAACAGTTGCTCACAAGGATCTTTCTCTTTTAGTTTACCTACTTTAACTTTACCAGCACCTATAATTTTACTGGCTTTTTCAATTGCTGCTTTACCTGCTTCATCATTATCAAATAATAATATGATAGATTCAAATGTTCTAATCCAATCTCTTTGTTCTAGTATTACTTTAATACCAGTCGCGCTTGGAATAGAAACTACAGGAAATATTTTATTATATTTATCTACAAATGATTGAGCAACAGCACAAGCATCTAGCTCTCCTTCAGTAATGACAAGAGTCTTACCACCTGATGCAGAGCTTTGACCAAACAATTCTGTATCTCTGTAGTCACCATGAATTTGAAATGACTTAGGTAATACACGTTCTTTATAGGCTGTTACTTTACCATCTTTAGTATAAGGATAGTAGTGTGAACCTCCAGAACCATCTGGGTTTATAGACATTTTAATTCCAAAGTAATCTATTACTTGCTTAGATATTCCTCTTGATGTTATAGCAAAGCTATTTAGATCTTGGATTTCAGCTAACATATTAGATGAGCTTTGAGTAGTTAAGTCTTTGAAATCATTCATTTCTTTTACTTTCTTTTTAGTTGAATAGTTACAAGAGAAGCAGTGCGAACCGTCTTCATAGATTGTAAATGCATCTGATGAATCACAGCTAGGACACTCCGTTTGTGTGTATCTTTTCTGCATGTATTTCACTTTCTTTTATTTGTTCTGGTGTTAACTCACTGACTCTAACATAAAGAAACTCTTTTCCTTTAGGCATGATAGCTTTATGTAGTTCAGTATGATACACCTTGTTGTCATTAAATTCTTCAAAGATACCTTGGTAAGTATCAAATAAAGGTTTCAATACATTATCGAGGTCAGCTCCTTTGTTAGAGAAGCCAGCCACAATAAAGAAAGAAACTAAGTCCAAAGCAAATGGCCATTCTTTTCCCTGCATCTCATCACGTAATTCATTCTGATAATCCAGATACACTCTCTGTTTTAACGTCTTGTTTCTGTGGGTCATGAGGTTTGCGGAGAGTGGCTTTACTCTGAAGGTGTGTTCTAATATTTTCATAGTCTTTCCAGGATGTTAGCATTGTTAAAAGTTTCTTTGATAACTCAAGCTCATGTCGAGGTAAGTTATTATCTTCCCATTCTTTAATAACTCGTTCCCATCTGTCAGCTGGTGTATCAATACCTTCTAGTATCTTAGCAGCTTTCTTAGGACCTATACCTTTAATACCTTTTATATTATCAGAGTTATCTCCAGTTAAACATTGAAGCATTAGGTTATAGTTACCTGTTAGATCATCTATAAAAGTCCAGGTATCTTTACCATAGTTATAATGGTTACCTGGAATTTGTAGTAAGTCTTTATCAATACCACAAATAACATACTGTTCTTCTTTCTCTCTTGCTTCATATGCCCATATAGAAACTAAGTCATCAGCTTCCATACCAGTAGAAGCAACTGCTCCTTTGTGCATTGCATGTGCATGCAAGAAGTTTAGTTTATCTTTTATCTCTTGATCTAAATCAGGTCTAGTAGATTTATAATCAGAGCTAAGCTTTTTTCTATAGTTATCGTTACCTTTTACTGCGTAGATAGGTGCAAGTAATTGCTTGTTATCAAATGGATTAACTAGTTTATTAGTAACTTCTAATTCCATTCTCCTACAAAAAGTATCGTAGTTAACTCTTAATTCTTTATCGTTCTTTGCACTGTATGCAACCTTAAAGAATATTGAATCTGCATCTACAAACATATTCACTTTAGTATTTTCTGACATTTGTTTTCCTTTCATTAATGTACATCTGCATAGTTAATACCGATTGATCCTTCACCGTTCATGATAGTAACACCAACAGTCTTAGGTCCTTCAGCAAATGATTCTACTAGAATTTCTAAAACTCTATCAGCATCTTTATCTGCAACAGACCATGCTACTTCATCATGATAATACAAACGAGGTTGAGCATCTAATTTCTCTTGTCTTATCTTATCAATCTGATAAGCAACAGCAGACTTAGTTGTAATAGCTTCACAACTTTGTAGTAAGTAATTTAAAGTTTGATAGGGTTGAGGAGTGTAAACCTTTCTACCATCAAGACCAGGTACATAACCTTCAGGTCCTTGATTAGATGTAGTACTCCATATACTTTCTATCTTTTCTTTTAAAGTCTTCAATCCTGGTATAGCATTACCATATTTTTCCATAGATTCTTTACCAGATTTGAGTGAGCTTACACCTGTTAGAACTTGTCCTAGCTTAGTAGCACCTGCTCCAAATAGAAAAGCATATATCCAAGTCTTAGCTGTACGTCTATCAGTCCCTATAATATCTGCATTATACTGGTGTATATCTCCAGATAATATTTGATTTGTTAAATCATCTGAGTTAACATAATGTGCAAGAGATCTGAATTGATTACCACTAGAGTCAGCACCTACAATTTTACGACCAGGCTCTGCCTTTAATAAGCTACGTAATTCTTTACCATAGACTGCTGTAGCTGCAGGTAAGTTAGCTATAACTTCATGACGACATCTGAATGTTGGAGTACCAACAACCCATAGTCTACCATGTAATCTACCATCTATTAGTTCACGGAACCATCCTTCTACTACACCTTTACGTGATCGAAGTGTTGTCCATTGATCTATAAGTTTACCATGTTCACCTACCTTTTCTAATGAAGTAGACGTAAGCTTAGGTGATTTCTTTACCCAGCCATGACCACTACGTTCCATCTTCCAATCATCTGGTTTCCAACCAATAGAGTAGAGGTATTCTTTTACTTGCTCCATGTTTCCAAGGTTAGCTTTGACAGTTATCTTTCTTTGATACTCTCTATTAGCAGCCCAAAGATGTGTGTCAGTTGATTGAATAGGTGTCTTAAGAAACTCACTTAACATACGTGTAGTAGTTGCAGTGTAGTCGCCTTTCTTTGTAAACTTAGGTAGCTTAGGTAGCTTATCAATATAACGTGTGATGTCAGGTAACAAAGGTTCAATAGTATTCTCTATACTTTTCATCTTAGATATAATATCTTTTAATACTTCTTTACCTTTAGCTTCATCAAATTCCCAGCCATAATATCTACAGTAAGCATCAAACTTAGCAGCTTCCATTTCAGATTTTAAACCTTCACGTATTAAAGGTTGTGAGTTAGCAAGTGTTGTTAGTTCAATCATTAGTTTCTTAAAGATAACTGTATTTAATTGTACATCTCTAACACAATACTTCATCATCTCATCACTAAATCCAGACCAATCATCATAATTAAATTTAGGATAGCTTAAGTGTTGTCCCCAACCTGCTAGTCCATGCTTATGTGGTCTTCGATAATTTAATACTTGAGATGCAATCCATGTATCAAAGAATTTTAAATGATATAAATCTAATCCATATATCTTTAGTATCATTAACGCATCAAAGCCAATGCCATTATGTGCTACTAATAATTCTGCATTCTTTAGTACAGATAATCCTACTTCAATCCCTCCATTATATTTATCAGAGTGATCTGTGTATTTAAAGATACGACCAGTATCTATATCTTCCATAACTAAACACCAAACTTTAGTAGCATCTAGTCCGTCTGTTTCTATATCAAACGTGAGTCTCATCTTCTTCCTTTCCATTCGAGCAATGTATACATAGTTTTAATTCCTTGTCAATACGCATTCTCAAATAATATTTATTACATTTTTTACATTTGGATTTTACAAATGGTTTATCAGTTAAGTGATCAGTCTTGTTTCGATATAAGTTTTTTGACATCAACATAGTACCCATTAAATTGTGAGGTTCTTAATGCATCTAATACTTTCCAATATTTAATAGCACCTAAGACATTCACTTTAACTGTATCACCTGCTTCAAGTAAACGTTCAGGTCTCTCTGCCCATTCACAAAATATAAAGTGTTCAATTAAATCTCGTTGTCTTAATATATAAATTAGTTTTTGACAAGTTAAGTTATACCATTTCTTTACAAACTTAACATCGACGTTGCCATACACAGGACAGTTGCCATCTATCTCCCATCTTGAATCATCTGACCAGGTTTTTATGCTAATCATATACCATTCAAAGACTTCACATTCAATGTCTAATCTTAATTGAACTTCAGATCTTCCTCTTGCATTATATTTCTTTGAGCGTTCATCTCTTTGATCAACGAAGTCTTGTGTGATTTTGATTTCTACTAACTTGCCAGCTACATCGTAAGCCATGATAGGTTCCTTTCTATTTATTAAAAACTCTTGTTAAGATTCCAGTATTATTAGTATGATCAGGACCTACCCAATCTGCTGGCTTAATTAAATCAGGTAGTCCTAAAGGATTAGGTCTTCCAGGTTTAACACCAACTTCTTTCTTCATGTTAGCTTCATATACTTCTTGCCATGCATTTTCTGCATCACAATTAAATATATCTAATGTACCAATAGCTATAACAATAATATCTATTAGACCATCAACAATTTCTTTAGCATCTCCATCAGCAAAAGCCTTAAGAGTTTCATCGAATTCTTCTTCAATAAAATCTAATCTGAATGCAAGTAATTGTTTAAGTTTTTTATTGTCACCGGTTTCTAATTGCTTTGTTACCCATTCATTAACTTTGTAATGAGCGTGCATTCTTTCAATATCGTTTACCCATTTACTACTTTTTAAGTTCATATTTAATCCCTTCATTATGCTCATAGTTACTTATATTTAAATCGCTTGGCTCAAAACTATACAAATCTTCTTGAGGTTTTAATGTATAGGTAGCAGAGGTATGCTGATAAAATGTAGAATTGATTTGCTTTAATGCATCTTGCTGGTGCTCTTCATATATATGAGCATCACCTATGACCATCTTAATATTTCTAGGTTTAAGAGCAGCACAGCTGGCAAAGCATGAAAGCATGATAGCAGCGAAAACCATATCACTAGGTACTCCCACCATAAAATCACCTGATCTTTGGATCCAAAGCATGTCGACCACTTTACCGTCAGACCAAAACTGATAATTGTGGTGGCAGCAAGGTAAAGAAAGATCCTCGAGTCGTTCAGGGTTCCAGCCACTAATAACCATGCGGCGATCACTTGGATCGAAAAGCAGGCTATCAAGAACGTTTGCCATCTGGTCGACACCATTAAAATTAATCCACGCATTACCGTAGTCAACATCAATACTACCATCTTCAGCAGCCCATTGATTCCAGTAATTACAGCCCCATTTAGTGAAGTCATCAACATGTTTTGGTCCTCTTATAATAGCGGCATATTCACCGGCTATTCCTTTATGAAATATTTTTCTTGATTTAAGTAATGGAAAATTGTTTTCAATATTAAATGAAAGTGTCTGGAAGGGTAGAGATTTGGTCTTACCATTTCTCGTATTTCTTACATCACCTTGAGTTAATATTCTACTTGCAATCTCTAAGTACTTGTAATCTATAGTGTTATTCATCTTGTCCTATTCCTAACGTAAAGTTTTCAGCACAGTCTTCTGCATACTGTTCGCTGTGATTAAATAAAGTAACAATATCATATACTTCATTACGAAATAACTTTATAACTAACCAACCTTCATGTACTTTCCATACTTCTGCAATTCTTATTGGTGCACTATCAGGTATTGATTCGTAATATTTATGATGTAATTCACTATGTTTATAACTCATTTTTAGTGTTCTCCAAGTATGCAGCATACATTGCACAGTATACAGCCATATCAATTAATGTATCTTCTAGTGCTTCAAAGTTAGTTTCTTGATCACCTTCAGCAATGTTTCTCATGCGAAGATACTTAGTATGTATCATATGAATATACGATTTATCTTTGAATGGAAAGTAATCTTCTTCAGACCATGTACCGCCTTGATAATCTTTAGACTTTTGTTCTTTAAGCTTTGCAGCTTCTATTAGAATTTGTACAGCTGTAACCTTAGCCATTGTATTTCCTTTCTTATTATTGATTGAAGAAGAGGCGTTAGCCTCTTTTGTTAGTTTACTTAAAGGTGTGTTATAAGGTTCTGCGTCTGTTGGTATACCGTATTGTTCGCATAGTTCTTTATAATGTTCATACTTCATGGCGCCTACTTTCGGATGTGGGTTATTAAAAAATTTTTGAATGTCTCCTTAAAGACAAATTTACTTGGAGGTTTACATGGGATACGAGAATAACGGAAAACATCCGAATTCCCTAAAGCAACTCAGACCATACATGGATTCTGATAAAGCTAAAGAAATGCAAGCAAAGGGCGCAGAAACTCGGCGTCAAAATCGTGCATTAAGAGAAGCAATGAAATTATCTGCTTCAGAGTTTAAGAAAATAAGAGATGATATCATTACTGAAATGCCATCTGCTGTGGACATATTAAAAGTACAGCTTGTTAAGGCTATGCAAGTAAATGATCAAGATACTATTGAGAGATTAGCTATAGCGTTAGCAGAATATGAGCAGCCTAAGCTACAAAGAATAGATCAGACTACATTAAATGTAGATGCTGGTGAGCTTTCAGAAGAAGAGTTGGCACGGAAAATTGCTGAACTTTCGGATGTGGGTTATCAAAAATAAATAAAGCCTGGAAAATCTAAAAGATAATCCAGGCTTATTTTTGCAAATTTATTTATCAGCTTTTTCTGACATAGTTTACCTCGGCTTTCTTCTTAGTCCACAATACTTTTTCTTGATTACAGTAGTCGGCTACAAACTTGGCTTGAGATTGTATGGGAGCATCGTCATCGGTTTCTGATAGAGCCATAATAACGGTTGTATTTTCATAATTTGGTAAATTATTTGCATCTCTCCATGCTCCTTCAGCGTTATATGTAGTGCAACCTCCGTAATATATTGTGAATGATGTTTGTGCAGCTTGAATCATATCTCTGAAATTTGAAGGTATAAATAGTTCATATTGATACATGGTTTATCCTTTAATAATAACTTCTGAAATGTTCATCTACATAATAATTTATTTTTTCTTCAATAGATAAACCTTTAACAGTATCTGTACATGGATATAATATTTGATTTAGATCTTCGATATTTAAATCATATACTTCACCTAACTTTTCGACAGCTTCTGTTATGCTAGATCTTAATGTTTCTTTACGATCATCAATTTCAGTATTGATTTCATCGATACCTTCGCTTGACATATCACGCATTGCTGCTTCTATATCGTAAGCTAATGATTTTAATTTACCCATGTTCTGAT
>TARA_R110002153_G_scaffold90015_3_pt1 | contig 20380 bp, 18 predicted proteins | sample TARA_R110002153 | Tara Oceans TARA_R110002153 (sample SAMEA4398193) | marine metagenome | biome: Polar Biome; feature: [SRF] surface water layer (ENVO:00010504); material: water (ENVO:00002006), including particulate matter (ENVO:01000060) such as... | depth 5 m
GCGGGAACAGCATTAGCAACAGCAGACCAAATTCATTCCTTTGTAACTACTCAAGGAGACACAATGGCAGCTAGTACCTCAGGTAACGCAGCAACAGCAACAGCATTAGAAACTGCAAGAGACATAGGTGGTGTATCATTTAATGGTACAGCAAATATTAACTTACCAGGTGTTAATGCAGCAGGTACACAAGATACAAGTGGAACTGCAGCAACAGCAACAGCATTGGCCACAGCAAGAACTATTGGTGGAACATCTTTTGATGGTACTGCAAATATCGCAGTAGCATTATCTGCAACATCTACAGCCTTAGCAACTGCAAGAACTATCGGTGGAGTATCATTTGACGGTACAGCAAACATTGACTTGCCAGGTGTCAATACAGCAGGTACACAAGATACAAGTGGAACTGCAGCAAACGCAACAAACGCAGCAGATTCAGCTTTATTAAATGGTGAAAATAAAGCTACAATGTTTACTGCTCCATCTTTTACAGGAAACGTAAGTTTAGGAAATCAAATCTCTGATCAAGTTACGGTTAATGGAGATTTAATAGTAAAAGGTACAGCATCTTTTGAAAATACTGAAAATTTATTAGTAAAAGATAGATTCATTACATTAGCCTCAGGTTCAACTAATGCAGCTGGAGACGGTGGTATTGTAGTTGAAACTTCTGCTACTAATGGAGGTCAAGGTCCAGCTTTTGCATGGAATGGTGGTGATTCAAGATGGGGTGTTGCAGCATTAGTACAATCTGATGCAACTTCATATGCAGCTGATGCTTTTATGTCAGTAGTATTACCAGCAGCAGCAGCTAATACTCCAACAGCAATTGCAGCTATTGATACTAATTACAATAAAAATGGTAACATTTATACATCAACTGCAACAGATAATGATATATGGATTTACTCTTAATATTATAAAATAAATAATAATACAAGGGCTGGCTTTAATTAGTCAGCTCTTTTTTTTATCCCTTTTAAAAATAATTTGGACTTTAAAAAGACAGTATCTATATTATGTTTTACAATAATAATTTATAAAATAAAAAATAATGTTTGAATTACAAGAATTACAAGTTTTAAGAACTTCTTTAAATGTAATTGATATAAAAGGAGGAAATGCTCAATTTATATCAAGCCTTCAGTTAAAGATAGAAAAGGAAATTATCCAAATAGAAGAAAAAACTGCTAAAGAAATAGCTGAGGGTCCTCCTCAATTAAGAAAATAAAAATGGACATAAAATATATTTAATTCTTTTATTCTTTTTCCATATGTATTACTGATATTAAAATAATAAATAATGTTGTATTTTTTAAACTAACAATACAACTCCTTTTTTTAAATAAAAAAATAATAATTAAAATTTTACAATTATGGCAACATGGAAAAAAGTAGTGTTAGCAGGAAGTGCAGCAGAACTAACATCTCTCTCTTTAACAACAGCACTAGCATTTAATTTTGGTGGTACAGGACAATCCTCTTATACTACCGGTGACATTTTATATGCAAATGGAACAGCAGGACAAGCAGCAACCTCATTAGACAAACTAGCAATTGGTAGTAATGGTCAAGTATTAAAAATAGCTAGTGGTAAACCATCTTGGGGAGCAGATTCTCAAGGATCAGTATCCTCAGTTACTTCAGCAACTACTTCCCAATTAACAACATCTACTTTAAATCAAGTAGTTACCTTAACTACTCTATTAGATGGTTTAGATAGTTCTGGTGGTGGAGCAACTCCAACAGCAGCTTTAGCAACAGGAGCTCAAATTTCCACTTACGTAAATAGCAGAGGATTCACAACTAACACAGGTACAATTACTCAAGTAGTAGGATCAGGAACAGTATCAGGTCTTACTTTATCAGGTACTACTTCTACAGGTGCAGCTTCAATTAGCTTAACAGGTACTATTACAGGTCTTGTACCATCCTCAGCTTTTGCAGCTAACCAAGACAGAATTACTGTTGGTACTACAAACATAGATTTAGGTCAATCTTCAACAACAATTGCAGGACTAACTGGTATAGATTATGCAGCAGGTAATGGAGCTTTAGGAGCTAGTATAGGATCAGGAAACACATTAACAATTGGTAATTCTACTTCAACAGTAAATATTCCAGGTAACTTTAGAGTAGCAGGAACAGCTTCGTTTACAGATGCACAATCACTAGAAATTAGTGATAAGGTAATCATATTAGCTTCTGGTTCTACCTCAGCAACTGCTGGTGGTTTTATAGTAGACCAAGGAGGTAACTCTGGTGAAGCATTTGGATTTGACAACGCTACTAGTGGCGGTAGATGGGGATTTAAATCTGGTCAAGCAGATAATGCTGATTTAGTAATTGATCTTTTTGTACCAACAGTACAAGTAGCATCTTCAGCACCTTCTTCAGCACCATCTTATGGTGGGGTAAATGGAACAGGACAAATAGCTATAGATACTAATGGAGATTCTGGAAGAGGAGAAATGTACATATATTTTGCCTAAATTTATTAATTAAAAAAATATTAACTTATAAAAATATAAAATTATGGCAGCATGGAAAGAAATGGTCCTTTCAGGATCAGCAGCAACTTTAAATTCCATTACAACTCTTTCAGTAGGTTTAGCAATTGATAGTGGTGGTACTGGAATAAAAAGCTATACAACGGGTGATTTACTAATAGGAAATGCTTCTTCAACATTAACTAAATTTGCAATTGGAGCTGAAGCGGGTCAAGTACTTAAAGTAGCTGACGCAGCTGCGCTTAAAATAGAATGGGGAGCGGATGGTCAAGGAGGGATTGATGAAATTGAAGCAGCAGCAGCAAGTGCAGATCAATTAACTATAGCTAATGGAACTTCAACCCCAGCAATATCAGTAGATACTGCAGCTATTACTGGAGCAGGAACAGGGGCATTAGCAACAGGGCTTCAAATTGAAACTTTTGTTAATGGTTCAACTTTTGGTCCATCAAGTAACGCACCTTTTACAAATAATATAGGAACAATTACAGCACTTAATGCAGGTACAGTAGATCAAAATAGCTTAACATTAACTTCAGCTGATTTTGAAGGTGTTGCTTCTCAAAGGAATTTAATACTTGGAGGAAGTATTACAGGTCTAGATAAAACAAACCTTCAATCTGATAAAAGGTTTGTTACAATTGGTACTACAAATTTTAACTTAGGAACAACCTCAGTAACTGCAATAGCAGGTTTAGAAGGAATTGATTTTACTGCGGCAAGTAAAACTATATTTAGCAGTGTTGATACCTTAAGTATGGGAGGTGCTGGTGAAGTATTATTTGCTGGAAATCTAATTGTAGAAGGTACGGCATCATTTGAAAATTCTGATAACGTTAGAATTAAAGATAAGGTATTTATATTAAACTCAGGTTCAGCAGGATCTTCTCATGGAGGTATTTTCATACAACAATTAGAACCCGTTGGAGGCGCAATAGTAGGTGAATTTTTTGGATTCCAAGAGTACAGTAATGGTGGAACTAATAAAGGTAGATGGGGATTTATTAGCAATGGAAATATTAATAATATTGATGGTAGTACATCATTGGTTGATGGAACACCATCAAAACCTTATGTAGGACTTTTAGAAGTATCTAGTAATAATACAGCCCCAACATTACCTCCAGAATATGGAGGATCTGCAAAGGGTCAAGGTACATTACATTGTGATACAGCAGGAGGTACATTAGTCAACCAAAAGGCTTATGTTTATATTTAAATAAAAATTATAAAGGCTGCCTTCTATTAGTCAGCCTTTTTTAAAACTAATAGTTATGGGATTAAGAGATTTCACAAAAACAAAAATTAAAAAAGAAAAACAAACAGTTATTGAATTTCCAAAAAATAGTTTGGATAAAATAGAACTTAGCATTATATTAAATCTAATTAAAGAAACTTCATTTAAGGGTGAAGATATTGAATCTGTGTATAATTTAATTTTAAAATTACAAGATCAATATTTTACTTTAGAAAAATTAGATAAATAATACTTATGTTACAATTTCAAGGAGATCAATACACACCACAAGAACTACAATACATCCACTCAGCTTTACTAATAATAAAAGTAAGCGGAGAAGATGCAAGAATGTTAGTAAATCTACAGGACAAAACTCAAAATTTAATTGAAATGTCCCAAGCAAAAATAAATCATTCTACATCAACACCTCCAGGAGCAAAATCTTTAAAAAATAATTTATAATTTAAAACAGGTTTTATTATATTTATAACATATTAATTTGTTGGCCTCTTAACCGAGGAGTAGACTTTATTTAAGTAACTAACCGCAAAATAAAAATTATGCCAAACTGGAAAAAAATCCTATTAAATGGGGGTAATGGAGAACTTACTACATTAAAACTAACTGATCTTACAGAAGACAGTACTGGAACTAAAATATTAACTTTAGATTCAAATGATAATATTAAATTAACAGCTTCATTCTCAGGTGGAGGAATTCAAAGTATAACCGGAACTACAAACCAAATTAGCGTAACTTCAGGAAATACTCCTACGCTTTCAATTCCAATTTTAACTAATTCTATAGGATTTGTTAGAGGAGGTCAAAGTTCTGCTCAAAGTACTCCTTCACAACTTACAGGTGGTTCTTCTGATAATGGTAAATTTCTAAGATTTAATTATGCTTCTGAGGGAGTAGCAGGTAATGCTAGTACATGGTCATTAGAATCGATATCTGTTAGTTTAACTTCGAATGTAACAGGCACTTTACCGGAAGCAAATGGAGGAACTGGAGTTACATCTCTTTCTAGCTTAGATTTAAGTGAATTTAATAATGATTTAAGTTTAGGTGATCTTTCAGGTACTTTAGCAGTATCTAAAGGAGGAACAGGAACAACTAATGGAGGAATCACAGCAACAGGAAATATAATTACTACAGGTGAAGTAGAATGTTCTAAATTTATTGCAAATGCGGGTGGTGCTTTTGAATTTGATATAGAAGGTAATGCTGGTTTTAATATGAGACATACTGTAGCTAACCAAAGTATGTTCTTTTTAACAACAGCAGGTACAGGAGAAATTAAATTTGGAACTAATAACCAAAACTCAAAGGTTATTATAACATCTACTGGAGCATTAAAGTCTACAGTTTCTTTATCAGTTGGAGCTATTACTCCTTCAACAACTGTAGGTAGAATAGATGCCGCAAATGATGTAGTAGCATACTCAACATCAGATGAAAGATTAAAAAAATCCATTAAACCCATCCCTAATGCTTTAGATAAAGTTCTTCAAATAAGAGGTGTTGAATTTAACTGGAAAAAAGCAGATAAAAAAATGCAAAAAGAAGTTCATTCTTTTGAAGGGCATGATGTAGGAGTAATAGCTCAAGAAGTAGAAGCTGTATTACCTGAAGTCGTTATTACAAGAGATAGTGGTTATAAGGCAGTTAAATACGAAAAAATAGTACCACTATTAATTGAAGCAATAAAAGATCAACAAAAACAAATAGACGAACTTAAATCTAAACTATAAGGGTATTACCAATAAAAAGTAATTTGGATATTAAAAAATAATTTAGTATATTAACATTTTAAAATAAACAATTAATATTTATAATCATGGCAAAAACAGTTACAAAAGAAACAGTTACAAGTAAAACATCTACCGAAGAAACAATTACAAGTGAAGAATTACAAGTTTTTGTAGAGTGTAGAAATTCTAATTTAGAAAATTTAGCTCAATTAGGAAACACAGAATTTAGAATTTTAACTTTAGAAGAAGAAAAGTGGGAAATTAAATCAAAAATTAAAGAAACAGAAGAAAAATATTCTAATCACATTAACACCATAAAAGAAAAATATGGAGAAATTAATGTAGATTTAGAAACTGGTAAAATAACAGAAATTAACAAATAAACTAAAACAGTTTAAAAGTAGTTGCATTTTTAAATACTTCTGTTATATTTATAAACAAAATTAATCTATTATAAAATGGCAGAAGTATTATTATCCCCGGGAGTATTAGCTAGAGAAACTGATGAATCATTTATCTCTGGACAACCCGTACAGGCTGGAGCAGCTATATTAGGTCCAACCGTAAAAGGACCAGTTGGTATTCCAACTGTAGTTTCCTCATATTCTTCATATCAAAATATTTTTGGCGCTAAAGTAGAAAGTGGAAGTGCAGAGTACACTTATTTTACTTCAATTTCAGCCTATAATTATTTTCAACAAGGTGGAGATTCATTATTAGTTACTAGAATAGTATCAGGTTCTTATACCTCAGCTACTAGTACACCAATTATTAATAATGTAGAAAGTGGAGCAGTTGCAGTCGCAACTAATTTATTTTCATCTCTTACATCTGGAGGAACAAATGGTACGTCTGGTACATATTCCAACCTAGTAGCAACAAGTTCATTATCTGGAACAGGTGTTGATTTAGATATTACAGTAACAGAAAATGGAATTATATCAGTAACAGTTGATGAATTGCTAGCTTCAATTACAGTTAATCCAACGGATGCTGTAGATGCTTCTTATCCCAATGTAGTTCTATCAGGTGGTAGCGGAAACGGTGCACAAGCAACAGTAACAATTTCAGGTAATACTATTACAGGTATTGTGGTTACAGCCGCAGGAACCGGATATGCTTTAACTGATTCTTTAACAATAGCAGCAGAAGACTTAGGAGCAGGATCTAGCCAAGCTACTATAGTACTATCAAGTGGAGATATAGACACAGCAATAACTGCTGCCGTAGTAGGTCAAGCAGGTTCAGGATATGTTATAGGAGAAACATTATCTATTGAAAAAACTCAAATTGGAAACCCAGTTGCAGATGTTATATTTACATTAACGGCGGGTGATATTGTTAATCAAAACGCATTTACATTAGAAACTTTAAGTGAAGGTACTGTCATGAATAGTTCAGGAGCTACTGGTTCAAATGGAACATTAGTAAATGGAAGCGCTGATAATATTAGATGGCAAATTGTTGCACCTAATACAGCCTCAGGAACATTTAATTTATTAATTAGAAGAGGTAATGATACTACTACTTCTAGAACAGTATTAGAAACTTGGACAAATTTATCACTAGATCCTAATTCAAATAACTATATTGAAAAAGTAATAGGTAACTCAAAACAAGTAGTTACTCAAGATCCTTCATCTAATGAATATTACATTGCAGATCAAGGTTCATACAATACTTTAAGTAATTTTGTAAGAGTAAAATCTGTAACTGCTAAAACATTAAACTATTTTGATAATAATGGAGCAGCAAAATCTGAATTTACATCTTCAATCCCTCAAACAACACAAGGAGAATTTTCATCCGCAACAGGAACAGCATTTAACCCAAAAGTAGCTAATTTTTATGAAACTATAGATTCTAGCAATACTCAAGGTTTAATAGCTGATAACTACACTATTTCATTACAATTACTAGCTAACAGAGATGCATTTAGATACAATTTAATTACAGCACCAGGTTTATATGATGCAGATTATGCTTCACCTATTAGCACAATGGTTAACAATGCTACTTTTAGAGGTGATAATATAGCAATCATAGATGGTGTAAAATACGGAACAGGTATTAATAGTGTAATTTCTCAAGCCTCAGGAAGAGATTCTTCATACGCAGCTTCATATTGGCCATGGTTACAAACAATTGATCCAGATTTAGGATCATTAGTTTGGGTACCAGCTTCAACAATGATGCCAGGTGTATATGCTTTTAATGATAGAGCAGGAGAAGCATGGTTCGCACCAGCAGGACTAAACCGAGGTGGTTTAGGTACGGTAGTTAGAGCTGAAAGAAAATTAACTAATGGTAATAGAGATTCTTTATATCAAGACAATGTTAACCCAATAGCAACATTCCCAAATACAGGAGTAGTAGTATTTGGTCAGAAAACATTACAGAAAAAAGCAAGTGCTTTAGACAGAGTAAATGTTAGAAGATTGTTAATCGCTCTTAAGAATTATATTTCACAAATAGCTGATAATTTAGTATTTGAACAAAATACTATAGCTACAAGAAATAATTTCTTATCACAAGTTAACCCATACATGGAAAGTGTTCAACAAAGACAAGGACTATATGCTTTTAAAGTAGTAATGGATGAGTCAAATAACACACCAGATGTTATAGACAGAAATCAAATGATAGGACAAATATATATTCAACCAACTAAAACAGCTGAATTTATCTACTTAGATTTCAACATATTACCAACAGGAGCAGTTTTCCCAGTGTAAAAAATTAAAGAATCAGATATTTATAATAAGAAATAAACAATAAAAAATGGCAGTATTAGATCCCAATCAAATATTTTACACAGCGTTTGAACCCAAGCAAGCTAACAGATTCGTCCTTTATATGGATGGAATGCCTAGTTACCTACTTAAACAAGTTAGTGCTGTAACACTACAACAAGGTGTAGTAACTTTAAACCACATTAACGTTGAAAGAAAAGTTAAGGGTAAATCAACATGGCAAAACATTACAATGACATTATTTGATCCTATTACTCCTTCAGGTGCTCAAGCAACTATGGAATGGGTAAGATTACATCATGAATCAGTAACAGGTAGAGACGGATATAGTGATTTCTATAAAAAAGACATTACATTAAACGTATTAGGACCTGTAGGTGATATTGTTTCTGAATGGATTTTAAAAGGTGCATTTATCGTTAATACTAATTTTGGTGAATACAACTGGGATACAGTAGATACAGCAATCAATTTAAGTATTGAAGTATCGATAGATTACGCGGTATTAAATTTCTAAAAATAAATAAATATTTTATTAAGGGGAGCTTGGCTATGTCAAGCTCCTTTTGTATATTGGTATTTATAATAAATTAAGTTATAACAAATAAAAGATTATGAGCGAATTTAAATTCCCTACTGAAGAAGTAGAATTACCATCAAAAGGTTTAATATATCCAAAGGACAATCCCTTATCAAGCGGCAAAATAGAAATGAAATACATGACTGCTAAGGAAGAAGATATTTTAACTAATCAAAATTATATTAAACAAGGAAATGTAATAGATAAACTATTAAAATCACTAATTATAGACAAATCTGTAAATTATGATGATATGATAGTAGGAGATAAAAATGCAGTATTAATAGCAGCTCGTATTTTAGGTTATGGTAAAGATTATGATTTTAAATATAAAGGAGAAACTACATCAGTTGATTTAACTGCTTTAGAAACTACATATTTAGAGGAATCTTCAATAGTAGAAAATAAAAATGAGTTTACTTATATACTACCACATACTTCTACAACTATTACATATAAAATCTTAACTAATAGAGATGAAAAGAAAATAGAAGCTGAAGTAAGAGGCCTTCAAAAATTAGACAAACAATCTGACCCTACAATGTCTACAAGATTAAAATATATGATTTTATCGGTTAATGGGGACTCAGATAATAAGGTAATTAGAGATTTTGTAGATAATTATATGCTTGCTAGAGATTCAAGATCATTTAGAGAACATATTAGAGAAACACAGCCAGATATTCAGATGAAATTTATGTTCATTGGGATAGATAGTATGGAGGAGGATGCTACAATTCCCATGACTGCCGGGTTTCTTTGGCCTGAGTCAGGAATATAGGATAAGTTTATTTACTACTATACATAGTTTAGTTTTTCATGGTAATGGTGGTTATGACTATCACACAGTTTACAATATGCCTATATGGTTAAGAAAATTTACAGTTAACCAAATTATTGAATATAATAAAAAAGAAAAAGAGGAAATAAACAAAACTCAAAATTCCAATAATTCTACTTCTGCAGATATTGGAGAAGCACTTCCTGATCATATGAAAAAAATATTCCAGGATCAATCTAAAAAGTCAAGTTATACTACTCAAAGAGCTAAAAAATAGTATTTTTTAGTATTTATAATAAACACTTCAACTAATGGCTGCGGATTCTAAAAAATTACTAGAAATACAAAAACTTTTAGATAAGATTCAAAAATCTTATAATGAAATTGGAAAAGACAATCCTTTTCAATCTTTTGACACCTCTAAAGTTTCAGATGCAGATGCAGCTATAAAGAGATTAGAAGTATCTTTAGATGGAGTAAATTCAAAAGTTAGAGCTGCAAATACTAGTTTTGGAGACTTAGAAAAAATATTAAAAAGTGTAGTTAATGAATTTAACCCTAAAGCTATAAATGCCTCTAAGGAATTAGAAAAGGGGATGAAAGGGTTAGTAAACGAAGCTCGAAAATTAGCAAATGAAGAAGAAGATATAGGAAATTTATCTAAAAAGAATTTAGAAAAAATACTTGAAAGAGCTAAAGCTTCTCAAAAAATGGCTCAAGATAATGCAGCTAAAGTTTTAGAAGGAATAAAGTTAACAGATGAAAACGGTAATAGAGTAGATGCTACTAATAAAAAATATTCCAAAAGATTCCAATCATTTAAAAAACTATCAGAGGAACAAAAGGCAGCTTTAGATATTCTTCATGATGAAAATGATATTCAAAAAGATTTACTCGATAAAATACAACAAAGGATAGATTTAGAAGATAAATTCACCAGTAAGTTAGGTATAGCTGGTCAAGCAGCCGAAGGATTAGATAAAGCACTTAAAAAAGCAGGATTACCTTCTTTAGGGATATCTGATGCTATAGGAGAAGCTAGAAAAAACTTTATAAAAACTAATGGTGAATCTAGTGTATTTGGGGATACTATGAAGGGAATAGGAAAATCACTTAAAAAATCCCTTTCTTTTACTAATATGATGCAGTTAAGTTTTGGATTATTAGTTAAATCTATACTAGAAGTAGATAAAGCCTCTGGAACATTTGCTAAAAATAATGGCATATCTTATAAAAATGCTCTTAAAGTAAGGGGAGAAATGAGTAAAATTGCTAGAAATAGCAAAGATATAATGGTTGATTCTAAATCATTAATGGAAACACAAAATACTTTAAATTCTTATTTTGGTCAATCTGTTAAATTTACTGGAAAATTAGCTGAAGATATGACTTCAATTTCTAAAAGAACAGGCTTATCCGAAGCAGCTCAAGGTGTATTTGCTTTAGAAAGTTTAAAAAGCGGAAAAGGAGTAAAAAGTATTTTACAAACTCAAACCCTTCAAGTAAGGGAGATGAATAAGCAAAAAGGCTTAAACATGAGTGTTAAGCAAATTCAAGAGGAAATTGGAAAAACCTCTAAATCATTACAACTAACATTTAAGGGTAGTACTGAAGAATTAACAAAACAAGTAATGCAAGTTAAAGCTTTAGGTGCAAACATGCAACAGGCAAGTACAATAGCCAGTTCTTTATTAAATTTCGAAAGTTCAATACAAGCAGAACTTGAAGCTGAATTATTACTTGGAAAAGACATTAACTTAGAAAAAGCAAGAGCAGCTGCATTAGAAGGAGATAGAGGAAAAATGGCCGAAGAAGTAATGAAAAATTCAGCTATAATGAATGCCTTTGAAACCAAAAATGTTATAGCTCAAGAAGCAGCAGCTAAAGCCTTAGGTTTAAGTAGAGATGATTTAGCAAGTATGGTTATGGAACAACAGAAAATGAATGCCCTTCAAGGAGCATTTGGGGATGATGTCCAAAGCATGAGTGATGCTCAAAAACATTATAATGATCTAAGAGATAGTGGTCTTAGTGCAGCTCAAGCAGCGTCTGAATTAAGCGATGAGGATTTAGCGGCACAATTAGAATCAGTCTCGCAAGCTGAAAAATTTGAACAAACAATGGCAAGAGTTCAAGAAATTTTTATAGGTTTTGCTGAACCTATTTTGGGTCTAGTAGAGGGTATAACATCCATGGTAGGAGGAGCTGAACATTTAGCTAATATATTAATAGGTATAGCAGGGATTTACGCTGGTATAAGAACTTATCAAGCTATATCTGCTGCATTAAGTAGGAGAGAAATTAAAAATGAAAAGAAAAAATTAGCTTTAAAAACAGGCCAGGCAGCGGCTGCATCTGTAATAAATCCCGTAGCTGCTGTAGCTGGTTTAGCAGTTGCTGGTTTAGCTATAGCGGCAATTTATTCTTCAATGAAAGATGGTGTCATTGATCCTAAAAAAGGACCAGTAATATCTGGAGAATTTGGAACTGTTCAAATAGATCCAAACGATCAGATTGCAGTAGGTACTGATTTAATGGGGGAAAATAAACCAAAAGGAGAAAAAGACAGTAGAGGAGGAAATAATACAGCTTTAATATCTGCAGTACAACAACTTATATCGGTAAACCAGAAAATTCTAGCTAAATCAACAATAATAGAAATGAATGGCAATGAAGTAGGACAAGAAATTAACCAATCAGAACGAGCAATTCAATAGTTTTAATATTTATAATAAAATAATAAATTATGTCATTAGAAAAACAATTTTTAAAAAACGGATCAACTTATGGAGCTGGTCAAGGAGGCAACTCTGCAGATTTACAATCTGAAAGAGATGCAATAATAGGAGATAAAAAATTATCAAAATTACATTTTGATTATTCTATTAATGGTGTGCCCGAAATAAATAGAAAAGGTGTACCAAAACCATCATTATTAGATTTAAATGGCCAAAACCCATCTGCACCTAATAGAGACGGAGCAGTATCACCAATCAATAATACATTTTCAGAAGGAACCTATAAAAATTCAGTAACAGGTCCATCAATAGGAAGAATTGGATAATATTATATGCCATTAAAAAACTTAAAAACAGATCTTAAATCATTAAAGTATGGTCAAGACAGGTTTAATTCTAAGGGTGATGTAGACAGTAGTAGTCAACCTTACATCACAACAGATATAAACTTAGAAGATGGCCTTGCTGTGGGAGATTCCTTTAACAGGTTAGACAATTCTTCAGGCGGTAAAGATTTTCTTTTAAGAGGGGGAATAAACGCTCCTAATGCTGCTATAAAAGACGCTGAAAGGTTATCTAAATATTTTACCGATGTAAAGTCCCCAAGTGGTTTTTTATTTATAACAAAACAAAACCTATTATCTCAAGTTGCAGTTAAAACCCAAACAGATTTAACTCCAAATGAAGGAATATATTCTCCAATTTCAACAATAACACAAGCTGGTAGTGGTTATTTAGGTACTCACCTTTATAAGCAAGGACTTGATCCCTTTAAAGGAACTAGAACATATACTGATGTAGTAAAGGGAGTTGATAACTTTATAAAAAACATTCCTTCAATAACCTCCATAGAGGGTAATAGGCTAGTAAATTTTTATAATTCTAAGATTGAATCTAAACAAGAAGGAGATACTTTATATTCTTATGGTGGTGGTCCTGGTTCTACTTTAGGAATAGGTAAAACCATTATAACCCTTTCAGATCAAAGAACAGGAATAAACAATACCAAATTACAATCCATAGGTTTTTTTCCTCCACCTCCAACACCAAAGAAGGATATATCAAATGCTAATTCTAAAAATCCTATAATTCCCCAACCTTATGGATACTCAGTTTTTAAAGGAAAACTCATTTCTTTAAATTCTGAAACTTTAATTAGATCAAATAATAGTACTGTAACTACAAGATATAAAAGTGTATCCACAAATTCCTCTAGAACAAATCTTTTAACAAATATAATACCAACATCAGGGTCTTCAATTGTTGAAAACACAACAGTATACCCCAGTTATACAAATACCAATCCATCTTTTGCTCAATCAGAAGGTAATAGAATATACGACCAAAAAACAAACGTATTAACACAAGCACAAATAAGCGAACAATCAAGTTCTAACTCTACTACCCCTGGATCATTTCAACAAGATTATAGAACTGAATTAGGATTAAAAAGTAATGGATTTTCCACGGTTACAGGTTTAGCTCCTTCGTATAAACCAAAAGAGGGCCAAACTTATGAAGGAGGAACTGATTCTAGAGTCCATATGTCTTCCCCAGGCCAAGAGGGAAATAGAATGAATTATTCAAAAGGCAAAATCCTCCCAGGGGATGTAACTTCTATTGTAGATAAAATTAATTTTCAACCTATATATCAATCAAGGGGGGTCCTAAGTGAAGAACAAGGAATAGCAAAAAATGATTTAGTAAAATTTAGAATAGCGGCTTTAAACAAATCAGACGCTAATCTAAAACAATATATTCATTTTAGAGCTTTTATAAATGAATTTTCTGATAGTTATGGCGCTAATTGGACTGGTCAATCTTATATGGGTAGAGGAGAACAATTTTACAAGTATGGAGGATTTACTAGAGATGTTAATATATCATTTACAGTAGCCGCTCAATCAAAACCAGAATTAATGGCCCAATATAAAAAATTAAACTTTTTAGCTTCTAATTTAGCCCCTACATATAGTGATTTAGGTTATATGGGAGGACCTTTAATAGAACTAACACTAGGAGGATGGTGTTATGAATTACCTGGATTTATAGGTAGTTTAAATTTAGGTGTTCCTCAAGAATCTCCATGGGAAATTAGTATTAATGAAGTTGGAAAATTTGATAATAGTGTTAAAGAAATGCCTCATATAGTAAATGTAACTATGAAATTTACACCAATCCATAAATTCAGACCAGAAAAACAGAAAAATACTTATAATGGAAATTACGGAGAGGTTGATAGTTACGGAAAGCAGCGTTATATTCAACTTAAAGCAACTACTGATAATTATCAACCTAAAAACTTTAGTGATTTTAAAAATATAGTTACAACCCAACCAACAGAATAACATAAATGGATAGATATAATAACATACCAGTAATTACTTCCCCTAGTGGAAAACAAATGCATCAAACTGTACGTTACCCAGAAATCCCAAGATCAGAAAGTGACATATACGTTTATACTACTATAGGGGATAGATATGATACATTAGCATTTCAATACTATAGTGATTCTACTTTATGGTGGGTTATAGCTAATGCAAATAGCAAAACCAATAAAAACTCATTAACTCCCCCAGTGGGCACACAAATAAGAATTCCAGCTAATCCTGCAATAACAACATCTAATTACAGCGAAATTAATATAGCAACTTCAACAACAACAAATACTGATTTAAATTTAAATAACTCAGGATATTAAAAATATAAGTTATGTCTAATATTTTAGGAGAACCTTTTGATGAATATGTAAATGGTCAGATAGATGCAAGACAACAAATCCATGGTAAAAGTCAAAGAAATATTGAAGAAATTTCGTATTTAAATTCTACTAGTGGATGGGTTAAACTAGCCTCTGGTACTTCAATGGACCAATCTCGTTTAGATTTATTAAAAGCAGGAAATAATTTAATGCTAAAGGGTGTTGCCCCTGGAAAAGATTTAGCTATGAGAAATGTTTTATTTAATGGTTTAACTGCCTATACTCAAAAATGGGATTTAGATAAAATAGAAGAAGCCAACAAATCCACCAATATGGCATATTCAGTTAAAAAATTAGAAAAGAGTGGTTATAGAATACAAGAAAGATTTTTATTAAACCCCACAAAAGTAAATTACACAGGAATAGGAAAAGGTGGGACAGTAGCATATGGAGCAGATGGTACAGATTTTGGATATTCTCCAATGCCGGGTATAACAGATTTAAATGTAAAGGATTTAAATAGAGGTTCAATAAAAAAAGCAACCCTAAACATTAAAGCAAATAATCGAAATCAATTAGAAGTAATAGATGCCTTATATATGAGGTTAGGCTATACTATTTTACTAGAATGGGGACATAATCAATATTGGGATGATACTAAAAATAAATTAATACAGCAGCCTCCATCTTTAATAGACACTATTTTCTTTAAAGATAGATATGATGATTCTGATTATTCTCAATTCCTTCCAAAAATTTTAGAACAAAGAAAACTTACAAGAGGAAATTATGATGCTATGTTTGGAACAGTATCTAATTTCTCTTGGACTTTTAATAATGATGGAAGTTATAATATTAAAATAGAAATTATAAGTTTAGGGGATATCATAGAGTCTTTAGGAATTGGTGTAAGTACTGTTTCTTCTACTTTTGAACAAAATCCTATTATAGAATCTATTTTACCTAAATATAAGAAAAAAGAAGCTCAAAATGAAAAAGAATTTTATGAAGATCTATATCCAACATTAAAAGATGCACTATCAGAATACTATAGTAAAATGGTTAGTACAGTAAATAATAATCCTGATAATTTCCCAATAAAACTTCCTGATTCTGTAAATTATTATGAATTATTTCCAGGAAGCCTTTATGGAAAGAATACAGATCTCCCCCAAAAATATGAGGAAAGTTATTCTTTTGTTAATCCTATCCCTAATAACGCTTCAGGAGACCAACTAAAACAAAAAGATAATATAGATATTATTTTTCAAACTAAACAAACAAATTTAAACTACCAAAGGATTAATTTAGTAGGTTTATGGATGTGGAAGGAAACAAGAAAATATTTAAATAAAAGTATTTATAAAGTAACACTTGATAACAAGGGGAATGTTTCTGGAGTGTCATCTACTGAAAAAAAAGAGGGTTTTGGAACTACAATTAACTCAACAGGTATAGGTGATGATGGTAAGAAAATTTATCCTTGGGGGGGATATAAGATGAGCTGTAAAGATTTAAGAGGAGAAATAGGCTTACAAAATAAAATACAATCTCAACCTGTATCACGACTCCAAAATAAAAAAACCATAGGTTTTAATCAATTAGGACAGAGTAATAATAATGGAAATGAAGGTATTGGAATAAATTTCAATGCAACCCAGTCATTTATTTTCTCAACAATTAATAAACAAATAATATTTAACCATATACTAACCTTTGAAAGTTTTTGTTCTTTTATTTTTGAAAAGTTTCAACAATTTAATAAGGCTGGAGGTGAAAAGGATCCAAGATTTAAAGAAATAATAGAAGAAGAACCACCAGAAAACCCTAATGAAGGAGAAAATCAAATAGCTGATTTTCAAAAAATATCTTCTGAAAAAAGTGTAAGAGGAAACATTTTTAAATATTTTTATGACATTAGGTTTTTCTATGAACCAAAAGCAACTCCTTCTAAGGAAAGTGTAGAAAATTCTGTAAAACGTTTTTGGTGGGATGATGTGCCCCTAAATGATTTAGCGGAATTTGAGGGTTTAGATTCCCAACCTCCAATTACATGCTACCGGAAAAACGTAGGATATACTTTAAATCCTTTATCATTAAATTCTAGTGATTCAAATGATACTTCTAAAAAAACCCTTGTAAACCTTTGGAATAAAACCGTAAAATATCCAATATATAAAAATAAACCATTAATTATAAATAATAAACCACAACAAGATTTAAATAAAGATTTTGGTGGGGTAAGTAAAGCAACGAATAATTATCTAAATAACAATGATCCAACCCTTGAAAGTTCAATATACTCAGCTTATAATTCAAAAGGAAATAGAGTTAGTGATCTTAATTCTCGGGGAACTGATTTTGTAAAAATAAATGCTACTAATTTATCAAAAAGTTTTTATATAAGATTAGGAATTCTTTTATCATATATAAGAGACAATTCTATTCCAGTAATAAGCTCAAGGGGTAATAATAAACCTTTAATAAACATAGACGTTAATAATGGTCTTAATCTTTGTTATGTTATAGATAACACAATAAGTTTAGACCCCTCAAAAATAATTGTAAGTAATAAAAATTTTACAAACGGAATAGGGAAAAATCAAATCTTCGAGGGGTTAAATGATTTTGTTATTACAACAGATAAGGGCAGTTATGGAAATTTAATGAATGTTTATTTTAATTTTTCAAGGGTAGAAGAAATATTAGAAGATTTAATGCGAAAAGATGGAACTGTTATATTATTTGATTTTATTGATGCCCTATGTAGCGATATAAATGAATCGTTAGGAGGAGTTAACAATCTTGAACCTAATGTAGATGAAAACACTAATACTATTAGAATAATTGACCAGACAAATATACCTAATATCAAAAACCAATTCCCTGAAAAATTTAAAAAACAATCAACTACCTTAGAAGTATTTGGATATAACATAAAAAATAAGTCTTCAAATTTTGTTCATAGTATAGGTTTAACTACTCAAATAAGTAAAGAATATGCTACTATGATCACAATTGGAGCTACATCTAAAGGTTCTGTCCCTGGAACAGAAGCAACAGCATTTTCAAAATGGAATATTGGAATAACTGATAGATTTAAAAATAATCTTACTAACCCAGACCAATCCAATTCAGATGATAAAACTCCAGAGGAACAATTATACGAGGACAATAAAACAACAATAAAAAATTATAGTCAAAACATTACTAGAGAATTTGCAATATTAGGGTTTGAAAATGAAGAAAAAAATTCTAAACAATATTTAACTTTTAATAATAATATTATTAAAAATAATCTTAAAGTTGCTAAAGATTTTTATAAATATGAACAAGCTTTATCTTCTATAAGCAATGATAAAGATGACATAACTGAAACCTCAGTAGGTTTTATCCCATTTAATCTAAGTGTAGATATGGAAGGTATAAGTGGGATGAAAATTTATAACAGGCTAAAAGTAAATACTGCATTTTTGCCTTCTAACTACGATAAGACTTTAGATTTTATAGTAACAGGAGTTAACCATAAAATTAGTGGTAATGTTTGGAAAACCTCTTTATCAACATTAGCAACAAGTAAATCAGTACTAAATAAAAAATAAAACAAAATGCCCCTTATTAACACATTAAATATATTACGAGGTTTAGATTTAGGTACTGTATCACCAACATTTACCCCTGAGGCTAACATTGTCAAATATACTAATTTAAATGAAAAAAAGGCATTATATGACCAATATGTAATTCCCCCTGAAAAATGGACAGGTGATGGGATGATCCCCGAATCAGATTTAAAAAACCTTGTTGAAATAGGATACAAAAACCTTTACTTAAAAACAGAAGCTGCTGATTCATTGATAAAAATGTGGGAAAAATTAAAAGAGGATTGCAATAAGGTTGATGTTAAACCAAAAATTTCTTCAACTTATAGATCTTATCAAAAACAATATGATTTTTTAGATATTGAACTTTTTATAAAGAAAGGTGGAAAACCTTTTAATAAACCTAAAACACCCGCTTCTAAATATAAAAAAGGATCAAATGGAAGAACTGCCGTAGCTTGGCCTGGAGAGTCTCCCCACGGAAAAGGAATAGCAATGGATATAGGATCTATTGGTGCTAAAAATTCAATGTATGTAAGATCTTGGATGAAAGTTTATGGTCTAAATTATGATTGGTCTTGGTACAACGGAAAAGCCGCAGATGAAAACTGGCATTTTGTGTATATTGGAAATTCTACTGATAAAAATAAAAGAGAAAAATTTGATGGTAGGATTAATAGAGAAACAAGAAAATATTATTATGATACAGAATTCTCAGCTGAAAAATTTATAAAAGAATTTAAAAAATAAATTATGTATTTTCCATCCTCACAAGTAGAATTAAATTTAACTAGCAACGGAGACCTAGTCTATAAAGGTTCAAAAGTTCCGTATTATGGTACTTATTTTGCAACCTCTAAGGGCAAATATTATACTAATAACCCTGGAAATGCTGTTTTAAGAGAACTAGAAAAGGCAATACCTGAAGAACCTTCAGATCAACAACAAGGTCAACCTGGAAATTTTAGCAATTGGGTTCCTGATAAAAGGTTTGATGGTTTTGTAAATAAATCCTACTCTTTTTTAAAAAATGCACCTGAAAAATCCCCAGTTGTTACACCTCCACCATTTCAACCATACATTCCTAATACTTATGATTATGTTAAAGGATATTCAAATAGATATTTTGCAAAAAAAACTACTTCAAACCTATACATTGAAATTTCTTCGGTAACTTACAAAAAATTAAAAAAAAGTGACCCAACTACAGCATTTATGTTATATGAAGCAAGATCTTTTAAATGGTATTTAGATTCTAATAGTGACCTTTCAGTAGAAGAAATTAATTCAAACAATGCTATAGAATTTGAAACTAGCAATAATTGGCCTTATTTTAAAGACTTTTTAAATATATACCCAGAAACCCCAAACTATAGTTATACTAAAGGTAATGAATTTTTACTCCCTAATAGAACTAGTTATATTGGATATTACCATGTTATGCCTGATGGCAAAATTATGGCAGGAAAATCTCACAATAAAGGTAGGAATGTAGTATTAATTTCTCTTAAAACTCCCCCAACACCAGATCTAGAAAATAATGAATCTCTATCTGCATCTCCACCCCCATCCAGTACCACTTCTACTTCTTCTCCATCTACAGGAGGAGGTGGATATTAAAAATACTATTCGTATATTTAGTTATTGTTTTGGCTAATAGAAAATACAGATCAATTAAAAGGTTTTTACAATAAAGGTTACAAAGAAGCTTATAT